>OJFK01000021.1_pt1 | contig 61116 bp, 50 predicted proteins | sample 1594101 | NCBI WGS metagenome assembly OJFK01 (sample SAMN05416723, study PRJEB24817) | seawater metagenome | isolation source: Sea water | place: Canada:Atlantic | collected 2013-07
CTACACAGAGTAGATCGTCGGCAGCGTCAGATGTGTATAAGAGACAGGTATTGGACTCCGGGGGAGTGTCTTCGAGGAGATCGTTGAGGAGTTGGGCAGCGCGGTAGCCGATCTCGAAGTGGGCGGCATCGATGCTGGAAAGGGTGGGGTTGCAGACATTACAGGCGACGGTGTCATTGTTCACTCCGACGACAGCGAGTGTTTCGGGGATGGTGATTCCAAGGCGTGTGCAAGCGTTAAGAAGGAGTGGGGCGATGTGGTCACAGGAGACAAAGATTCCAAGGGGAAGGGCGAGGGTTTTGAGCCATTCTTCGATACGCTCGGAATCGCTGTGGTCGTGTTCTTGATGGGATTTGGAGACGGTGAATGAGGAAGTCTTGAAACCGAGTTTTTCGGATTCTTGGCTGAAGCACTTCCTGCGTTGGTCGGACCAGCGGGTGTCGACGATTCCCAAGAAGGCGAAGCTTCCGAAGCCTTGCTCGATGAGGTGACGGAGGGCGACTTTGGCGATGGTGCTGTCATTGGTGTGGACGAGTGGAAGGGAGCGGTCGCCGTGATCACCGAGGATATCAACAACGGGGATGCCCTGGGAAATGAGCTCGTGCGCGCGCTCGCGTCCGGCGTCATCGTAGATGCGGGTGATGACACCATCGATGTGACGATGAGGAGATATGGGTTCGATGTGTGAGGGCCCCGAGATGCTTCCATGGAGGGACCAATTTCCAGCGTTGTGGTGGAGGTCCCAGCGATGAATTTCTCCCGAAAATTTGGCGATGCCACGGAGCATATCACGACCCGGAGCGATGGCGGTTTCGATCTCCAGGAGGATCCGGCGACGGTGCTCTTCTTTTTTTTCGTCCATAAGAAAGGAGGAGATTGTGATGGTGATGAATTAAATTGTGCCAACGAAACGAACGAGCTTATTTCACTTTTGCATGTGAATTGGAGTGTTTGAAAGTCCAAAGTAAGGTATTCGAGGGATTTAGCTCAAGATTTGAGAGCGTTGAGTTTTTGTTTTAGTGAATTCGGGTTCTTTAGGGATGCGTGATTTTGCGCCAATTATCATGAGGGATGGACTAATGAAGAGTGGCCCAGAAATCGGTATTCACTCTTTGAGTAATGTAGGGTGGTTGATTCGATTCTGTGCTCTCTATTTTTGTGGGTGAATTTAGGAGTGTTCCTTGGCGCAATACATTGCGTCTTGATGAATTGTGTTGATTTGGCGAATGGGCGAATGGGCGAATGGGCGACGCAAGGATTTGAATCGTTGTTTATTCGATGCAATTGTTATTCTTCCCTCACCTTGTTGCGGCTCTGACGGATTCCACTGAACCCGCACCTGATTCGGATCGGTGGGAAAGGGGCGCTCAGTCGGGTGCAAGTCGATGAGATGGAGAAGCCCAAGATCGAGCTGGAAGATGTGACCTTTTCCTCGGGGTGCAACACGACTCCAGCGACCACGAAAAAAACGATACCGCCTTTACCAAAATTTTCCGCCAAAGACCTCAAAACTTACCCTTTATATAATGAAACTACTATCCACTGTTTTCGCGCTGTCCGTTTCGCTCGGTCAGCTCCTCCATGCCGATCGAATCGAAGAAAAGGCGTGGCAATTTACCTTCGACAAGCCAGTCGAAAAATGGACTGGCATTCAATTTGATGACTCATCCTGGGAAGAGGGATACGGTGGATTCGGCACGCGCAAGACTCCTGGCTCCCGGGTCTCGACCAATTGGAAAAGCAAAAACATTTGGCTCCGCCAAGTCATTGATCTCGATAGAATTCCGCAAGGCCCCGCCTTCTACCTTTTTCACGATGAAGACACCGAAATTTATCTCAACGGAACAAAGGTGGATCAGTTCAAAGGCCATGTGACGGAATATAAGATCGCGCCCTTGAGTGCCGGGGGGAAAAAGCTTCTTCGCAAAGGGAAGAACCTCATTGCGGTTCATTGTCGTCAAACCCAAGGCGGCCAGGCTATCGATGTTCATTTGATCGATGGACGTGAAACCCCGGAGCTTCCGCCGGCCCGGCTTCCTGAACATCCCTTTATCACTGAACTCATGACCGAGTGGGGTGAAAAGGTAACGGTGCAAAATGTTTGGGAAGAATATCCTCGTCCCGCGCTTGTGCGCGATCAGTGGACGAATCTCAACGGAGAGTGGAATTACGCCATCGCGCCCGTTGATCTAGTAAAGCCGAAAGAATGGTCTGGTAAAATCCTCGTTCCTTTCGCGGTGGAATCCAAGCTCTCCAGGGTCCAACGCCTCCTTCGCCCAAACCAGGCCCTTTGGTATCAACGAGATCTCTCTCTTTCCGGGAAGGAGGGCGAGCGCACAATACTCAACTTTGAAGTAGTCGACTATGAGATGATCGCTTGGGTCAATGGGGAAAGAGTGGGCAGTCACGTGGGCGGAAATCTTCCGTTCTCCTTCGATATCACCGATGCTCTGAAAGACGGTAAGGGGTCGCTATTGGTGAGGGTCACTGATGCCACAGGCGGCTATCAGCTCAAAGGTAAGCAGGTTCTCGATCCGCACGGGATTTGGTACACTCCGGTTTCAGAAATTTGGCAAACGGTCTGGGTCGAGCAGGTTCCGGAGGAGCACATAAAATCTCTCACTGTCACCACGAAGATGGACGGTACGGTCATGGTGAAAGTCAATGGCACCGATGCTGCCGCCAAGGTTGTCATTTCGCTCGATGGCAAGGAAATTGTCACGGGTGTTGGATCTGGAATGATCACTCTTTTGGTTCCTTTACCCCATCTCTGGAGCCCTGATTCTCCGGCCCTTTAAGATTTCACCGTCACTTCAGGAAAGGATTCAGTAAAGAGCTATGTGGGAATTCGTGAAGTTGGTAAGATGCGCGATGAGAAGGGTCACTTGCGCTTCACTCTCAACGGAAAGCCCATCTTTCATTGGGGACCTCTTGATCAAGGCTGGTGGCCTGACGGTCTGCTCACTCCGCCGTCGGACTAAGCACTTCTTTTCGATGTAGAGTTCCTCAAGGAGGCAGGATTCAACATGATTCGGAAGCATATCAAGATTGAGCCAAGCCGATTTTACACCCATTGTGATCGGGTCGGAATGCTTGTCTGGCAGGATCAAGTGAGTGGAGGAATGAGTCCCCCTTGGACCTTCCTTCGCCCCAATCCAGAGGACCGCGAGTGGCCTGCGCCTGCACACCATCAGTATATGGCTGAACTGGATGAAATGATCACCGATTTGGAGAGCCATCCTTCCATAGTTGTGTGGGTTCCTTTTAACGAGGCATGGGGTCAGCACAACACCGTTGAAGTAGGCAAATGGACCGTGAAGCGCGACTCCACGCGGGGCGTCAATATCGCCAGCGGAGGAAATTTCTGGGCCGTCGGCGATATCGCGGACATGCATTCCTATCCGTATCCAAATTTCTCTTTCGATGAATCACGTTTCAAAGATTACCTCAAAGTGGTGGGCGAGTTTGGTGGTCACGGGCTGGCGGTGAAAGGTCAGCTTTGAAACACCGGCGCCGACAACTGGGGCTACGGCGGGCTTCCGAAAAATCCCAAGGAATATAAGGACCGATATACGAAATCCCTGGGCATCCTCCGCCAGCTGAAGGAAAAAGGAGTTGCTGGTGCTGTCTACACCCAGACCACCGATGTCGAGGGTGAGATCAACGGCCTCATGACCTATGATCGAAAGAGGATCAAAACCCCGCCAAGGAATTGAAAAAGCTTCACGAAGGACTTGTCGAGTAGACTTCACGAAGGTTAAACTTAGTGTAGCCCTTTTTGAGTGTCGGCGTGTTTCTGAGATCTGATCTTAGCACCCATAAGCGCTACTGATTTTCAAGGTCGTGCAGAGCTCGTAATCTGCTAGGATTCGCTCCTCTTTATGCTGAAGAATTTCAAAATCCGGGCAGGACTTCTTTTGTTCGTATTGATCACGCCTGCCTTAGCTGCTCCGATTACTTGGGAGTCGGCCACTGATACTGCTAATCCAGATGCGGTGGTGACTACGGGTGCATTGCTCGAAGCGATCAATGCAAGTGCCGCTACCGGTCTGGTCACGGTGAACGGGGTGACATTCTCTCCCAGTGATACTCTCTTGCCGAATGGTGCTGCCAGCGTCGCCTTGTCGGGTCAGCGCACGCTGGATCCAGGGCTCGATGAAGTTCTCAACACCGTTGATTATGGAGGCGGGACCACGACCTCGGTGAGCGTCGGGGGCGGGTCGCTTGTGATCGGGCAGAGCTATCTCATTCAGATCTTTTTTACCGATCTGCGGAGCTGCTGCACGGGGCGGGTGATGAACTACGGCGATGGTTTGAATAATACGGTCGATGTGACGGCGTCGGGAGTGGCGGGGACATACGGGCAGAATGCGGTCGGCAGCTTTGTTGCTGATGGAACGAATCAAACCTTGAGTATCTCGACCAATAACGCGGGCAACGTTCACCTCAACGCCTACCAGATTCGCAGCGCCTTTTCTCTACCAGTGATTGAGAGTTTCATTGCGGCCCCTTCGATGATTGCGGGAGGGGAGTCGAGCACTCTGATGTGGCAGATCAGTGATGCGGAAAGCGCAGAGATTGATGCGGGTGTTGGCAGCATTAATACGACTATGGGAAGTGTCTCCGTCAGCCCGACGGGCACGACAAGCTATACTCTCACTGCGACGAACGGCGGAGGCTCGGTGAGCGCCCAAGTGACGATCGGGGTCGATGTTGTCCTGTTGGACCCGGTGCTCAGTGAGTTCCTTGCCAGTAATGATGCCAGTCTTGCCGATGAGGATGGCGTTTTTTCCGATTGGATCGAGATCTACAATCCAAACGTTTTTGAGATTGATCTGGCGGGCTACTTTCTCACTGATGATGTCTCAAATCTCAGCCAGTGGGCATTTCCGGCGGGGACGAATGTTGCTGGTAAATCCCATCTAATTGTTTTTGCTTCCGGGGTCAGTCGCGGAGCTCCCGAATTGCATGCCAATTTCAAGATTTCCGCGAGTGCTGGATCCCTCGCCTTGGTTGCGCCCGACGGAACTACCGTGATCGACGAGTTTGTAAAATATCCCTCACAGCGGGGGGACATTTCTTATGGTGCTGAGGGCTACTTTTCTCCTCCTTCTCCGGGCGTTGAGAATGGCGCGGCATTTGTGGGATTCGTTGCCGATACCAGCTTCGATGTGGATCGTGGATTTTTTGAGGATCCTTTTACGGTGAACATCGGTTCGTCAACTCTTGGGGCGACCATTGTTTATACCACTGACGGGAGTGAGCCGACGCTTACGAATGGAACCGCAGTGTCCCCCTTGAATGGCGCGGCTCCGAGTGCGGCAAGTGTTTTGATCAATGGCACGACGGTTCTACGGGCCGCGGCTTTCAAGGATGGGCGTGTTCCAACCAATGTTGATACGCAAACCTACTTGTTCGCGGCCGACATCATCGAGCAGGCGCAAATGGACTCAGAGGTAGTGGACTCGCCTGACTACAGTGCGGAAATGATCTCTGCGATGAAGTCGGTGCGCAGCTTGTCGATCGTCACCGATCCAGACAACTTGTTCAGCAATGCAACGGGGATTTTAGCGAATACCGGAGGGCGGGGGATTACTTGGGAACGTCCGATATCGATTGAGTTCATCGATCCGGATCATCCGAGAGATTCCTTCCAAAGCGGAGCGGGCCTGCGCATGCATGGAAATGGTTCTCGTGGGAGTTCCAAGAATTCATTGAGGCTGCTCTTCCGCGCTGACTACGGCGCGAAGAAGCTGGATTATCCTCTATTTGGTGAGGATTGGGTGGCGCAGAAATTTAACACGATCGTGCTGCGCGCACAGGCAGCCAACAGCTGGACGAGTTCACGTGCTGAAGATCGTGCCTCGACGACCTATTTGCAGGACACTTTTGCGAAAGATACGCAGGGGGCGATGGGGCATCCGACGGCTGGCTCGACCTTCGTTCATCTCTTTTTAAACGGCACTTACTGGGGGCTCTACAATCCCACGGAACGTCCCGACGGCTCCTTTGGTGAAGATCATTTCGGAGGTGATGATACTGACTATGATGCCGTCAATCGTCGTTTTAGTGTCGAGGTTCTGTCCGGCACGAAGACGCATTGGGACGAGATGATTACGCATTCGAACACCCTGCTTGATTCCCAAGTGGAATATGAGCAGCTCGACGACTACATTGATATCGATAATCTCATCGATTACATGCTCGTTCATCAGTTTATGCAGACGCGGGATGGTCCGGATGATTTCGGCCACAACAACATGCGTTTGGTGCGTCGTAATAACCCATCGGGTCCGTGGCGTGCCTACGCCTGGGATATGGAATATTCCATGATCGATACGGCGGGCACGCGGGACTACACCTATCCGTTCCCGATTTACTCGAGTCCTCGCAGCGGTAATCGTGACATCACTGATAGCATCGCATCGGTTTATCTCAGGTTGAAGGACAACAACCCCGAATTCCAACTGCGCTATGCCGATCGTGCCTATCGGCATCTCTACCATGGTGGTGCTCTTTCGGAACAAGGAGCTGCGGCGCGCTTCGAGTCACGCGCTTACGAAATTGAGAGTGCCGTGGTGGCAGAGTCCGCCCGATGGGGGGATCATCGCCGAACTGCACCCTACACTCGCGATGGCGAATGGACCTCTGAACGCAATCGACTTCTTACTGAGTTTTTCCCCGCGAGGCCCGATCACGTAGTTGGCCAACTCCGCAATAATGGCCTCTATCCCGGCATCGATCCACCGGTCTTTAGTCAGCACGGAGGCGAGGTGTCGGCTGGTTTCGAGGTCACTCTTTCTGCGTCTACCGGGACGATCTACTACACCGTCGATGGCACTGATCCTCGTGAGGCATGGACTGAGAATATTTTGGGAAGCGCATACACGCTCCCTATTGATTTGCCGTATTCAATGACAGTGAAGGCGAGATCGCTAAACAATGGCGCGTGGTCGGCGCTCACGGAAGCGAGCTTTCTTGTGGGACCACTTGCGGACGTGACGAATCTCGTGATCTCCGAAATTTTCTACAATCCCGTCGGTCCAACCGAGGCTCTCGAATTCATTGAGCTGGAAAATATCTCCAATAATAGCATCGAACTCGGTGACGTCAGTTTTACCGCTGGAATCGATTTTACCTTTGCCGCAAAGACTCGTCTGGTTGCGGGTGCGCGCATCCTTCTCGTGCGTGATCGCATGGCGTTTGAAGCCGAATATGGCTTTGGACTTCCAATTGTGGGAGAATTTCAAAACGGAACAGGGCTCTCAAATTCAGGCGAGCAACTGACTCTCCTCGCTGCGGACAAGACAATAATTAGGGACTTTTCCTTCAATCATCTGTTGCCATGGCCCACCGCCGCCGATGGTCAAGGGCGCTCGCTGGTACTCGTTCAGGCCAGCATACTGCCGGATCATTCATTGCCCGAAAGCTGGCGATCGAGCACACAAATTGGAGGCAATCCAGCGAGTGGCGATGCGATCTTGTTCACCGGGACCGAAGGTGCAGATGAGGATGGAAACGGGGTCGATGACTTCCTTGACTATGCTTTGGGTAAGGGGACCCAGTCCGCCCTAACTGCAGATGTCGATGGCTCCGGAAGTGTTACCATTTCCTATACGCAGGTTCTCGCTGCCGACGAGGTGACCTTGAGAGTCGAATGGTGCGACGATTTGCTTGGCTGGTCGCCGCTGGGGGAGGCCTTCGTGCTCACGAGTCTCGCTCCGATAGGAGAGGACTATGAGAAACTGACCTTCAGCTCGGTCCCTGAAACCTTCAATTTGGCCAATCGCGCTTTTTTCCGTTTGGTTGCTGAGTAGTTCTCGCATTGACAAAGGAAAATCGTGCTGATTTCAGTGAAGCATTAAAAATGCCTTTTACGGTTCGAAAAGAGACATGTCAGTGGCCAGCCTTTCATTTTACAAATTTTAGGCGTTTGGGATACCCCTCGTCGATTGCTCTATTTGAAAATTTCTCTAGGTTGAACTGAATCTAGCAAAAGACGAAATGCGCTCTCAACTGAGATGATCGAAATCTTGTTGAAATACTTTCCAAAATGAAACGACTATCAACCTGTTTGACGGCAATCATACTTGGGTTCATCGGAGTGCTGGATCACAGGAAGTGCGTCCCAACGTGGTTCTCATCATGACCGATGATCAGGGCTATGGTGATCTCGGGTGCCACGGAAATCCCGTGTTGAAGATGCCGCTAATCGACAAACTTCATGCGGAATCGATTCGCTTTACTGATTTTCATATCAGCCCGTTTTTCTGAGCCGTTTTTAGAAGGTCTTCGGCTACCGATGGATCGAGGCGGGTGACGTCGTTGTCTGGAGCGATGGTGAAGGGCGCGACCTCCAGGCCGGTGTATCCCAGCTCCGCGGCAGTCTCACATTGCTGTTCGAAGGGGCGATCCTGAAAGGCCTCATTGCAGATGGCGAATTTTATGAACTGCCAAGAGATACATTTTCACCGTCAACTTGTGAAGCTTGGGGACTTTTTCTATTTCAGGGTGGCGAGATAGGCGAGGATGTCTTCGATTTCCTGGGGCTTAAGGATAAGGCCCATGGGGGGCATGGAGGAGACGGGAAGTGGGTAGCCTTCGGCGATCTCGGCATTGGGATCGAGGACGGATGCGCGGATGTAGTCGGCGTCCTTGCGGGTGGCGATGCCATCGAGAGCGGGTCCGACGATGCCGCCTTCTCCGCCGACGATGTGGCAACGCGCACAGGCGGCGACTTCGTGGTGGAGGAAGAGGTCCTTGCCGCGGACGGCATCGGCTACGCGGAGTTTTTCCTCCTGTGCTTCTTGCGCGACGGGAACGAGTTCGGAGAGACGGACATTTTTATAGAATGCGGTGCCGGTCGATTGTCCCCATCCGCCGTAGAGGGCATTGAAACTGAGCTTCTGGTAGTTCTGGGAATCGAAATCAACGGAGACGTCGGTCCAGTCGTTTTTACCCTTGAGAGGCTTGGTGTGGACGCGTGGATTTTGGATTTCGTGGACGTTCAGAACGGCTCCGAGGCCGCTGCCTTTGATCCCCAATGTTTTGATCTGTGCGCTGAGGCGGTAGCGGGTATCGGGCTTGACTTTGACGTTGGTGATCCAAGAGGTGTCGGTGAGTTTTTCAGAGCTGATTTTAAAGATATTGTCTTTTGAGTGCTCATGGGTTGCTCCTTTGCCGGAGTAGATTGTCTTGGCCCACTTTGCTCCGTCTAAGACATTGGTGTCGGCTTGCTGGTAGACGATTTCCGAGAGGATGGCGATCTGGTGCTGTTTCCCACCTGCTTCGAGTGCTGCTTTGAGCAGTCTATCGCTGAGGTTTTCTCCATTTTTGGCGAGACTGGTGATGGCGTTCTTCAGCGGGTCGCTGGTGGGGAATTGGGCGAGGGCGACGAAGGCGGCGAGGCGGGTGGTGAGGTCCGGGTCGTTGATGACGCCGGATTGGAAGAGGAGACGGCTTCCTTTTTCATCAGCGGATAGGGCGCGGGTGGCGTTGCGGCGGAGGATGGGATCGGTGGAGAGGAGGGCGGCACGATGAGTGTCGTCATCGAGATGGCCGAGTCCGTGGAGGGTCCACAGGGCGTGGATGGATCCGATACCGGGCTGGCTGACTTTTTCCTTAAGGGCCTTGAGCGAGTCGGTAGCGGGGGGCTGTATTTTATCAACGAGAAGGCGCTGGGCGGTGAGGCGCCAGAATTGGTTGTGGTGGCCGAGGGCGGCTACCAGTTCGGCCGGGGTGGCGCTCTCGAGGGAGGTGATGGTTGATTGCGGTGCTTTGTCCCAGACGAGTCGGTAGATGCGGCCGTGTTGGCGATCGCGGTTGGGATTGACGTGAGCATTGCCTTTTCCCGTGGTGGCTTTGTAGCCGCCGCGACCTTCGCTGGGAGTCGGGTTGTGCTGGATGATAAAGTTATACCAATCGGAGATCCAGAGATTGCCATCGGGTCCGACTTCGGCGGCGACGGGGGAGAACCATTCATCGGCGGAGGCGATGAGGGCGAAGTCGTTTTGGGAATGGTAGCCTGCGCCTTTTTGGGAGGTTTGAAATTTCCCGAGGAGGTTACCGGTGGGGCCGCAGACGAAGGCGGTGTTGCCCTGCCATGATGCGGGGAAGTTGGCCGAGTTCGCGAAGGCGTGGCCGGCAGCGGCAGTGTAGCCCCCGAAGACATCGACCTGCCGCACGTTCGGGGTGATGGGGTGGAAGGTGGGCGAGGAGGCGATGACGTCAGCGCTGGGGCCACGTCCGCCGGGGAGGATGGTGGCGGGGATGCCGCCGAAGAAGCTGGGGTTGTTATTGGCGGTGGAGCCAAAGGTGTCGCCGGCATTGTTGAAGCCGAGTCCCCAGGTGTTGTTGTTGAACTGGTGAAGGAACTGGAGATCCGAGCCGTCTTTTTGGAAACGGTAGACCCCCATGCCGAATCTTTGGCCGTCGTGATTGTAGGCGGAGTATCCGACGGTGCCGTAGAGTTGGTTATCGAGTCCGTAGCGGAGGTTGGACGGGCCGGCATGGGTGTCGCCGGTGCCCCAGCCGGTGAGGACAACCTCGCGGATGTCCGCTTTGTCGTCGCCGTCGGTGTCTTTCAGAAAGAGGGTTTCGGAGGCGTGGTGAACGTAGATACCTCCGTTAGCGAAGGTGAGCGAGGTGGGGATGTTGAGGCCATCGGCAAAGACGGTGACCTTGTCGCAGCGTCCATCGCCATCGGTGTCTTCGAGGATTTTGATCTTATCGTCGCCGACACGTTCGGATTTAATTTCGTTCGGGTAGTCGACAGTTTCGGCGGCCCAGAGGCGGCCGCGTTCGTCCCAAGCGAGACTGATGGGATTGACGATTTGTGGTTCGGCGGCGAAGAGTTCGAGTTTCCAGCCGACGGGGACTTGCGTGTATTTCAGGCTATCTTCAGGGCTGAGCGGGTGCTGATACTGAAGGGGCTTGGGGCGCTTTTCGTAGTTGGGGATATTCGCGCGGGTTTCGTAAGTGAGTGCGGGACGTGAAGTGAGGAAGGTGTCGTAAGCGGCTTTTCGTTTTTCGCCGACGGCCCAGAGGATGCCGGATTTGAGGAGTTGGTGGAAATTGGGTTGGTTCCAGACGCGCTGGTCGTGGCCGGAAGCGGTGTAAAAGACGCGGCCTTTTCCTTGCGTGCGGGTCCAGGTCCAGGGTTCGGGTTTTGTGATGTTGTCGTCGCCCTCGGGCTTGCGGACCATGAGGATGTCGCGGTCGGAGCCGTGCTTGGAGTGGACGTATGTTTCGTCCCAGGCGTGAAAGGGCTGGAGACCTTTCAGGGCAGGATGGTTTGGCTTGATGATGGTGGGGGAAAACTCCTTGCCTTTGTGGTGTTTGAACTGCGCGCCGACGAGTTTGATGAAGCCGGGTTCGTTTCTGAAACAGAAGCTGGCAGAGTGGACGGGGATGAAGCCGCCACCTTCCTCGACGAATTTGACGAGGTTTTGATATTGGTGAGGCTCGATGTTGTCGTGGTTGGCGTAAAGAAGGATGCCATCGAATTGATTTAAGTAAGAAGAGTCACCGAGGGCTTCTTCGACGGAGGTGGTGTAATCGAAGTAGATTGCTTCGCGACCAAGCGCTTTGGCCAAAATGGGGAAGTATTTGTTGGAATTGTGGGCCTCTTTTTCATGGCCGAGAAAGAGGATTCTGATTGGGCCTTCTTTCGCCGCTTGCCCTTTATTAGAAATTTGGGCGAGGGAAAGAACCGCGAGGAGAGCGGTTAGGAGAGCGAGGAAGAGTGGGAGACGTTTGGTCATGGTGTCGCTAGTAGTGGGAAATCTTTTAAAGAGCTTCTGCTTTTCAGTGTGTCCGTTATCGAGGCTTGAGAACCCGAGAACCTGGCGCGGGCTTGGAGGTTGCAGTCTTGGGATAGGGCATTTTGGCGTCGACTTCATTACGCCAGTCGTGGAGCTTCTTTTTCAGCCTTTGGGTGATCTCTGGTTGTGATTCGGAGAGGTCGTTACGTTCGCTGATATCATTTTCCAAGTCGAAGAGCTGAACGGTTCCGTTTTCGAAATATTCGAGTAATTTGTATTGCCCGGAACGAATGGCCCCTCCCGGACTTTGGTAGCCATGATTACTGTAGTGGGGGAAGTGCCAATAGATGGGGCCACGTTCGTAGTCTTCAGCTTTCAAGGCAGGGACAAAGCTCCGACCGTCTTTATGTTGATTCGGTAACGCGGGGAGGTCCAACATTTCGAGGAGGGTTGGGTAGAAGTCCGTTCCTGTAACGATTGCTTGCGAAGTGGTGTTGGCTTGAGTTTTGCCAGGCCAATGCACCACCAAGGGCACGCGAATGCCGCCTTCGTAGTTCCAGCCTTTGGCACCGCGAAGCGGTAGGTTGGAGCTTGCGAATCGCGAGTTCAGTGTCTCGCGGGGATGATTGATTCCGCGATACTGGTTAGAGGCCGCCATGCCTCCGTTGTCAGATGTAAAAATGACGATGGTGTTCTTTTCCAGCCCGAGTTCTTTTAGCTTTGCCCGGATTCGACCGAGGCTTTCATCCGTTGCTTCAACCATTCCGGCAAACTCAACGTTGTCCTGCTTTTGCTTCACCCACCACACGCGTTCACTCTGGTTCGTTGTGCTATTATCTCCTTCTTTGAGCGCCTTGAGTTTATCCTCTGAAATCGCGGGGCCATCGGGGTTTGTTTCAAGAATGTAATCTGGGCCTTCCTGACGCGGCATCGTCGCGAGCTTCTTTTGGTATTTCTGAACCAGATCTTTGCGACCTTGAATCGGATCGTGAACAGAAAAGTGTTCGAGGTGCACGAAGAATGGCTTGTCTTTGTTTCGTTCGATGAAATCAATGGCGGCATCGGTCAGCTTATCCGTGTAGTAATCGCCCTCTTTTGCCGGTAGCGTTTTATTATAATCACCTCCGAAGGGATGATAATAGGACCGCACCCAGCCGGTAATGGCTTCATCGAAGCCGTAGGTCTTAGGGTCTTTGCGTAAATGCGCTTTTCCGTAATTCGCGGTGGCGTATCCGTGCTGCTTCAGTGTTTCTGCCAAGGTGATTTCTTCGTCCGGCAATGAGGTTAGCTTTTTAGCGTGGTGCAGTTTCTCATAATCCCTTTCCGGGCGTCCGCCCAGCCATTCCGTCAAATTCGTTCGTGCCGGATATTTCCCCGTGAGAATGCTGGCACGACTGGGCGAGCAGACGTGGCATGTGGAATAGGCATTGTTGAAAAGGATACCTTCTTTTGCCAACTGATCGATCGCAGGAGTTTCATAGAACTCGCTGCCGTAGCAACCCACATCCCTCTGCCCAAGATCGTCGACGAGAAAGAAGACAATGTTAAGCGATTTCGCGTGAGCGATGCCGCAAAGGAATGCGGCGGTGAACGAGAGGAGTGTCCTGGACATTATTTCGAGATGTTGGATTTGGGTTTCGGATCGACTGTCCAACCTGGAGTGCTGATCATGCCGTAGTAAGGGTAGTGATCCCAATCGACTACTCCGCCGACGACGCGAGGATCTTTGGTAGATTCAAGATGATCGAAAAGTTGCTTCCGCAATGCTGCCTGCGGTTCCGTCATCCGGCTCGAGCCAGCCAGGTTCACCATCTGATGCGGGTCGGTCTTTAAATCGTAAAGCTCCTCTGCTGGTCGCATCCCGAAGGCTAGCTCAGCCAAGCGCGCCACGTCGTGTTCGTTTCGATGTTCCATCATGAACGTCTTCGTCGGTGCTGAGTCGATTTCGCCATACGGAATCGATCGTGCACATACCAAGGGATCGGGCGAACCTGATGGCCAACGAGTGGGTTCAAAATTATATATATAGAGATAATCCGCCGTGCGAATCGCACGACAGGGGTAACCTTTACCGCCTTTGCGGCAGCCATCGTGCCGCTCCATCGCGATAAATGCTGCGTCGCGCTTCCTGGCTGGCTTATTAGCGAAAGTGCCGAGCAAGCTCTGTGCAGTCATCATCTTCGGCGATTCCAAACCGGCGGCCTGGAGAAAGGTCGGGGCGAGATCACTGAGATTGACGAACGCGTCAACGATTCGGCCCGGATTGTTGATTCCCATAGGCCAGCGAATCGCCAAGGGCACTCGAGAACCGGCATCGTAGAGACTCGCCTTGGCGCGCGGAAACGGCATTCCGTGATCACTCGTTACCACGATGATGGTGTTTTCTAATTGCCCGGATTCTTCCAAGGCCGCGATTGCACGAGCGACGTGCTTGTCGAAGTGTTCGATTTCGACGAGGTAGTCGGCGATGTCGCTTCGCACGATGGGGTCGTCGGGAAAGATGGGGGGGACGATGATTTTATTGAGGTTCTTGCCAGTCTTCTTTCCTGCACCTTGTTCAAATCCACGATGTGGCTCACTAGTTCCTAACCAAAAACAAAATGGTTGATCTTCGGCGACGGATTCGAGGAATTGGCTGAAATTTCCTGCGTAGTCAGTGTTTCGAATTTGTTTAAAAGGAGGTGCTTTTATATTAGACTGAAAGGGTTCGCCAGCTGGGTTCACGGTTCGTCCTCCGGGTTCGAGACGACCGGGGCTCCATCCCTTTCCGGTATGTGCTACTTTGTAACCTGCATCCTGAAGTAAATCGGCGTAGGTCGCGAACTTGGCGGGGAGGGTGCTGTGGATATTGCCTGCTTCCTCGAGTCGCCAGATGGGTTGCCCCGTCAATATTGCACTGCGCGAAGGACCACAGGTCGGCGCATCGCAGAAGGCGTGGGTGAAGCGGAGGCCTTCGCGGGCGATGCGATCGAAAGCGGGGGTCTTCACTACGGGATCGCCATTTGCGCCGGTGTGAGCGTAGCTTTGATCGTCCGAAATACAGAAGAGGATATTGGGCCGAGTGCCAGCGCTGAGCGCGAGAGTGAAACCGAGGCTTGCAAGAAGAAGGAGGCGGACGGTAGTCATGGCTATTTTTCGACGATGCGGACGGAGTGCCAGAAGGCGAATTCCCAGGCCCAGTCGTTGGGGCGGTTTTCGAGGGTGAGGTCGATTTTTTGGCCGGCGAATTTGGTGAGGTCGATTTCGATTTCGAGCCACTCCGACCTAACTGTTTTGAAGGAAACGATTTGATCGTGGAGGACTTTGTTGTTGGCGAGGACGCGGAGCTGCCAGTCGCCGTGGGGATGGTAGCTGCAGCGAATTTTTAGGAGGGTGGATTTGCCTTTGGGAACTTGGAGTTGGCGCTTGAGTGAGCAGGGAGTTTTCTTATCTAGTGGATGTGTTTGGACGACTTTATCGTTTCGAAAACTTTTTAAAGCGATAATCCCACCTTCGCCGACGTTTTCAACGCTGAAGCCGGGAGCGACGGATTGGATGGTTTTATTCCACTTGGCGCGGAGACTTTGATTGGGTTTTTTGTGGTCCTGAGGCGAGCCGCTGATCATGCGGCGAGCCACGCTTTCCTGAAGGAAGGGGATTTTGCCATTCATGGCGACCGCGAGGGCTGCTTCGGGATGCTTGGGAACGAGGGGTTCGAGGGCATACCAGATCATGCGGGGAATGTTGGGATCGTTGAGGTCTTCGTCGTGCTGTGCGAGAGCGGCGAGAATGGGAAGGCGGTCTTTTTCGGGGAGGCGCGGGGCGGCGGAAGCTAGGTAGAGACGGACGGTGGGAGAAGGGTCGTTTTTAGCGAGTTTTCCGAGGATGGGCTTGATGGTAGCGGGTGGATTTTTGTTTTCGCTGAGGAGCTGGATGGCCCAAGCGCGGACGTGTTCGTCGGAATGGGAGAGCAGTTTGATGAGCTTCTGCTCGTCGTCGTCGGCGAAGCGCTTGGTGACGTGTTGGGCCCAGAGGGCGCGGAGGCGTTTGGGAGAGGAGGTTGATTTAGCAAAGAAGTCGTCGAGGGCTTGGTGGACCGTTTTTTTATCGAGCTTACCGGTGACGGTGCGGTGGTGGAGTTCGGTGCGAGCTTGGCGGACGAACCAATCGTTGGGGTGGTTTTGGAGTCCACAAAGTTCGAGGTCGGAGAGAGCTGGGATATTGGGTCGGGCGATGCGTTTGGCCCCCTTTGGCATGATGCGGTAGATGCGTCCGGTGTCGGGGAAGTTGATGTCGTTTCCGCAGATGTCGGTGTCGTGCCAGTCGAGGATATAGACTCCGCCGTCGGGGCCAATTTCCATACTGAAGCCGACCCAAGCGAGGTCATTGGTGGGCATGAAGTCGCTGCCGTGTCGACCAATGTAGCTAGAGCCATTGGGGTCCATGTAGTCGACGAGGACGGCGTGCTCGTGGATGTTGCACATAAAGAGTTGGTCGCGGTATTCCGAGGGAAAGGTATCGGCGAGATAGAAGCGGGCGCCGCCGTGAGCGGAAAGGTGGGTGTGGTCGCGGATGGTCTGGATGGGGTCGTAAGTGTAGGGATTGAGGTTGGGTCGGGATTGTTTGTGATAAATTCCGCCTTGGACGATGTGGAAGAGGTGTGGGATGACACAGCAGGTGGCGAAACCGTGACCGAGATCGTTAAAGTCGAAGCCCCAGGGGTTGGAGAGGCCGCGGGCGAAGATTTCGAATTCCTTGGTTTCGGGGTGGAAGCGCCAGATGCCGGCGTCGAGATAAAGGCGCTCTTCTTTAGTTGCATCCGGCTTACCGATGAGGGAGTGGGTGAAGACGCCTTGGCAGCCGTAGAGCCAACCGTCGGGACCCCAGATGAAGCTGTTCAGAGTTTCGTGTCGGTCCTGAATACCCCAGCCGTCGAGGAGGATTTCGGGTTGGGCGTCGGGGACGTCGTCGCCATTCGCATCGGGAATGAAGACGAGGTTAGGAGGTGCGCCGAGGTAGACGCCGCCGTGGCCGATGGCGATGCCGGAGGCGAAGGTGATTTTGTCGTGGAAGAGCTTTTTTGTGTCGAAGGTGCCGTCGCTGTCAGTGTCTTCGAAGATTTGGATGCGGCTAAGTTGTTCGTTTTTGTGGGAGCGTCGGTTGACGTAGTTGTAGTTTTCGACGACCCAGATGCGGCCGCGGCCATCATAGGTGAAGGCGATGGGTTCGCCGATGTGGGGCTCGGAGGCGTAGATCGAGACTTCGAAATTTTCGGGGATGTCCATGGCGGCGACGGCTTGCTCGGGAGTGAGGAAGGGGGCGTCGCTGGTGCGGTGTTGTTTACCGCGGTTCTGGGCGAGCGATGAGGTGCTCGCCAGAATTGAAATACAGAGAAATGGAATGAGAGGTTTCATGTTACTTGCCGAGGGGGACTTGTTGCTTGGTCTGCATGTATTTGAAGAGGGCGATGATTTCTTCACTCTTGAGAGTTTGGAGAAGACCAGAAGGCATCATGGAGAAGTCGGAGACGGTGCGGGACTTGATGTCGCTTTTTGGGATGGTGGATTTTTGGCCGACCATGTTGAGGACGACTTTTTGGTTGTCTTCTTCGCTGATGTTACCAGAAAGGGCTTGGCCATCCTTGGTGATGATGGTGACCATTTTATAGGCGTCGGCGATGTCGGCGCTGGGGTAGAGAATGTTGAGGAGGAGGTAATTGAGATCGGCACGATTTGATCCGGTGAGTTCGGGGCCGATTTTACCACCTTCACCATACATGACATGGCAGGCGGAGCAGATGGTTTGGTAGACTTTGCGTCCGGAAGAAGCGGTGGCTCGGTCGAAGGCAGCAGGGGTGGCGAGAGCTTTGTATTCTGCGATTTCGGCTTCTTTGTTGGCGGGAAGTTCTTTGACTCCGAATTCTTTGGTGAACTCTGGTCCGAGGAGGAGGGAAAGAGAGCGGGCGATGTAGGCGGGGAGGGCATCGCGGGAGATTTTTTTATCTTTCAACGCGGCATGGAGAGCTTCGGCGTAGGACTCGCGTGTGGCGAGGGTTTCGATGATGGCGCGCTGGGCTTCGGGCTCGAAGGTGGGGTAACGGTTGAGTAGGAGTTTTGCTGCGTCGGGCGAGGGTGCGGTGGTGAAGGCGCGAATGGCGTCGATGCGCATCGCTGGCTCATCGAGTAATGATGTGATTGTTGAGACGAGTCCCTTGTAGCGTTGGGTAAGAAGAGAGGCGAGGGCTTGCTTGCGATCGGGGACGTTGGCGTCCTTATTTTGGAGAATGACGAGGGCGCGTTCGGCGGCCTGTTGCTCGCCGAAGACTTGGCTGAGTCGTTCGACGAGTTTTGTGAGTTCCGGGTCTTCGCGGTTGAGGAGACTCGCTTGAAGGAGGTGCCATTCCGGTGGCGGGGTAACGTTACGTTGTCCATCGAGTCCAAGCAGGATGCCATTAAGAAGTGATTTCTGGATGATGGGGTTGTCGATGTTTGAGAGTCGATTGAAGAGAAGATCGAAGGATTTTTCGCGATCCATCTCGACGATGTTTTCAAGGCGAGCCTGATTGAGGTCGATGAGTTTTACGGGCTTGGCGGGGATCGCTTCGAAGTTCACATCTTGATAGGGCACCTTGCTGTATGATTCCCATTTTTTGGTGAGCGATGGGGCGTCGAGTTTTCCAGTGTAGATGATGAATCGATGACGGATCGTTTCGGTTTGATTCTTGGGAATTTTCCAGTCTCCGAGGATGGCGCGGGAGGGTCCGATTCCCAGTTGTCCGTCGACTCGCCAAGGTTGAGGGAAGCCACTGTTTTTTGGGTGATCAAGAATGGCGATGTGTCCCCAGTCATCACGGCCTGCGATGTCCATTCCAATATTGACCCAAGCCGCACGTTTTTCGTCGGCTTCGGCATTTTTTAAGAGGTTGGAGTTCGTTGCTTCTCCCTTGGTCTCGCCACTGTGCCAGGGCATGCGAAGAAAGAGCCCACCATATTTCCATTTACCAATGGTGACATCGGATTTTCCTTCACCTTGCCAAGTAAGATCCAGAGTGTGCTCCTGGTTCGAGGATGACATGGTCCAGGTTTGGGTTTCGGTGAGAATTGGTTGGCCCTGGGAATCGAGGAGGTCGTAAGAGGTTTGCCACGAGACAGAGGAGCCGGATTGTGCGAGGATTCGGACAGAATTTCTCTTCCAGTAGTCGCTTTTAAGATTGTGGAAAAAGTCACGTCCGTTGACGCGGGTGAAGCCCCAGTAAAGACCCGTTTGATGTTTGTGGTGTCCGGGGCTGAATTCGGTGAGGACTCCTTTTCCATCCGGGGCAACGATGGGGTGGAGAAAGGGCCGCTGGCTAGGTCTCGCGGATTGGGTGAGGATAGGATTGGTTAGGTTCGCGCGGTAAACAGAAATCGTTCCAGCTTTCTCGTCCCTCCCGAGGCGCAGATTTTCAGCGGCGAGAAGTGAAGGCGCGGTGACGAGGACGAAGGATGTGAGAAGTCGGATCATTGCTCAGTGGGTTATTGGCAGAACTCAGTCGCGGAAGGACCATTCGGGGAGGCGGATGAGTTCGCCGCCTTTTTGGGCTGATTCGTGCGCGAGGATACCGGTGAGGGTGATATTGGCGGATTCCTGTGCGTTCGGGTAGGCGTCGTTGGTGGTGCGTAGCATTTCCACGAATTGGTGCACCAGGTGCGGGTGGGAGCCACCGTGGCCGGCACCTTGGGTGAAACTCAAGTGATCATCGCCTTCCTCACCTCCGTAAACGCCCCCGGTGGTGAAGGGGGCGATTTCGTCCGGGAGGAGGTGTGCGTAGTCCGGGCAGTCGACGCGTTCGGGGATTTCGGGTTCCGGTTTCTTCGCGGTATGAACGACGAGTTGCTCGCCTTCGATGAGGGGCCATTCGACGCCTTTTTTGTCCCCATAGACCTCGATGGATTCGCGGTATTGGCGGGCGACATCGAAAAGAGAACGGTAGACGAGGCCGGAGAGATCGGAGTCTTTGAATTTGACGTGGCAACTCTCGACCGCGTAGGGGGATCCGTAGCACTCGTGCATTTCTTCGCGGATCGTTCCCGAGCCGAAGCAGGAGACATACTCGGCCTGATGGCGTCCAATACCGAGAAGTGGGCCGACGCAGTGCGTGGCGTAGTGCATGGGAGGGAGTCCGGGCCAGTAGCCGGGCCAACCGTCCATGTCTTGTTGGTGGGAGGCTTTGAGGAATTGGAGTTTGCCGAGTTCGCCGTTATCGTAGAGCTCTTTCATAAAGAGGAACTCGCGAGCGTAAACGACAGTTTCCATCATCATGTACTTGAGGCCGGCGGAGGCGCAGAGTTCGACGATTGTTTTACAGTCCTCGACGGAGGTCGCCATGGGGACGGTGCAGGCGACGTGCTTGCCAGCCTTGAGGGCGGCGATGGTTTGCTCGGCGTGATTGGGAATGGGTGAGTTGATGTGGACGGCGTCGATCGCGGGATCAGCGAGGACGTCTTCGAAATTATGGTAGCGCTTTTCGATGCCGTATTTATCTCCGATCTCGTTGAGCGCGGATTCCGTGCGCTGACAAATGGCCACGAGATTGGCATTTGGGTGGCGTTGGTATATAGGGATGAATTCGGCACCGAAGCCAAGTCCAACGATCGCGATGTTTGGTGAGTTCGACATATCTAACGTGGGACGTTATACCGCGAATGAAAGATGGGCTTGTATGAGATCGGAATATTTGTGTATTTTTACGACATGAGTAGTGAGGGCGTTTCACGGTGGATCGAGACCCTTCAACCGGGAACGGTGAGGGATCTCTTCGAGTGTCTTCCTAACATGATGTATTTTGCGAAGGATTCGCACTTGAGGCTGATGGCGGGAAATCGAGCCTTTGTTCATCATTGTGGTTTTAACGACGAAAGCGAACTCATTGGTAAAACAGATCATGAGATCTTTCCGCCGCAAATGGCGGAGAAATTCGCGCAAGACGACCGACAGATTCTGGAGAGCGGCAAAGCGATGAACGATATGGTGGAACTTTTTCCCAATGAGATGGGGATTCCCGGATGGTATACAACCGACAAGATTCCTCTCTTTACCCGAAGTGGTGAAATCGCCGGACTTTGTGGATTGGTGCGCAGTTACCAAGTGGAGGGTGACGAGCAGCTGAAGTCGGTGACTGAGTCACTTATGGGGAATTTCGCGAAGAAAACATCGATGAGCGCGATCGCAAAAGGGGCGGGGTTTTCAATGCGTCAAATGGAGCGACGTTTTCAAGAGGCCTACAAGACAACGCCGATTCAGTATGTTATGAGGTTGCGTGTTCTGAGAGCCTGCGAAATGCTGACGACGAGTCATAAACCTGTGACGAGCATTGCGCTCGAGGTTGGCTTTTATGACCACAGTGCCTTTTCCCGTAAATTCTCCGCGCTGATTGGGGAGTCACCAAGTGCCTATCGGAATCGTTACCAGCGCAAGAAGCTGGGTGGAGATCGTCCGGGATAGATTCGAATGATCGTCTTTAAATCGGATGGCGGTGCTTTGCTTAAGAATAAAAAGCGGCCACCTCAGAAAGGTGGCCGCTTTGAAAAAAGAGAGTCGGGTCAATCTAGCGACGACGACGACCGGCAGCGAATCCGAGAGCAAGCAAGCCAAGAAGCGAAGTTGATGGCTCAGGAACGGAAGTCAGCGGAGTGGCGAAGTCGATGGCCGAAACCAATGCTGCGGCACCGGCTGTAGACATGTTGTTGACGTCGTTAATTCCGTTGTTCCCGGCGTTTGGATCGTTGTCGATGTTGAAGAGAAGGCGGTTTGCCGGGAAAGTGGCTACTCCGGAATTGGCACCACCAGGAGCGGCACCAGCTGCCCAAAAAGCGGCCAGAGTATCGCCGCCAACAGTAGCGAGAATGTCACCGCCTCCAAATCCGGTCTGCCCCGCAGCCAAGCCATTGAAGCTATCGGCGGCCGGAGCACCTGCTATCAAAAAGTCATAGGTCCCAGCGGCAACTCCAAGGATTGCGGCTCCAGCTGCGGTCACTGTGGTCTCGTTTCCGGCAATAAGGGTTCCGGTGCTGGTGCTATTCAAATGCCAGCCCATGCGGTTTCCTGCATCACGGGCGGTGTAGCTCGTGAGGTTGACAACTGGGATGTTGACGGAGTTCCATCCATCGGCATCACCTGCGTCGTAGCCTCCACTAGAGAGGGATCGGCCGATGATGAAGACATCAGCGGCACCATTTCCTGCGTGGGTACCGGTGCCGTTGAGGGCGTTCAAGCTGCCTGCAGAAGAAGAATTGGCGTAGTCGGCGTGGCGAATCTCGGTAACGTTCGAGAAGTTGCTGGTGATGAAGTCCTCAAGAGCGCTTCCTGCAGGAACCAAATCTGAGATCATCACGACAAGAGCTGATGATGGAGCGGCGCTCAGAACAAGGAATAGTGAAGAAGCTACGGTGAGATTTTTACGTGTGGTCATAATTATGTATCTATTTAAGATCGTTAAAGTTCTCTATAAGAGCAATTTAAGAAGGAGGCCAGCGCTATTTTTAACACGGTGTGCTCTTCTTTGGATGAGAGGGTCGCAATGTCCACTCGGAGACAGGGGGGGATTGACATCGCATTGGAGTTTCCATCTCTTCAGGAGATGCCGGATTGGGAATATGAGAATCGATACGCCAAGGCGGGATGCAACCCGGTGATCGGGGTAGACGAGGCGGGAAGGGGGCCACTCGCGGGGCCGGTTGTCGTGGGTGCGGTGATTCTTCCGAAGGGTTTTTCTCATCCCAAGATCAACGATTCGAAAAAGCTCAGCGAGAAGGTGCGGGAGGCGATCTACGATGAGTTGATCGAGATTGAGGACCTGCAATGGGCCGTGAGTGTGGTGGAGGCAGCAGAAGTCGATGAGGTCAATATCCTCAAGGCGACTCACGCAGGAATGGCCCGTTCGGTGGAGAAGTTAGGAGTGACTCCGGGAATGTGTCTCATCGATGGATTACCCGTTCCGAACTATCCTTTCCCGCATGAAGGGATCGTAAAAGGAGATGGAAAGAGTCTTTCTATTGCCACGGCGAGTATTTTCGCCAAAGTAACGCGAGATCGTATCATGAGAGAGGGCGCTAAATGTTATCCTGAATATGGTTTCGAACGTCATAAGGGATATGGGACAAAAGCACATCTGGAAGCTCTCACGCGGCATGGGCCGTGTCCGCTCCACCGTCGCTCGTTTCAGCCCGTTGCTCAACTCTGTCTCCCGGTTGACGATTAAGGGCGAGCGGATTGGCCACATGGAGGTGGGCCATCTTGGGGAACGAATTGCGGCTCGTTACCTGCAGAGAAAGGGTTGGAAATTGTTCTATCGGAACTTTCGCGCTCCGAAAGGAGGGGAGGTTGATTTGGTCATGAGGGGAGGACAGGAGCTCAATCAGCTCGTTTTTGTCGAAGTGAAAACTCGCACGAGGAGAGGCTTCGGACGGCCCTTGGAGGCAGTGGATCGGGATAAGCAGGCTCTGATTCAGAGAGGAGCCCTCGAATGGCTCCGATTGCTGGCGGAAGAACATCGGGGCGAAGACGAAGACTTCCGTAGGACCATTTCCTGGCGCTACGACGTGGTGGAAATCATCCTGCAGGAAGGTGAAAAACCGGACGTGAACCTAGTAGAGAACGCCTTTTAGCTCCTCGCTGGCTGAGGAAGATTAAGGATGAACTCGCGCATCACCTTGGCGGCGACGAGCGAGGGGTAGCCGGTCATGTCGGCATCAAGAAAGAGGCCGGAGAACTCCACGCCGTGAATCTGTCCTCAAGGAATCGCTTTCACGAGGTCCCGGAAGTCATCCCAAAAGAGCCAGCATCGACCGAATAAGAACCGAGGGAATGAGATGCAGGGTGGATGATATTTGCGGCAGTTTCGCATCCTTCCCCCGTTGGAATACCAAGAAGGGAGGGCGCTCCGTGGAAGGTTTTGCTTTTTGCGGAAAGGAAGGAAAAGCGCGAAGGGGGACGATTTCAAGGGCCATCAAATGGTGAGAACTGCGGTGACTAAAAACTCCAAATCTCGGGAGGGAAGTCCTTTGAGTCAAATCTCCTGCAATTCTCTTAAAAAAGGACTGACAACTTTCGGTTTCTGAAGCGTTCTTTTCTGTGTAACGTCCAGCCAGAGACAGTATGAAAATTCAATCAACTACTACAAACCGACAGCTCCGCGGTCTCGCTCGTGGATTCAGCCTTTTTGAAATGGTCATCGTGATGGGAATCATCGGGGTGATTTTGGGCGGCGTGATTTTCTCCTCCAGATCCTTCGGAGAAAAAGCACGAATCCAACGGGTCCGCAGTGACTTTAATACCGTAGGGAGTCACATCGACACCTATGAGATGCTTGGAAAACAAGGTTTTCCAACGGAGGCGCAAGGATTAGAAGCCTTGGTAAATAAGCCCGGCACCTCTCCGATTCCGCGTGATTGGACCCAGTCGCTCCCCGAGATTCCCAAGGATCCATGGAATATCGCATACCAATATAACATGCCGGGTTCGAAAAATCCCTCAAGCTACGAGCTGGTGAGTGCCGGTCCTGACAAGGTGTTTGGAAACGAGGACGATCTGAGTAGTCAGGATAAGTAAAACTCAGCAATTCCCCGATACCGCCGTGATCCTTCAGCAAGCAAGATCCAGAACCCGCTCCTTTCGGAGAGGGTTCTCCCTGCTGGAAATCGTGGTGGTCCTCACTGTCGCAGCAGTCGTGCTTGGGGCCGCGGTGGTCATTATGAGCTCGCCCAAGGAGGAGCAAAGTCTCCGTGAGGAGCACAGCAAAATAGAGGATATGGTGAGGCAGGGAAGAGCGCTAGCAGTCACGTATCAGCAACCTTTTGTGATTGAACTCACCCAGTTTGAAGCGAAGCTTCGGCCATTGGCGAATCCTCAAGAGGCGCGAAGCTACGGCGGGGATGAACGGGAACGTTCGAGCGTCAGGCAGTTGGAAGAAATGAACTGGCCCCGCATCGAGTTTATCAACGAAGATTATGAAATTTTAATCCGCCGATGGGGGCAGTTGGATTTTGTCCTCTTAGACGACAAGAAGGCGGAGAGGTGGATTCTTGAGCCCGACGGCCTATGTGAACCACTCTCACTGAAGCTTTCGAAAGACTTTGGTGATATTAGCCTTGCCCGAATTTACCACCCGCTTACCGGATTGGCGGAAGACGAGGAGCTCACGATTACCGCAAAAAGATGAAGATTCTCGCAGTTAGAAAGCGTCGGCGCGGCTTCCTCCTTATGGAGGTGGTCTTGGCGATGATGATCTTTGCGGTGATGTCGGTGGGGTTCACGAGGGCGCTCTCCGCGATGCGCAAGAACTCCCGGCTTGTTTCCGAGCAAATGCAGATCGCCCAAGTGGTCGACAGTGCTCTCACCGAAGCGCTCACCCTTTCCTCTCTCGAAGAGGGAGAGACTCTCAGCTTGGTGGGCGAGAATAATATGGAGGTTCTGACGATCGTCGAGCCCTTGGAACTTGAGAATGAAGAAGGCCGTGTTCTTCAGCAGATGTTTCGTATCACGGTAATAGCCTCTTGGTATAAGAATGGACAGCAGCGTGAAGTCATCGCGGAAGGCTGGCGTAATTTGAGACTCTACAAACCATGAAAATCCACGCTGCTCGCTCACCGCGTGGTTTCACGCTTCTCGAACTCGTCCTCGCGATGATTATTTCCGGGCTCTTGGTCACTTCGATCATGAATTTGGCGGATGCCACGATCAAGACGACGCGCTTGACGGTGGATCGGCAGAACGAACAGATCACGCAGGATGCTTTTTTCACCCTGATGCGGCGCCATTTTGAAAAGCTCCCTGGCAATGCTCGCATGGAGCTGACTTTCAATGAGCAGGGCGAGCAGTATCTCTCAGACATGACCTTCCAAAATGTTCCCACCTCGTTTAACTGGGGTGGCACTTCGCTCTCCTCGGAGGCGATGCGGATTACGACGACTCCTCTCCGTGATGGTCAGCTAGATATTGTGCTGCAGTATTTTGATGAGCCCATTCTCGATTCAGAGGAATCTCTCGCAGAGCGGGGGATTGAACCGATTGCCAGCATCACCTTGCTCAATGGAGTGCGTCTTTGTGAATGGCGCGTCCTAAGTGGGAGTGGGAAAACTTATCCGGTCGATTGGACCGATCCCAAAGTGGGTCTCTATGAGTGGGAGACTGCTCGTCTTCCGACCCAGGTTGAACTCAATATCGCCTTCGGGCTGAATGGTGAAGTTATCCGTCGGGTCTTTTGGATTCCCAAAAGGCAGAACCCCCAGCAAACCACCACCCCGGCGAGATGATTACGCAGCCCTCTCAGCGTCGTGGCGCGGCCTTGGTCGCGGTCTTTTGGATCATGGCCATTCTCGGTTTGGCGATTGTCACCTTGATGCGTGTCGTTTCCTATCAGGTTGATGTGGTGGCCTCGCAAACTTCCGGGATTGAAGCGCGACAGCAGGCTGAAAAAGGCTTGGCGGTGGCATCGAATTCTCTCGTGAATAAGTGGGACCCTCTCTTGAAGCAAAATTTTGGAGATGGGACCGGCTACAATGTTGAGATTACCTCGGAAGGACAATTTTTCGACATCAACTATATTTTAGGAAAGGGCGATAAAGCGCTTCTCCGCCAAATTTTCGATTACTGGGGAATCGAGTCGGATATGCAGTCGGAGATCGCCGATGCTCTTTTGGATTGGTGGGATAAGGGAGATGGAGAGGAGCTCAACGGAGCGGAGTTTGAGTGGTATGAAACCCTGGGGATTTATAATCAGCCCTATAATCGGCCCTTTTACTCGCTCGATGAGATGCGTCTCGTGAAGGGAATGGCCCTTGTAGAAGCGGCTCAGCCTCGTTGGCGTGATTGGTTCACGGTATACACGAATAAAGGACTCGACGTGGGGGAGGCCTCGGCTGAGTTCATGGCGATTGCCGCGGAGGGGGAGGTGGTCGATGCCGAATCTGTCGTAGACATGCGACTTGGTCCCGATGGGATTAAGAATACCGAAGATGATCCAGGCGTCTCGAAACAGGCTGCCATTACCCAGCTAGGTCTCGATGAAGACAATGATGGAAACAAAGAAGATCGATTTTCAGATGAAGGATCGACTGATCGTATCGAAAGTGTTGGTTTCTCTGGCGGTATCCGCCGTAAACTTGTGCTTATCCTCAATAACCGCAGTGGAAACCCCACCATCCTTGACCGTAGAGAAGAACTTGTAAAATGAGCACTAAAAAAGGAGATCTAACCCTTCTGATTCCAGGAGCCAATGGCTGGGAAATTTGGAACGGCTCGCCCATTGAAGGTCTAAGCAGGCACTCAGAGAGCGAGCAATATCGAGCTCTTGATGTGAGCGGCCTGCCTGCGGGACCCATCCAGATGGCTTTGCCGGTGCGTCAGCTGGTGGCACTTCCATTCCGGGCCCAAACGACGGACCTTGCCCTCATCGATGATCTCGCTGAGATGCATCTGGAGCGCAATGGAGTGCGCCCTTCACTTGATGGAGGACAGCTGACTGATCATTTCGTTTATGCGACCGATGAGGAGGAAACTTCCTTGTCTGCCGTTGTCCTTTCGCCACCCCGGGAAGGGGATCTGCCGAAGCGGAGTCCGAAAGCTTTCGATCTTTCTCCACGCTGCCTCTCACTTCCCGCAGGAAAGGTTGCGGTTTGGAAGGAACTGGGTCGCTGGGTCTTCGGGATCGGTCATGGAGACAAGGTGCTTTATTTTCAATGTCTTCCTGGCGAGCGTCTCGATGATCGCGCAGGCAAAGACGTGCGACTGGCGATGACCCAACTTCAGCTTCAAGGGCTTCTTCCTGAAAAGCCCGGAGAGGCCGTCCTGTGGACAAACGGTGGAACCGGGGACGCCCGGCCCGAGGAGATAGAATCATTTGCCCGTGGGCTTGGGCTTGAAGTTCAGTCTTCTCCCAAACCTAGTCCAGTTTGGCCAACGCCACCTAGTAAGCTTCTTCCGGAAGACGTGCGGGCCGAGCGCATGGAAAAGGCCTCCAAGCGGAATCGCATGATCGCCATTGCCGCCCTCGTGCTGGTCTATATTGGGCTTGCTGGATACTTCTTCCTCGATATCAAAAAGGCAGAAAAGGAAGCCAATCTGGCGGAGCGCAAAGTCACGGAATTGAGTGGGGGAACAACCCAGCTCATGGCCCTGCAGGACAAGTGGTTCGAGCTTGCCCCTGTTGTCGAATCTGACTTTTATCCCTACGAGGTTTACCACCGGGTTGCTGAGTGCCTGCCCAACAAGCCAGAACGGAAGGTGCGCCTCACGCAGGTGACTATTTACAATCAACCTAAGTTCGTCGAGGGCGAGGGGTTGTCGATGAGTCGCGAGATTTTCGTCTCCGGTGAAGCTGCGGACACCAACGATATTGCTAAATTTGCCATCGCTTTGAAAAAGAGCGAAGAGCTCCAGAAGTATGAATGGACGATTGAGCCAGAATCACAGACAAGAACAGGTGCCTGGGGCTTTAGATACTCAGCGAAGGTGTCCCTTTAACAATTTACCGATCACATGTCGTCCCGCGAAAAATCTCTCCTAGCCCTCCTTCTTGGCGCCCTTTTCCTGGTGTTCAATGTTTTGGCCTATAAAAATCTCTACGAGTCTAAGAAGGTCACTCTCTCCAGTCGCAAGGCCGCAGCGGAACTGAAGTTCCAGCAGGCGGAGAAAGTGATGCTTCGAGGCGATGATTGGGTAAATGCCAAGAGCTGGCTCGAGCGCAGTGAAGGGAAGCCCATCGCTTATCAAACTGCCCAAGCCTCACTGCAGTCCTTCGTTGAACGTGAAGCGAAGAAGCGGGGCCTGATTACGAAAGATCAGAAGATTCTCCCTTGGCAGGAAGGGGTTTATTACAACCGCGTTCGGGTCCGCTACAAGGTGACCGGAATGGAGCAACAGATCCAGCAATGGCTCATGACTCTTCGCCAGAATCGCCAACTTCAGGTGATGACCAAATTTGATATGAAGCCCGTGAATAATGATCTTACTAAAGTCGACTGTGAAGTTGAGGTCGAGAAATTCATCATCCCTCCAACTGAAGACCCAGCCCTCTAGTCCGATGAAAGCTATCCTTATTTCCCTCACTCTTATTTTACAAGTTTGCGCGGTAGAACCGCCGCAAACTTACATTGTAAGCCGCTATAACCATCTTTGGCAAAACTCGCCAATTAGTGATCCTCCTCCCCCACCTGAGGAAGGGGGTGTTAAAAATGACATCGACGACTGGGTCCTCGTGGGGCTAGAGGAATACGTGGGCGGAAAGGTGGTCACCTTGGTGAACAAGAAGAACACCAAGGAGCGTGTTCGAGTTCCCAGTAACGAGGAACTTGCGAAAGACTTCGCCGTCCTTGAGGTCAAGAAATCAGACGGAAGCTATCTTGAAAGTGAGGTGCATATTCAAAAAGGCCCTCACCGTGGCTGGGTGAAGTTTGACTCCAAGTATCTGGTCCTCCGCAAGGCGCCTGTTGTCAATTCGAGTAAGAAGAAGACCAACACGCCAGCTCAAAAGACTCCTGGAAAGGGAACTCCTCCTGGGCTTCCTGCGGGCGCCACCAAAACCATTCCTGCCAAGGAAACCAAGAAACCTCCTCGGACACGCTACATTCCGAAGCCTAAGTAGTGGTTTTTTTCAAACCGGCACTTCCCTCAAAAAATATTTCTCCCAAGAAAACTCCCCGGACTCGCTACATTCCGACTCCATAAAAGTAATTTTTCCTAATCTGATTCCACTATCTCATGAAACGATCTCTCGCACTCCTTTTTGGCTTCACGGTTCTCGCCGGGGCTCAGGAACCTGAAAAGCAAGTCCCTCCTCCGGGAATTCCCGGCTTTCCTGGTGCTACGCCCGCTGTTCCTGAAAAAACGACACCGACACCAGTCCTAGCCGTCCGTGCTTCGAAGGAGCATGATCCCAATGCCATCGCCGTGGCCGATGGTGACTCGATTCTTCGTCCTGAGATGACCGGGATTGATGCCTCTGAGCTTTACTTCCTCTATACCCAAAAGCGGGTCATCCTCACGTCGCAGGCGTCCACGGTGCAGGCTTACTTCGTGCAAAAGGGACCGCTTACCAATGCGGAAGCGGCCAAGCTTCTCGAGATTACCCTTCTCGCTGAAGGACTCTCAATCCTCCCTGATCCGCTCGATCCTAATATTGTTCGGATTGTCGCATCTGGTCCCGCTCCCCCAAGCGCCGCTCCTACGGCTTATATTGATGAGGCTATAGATCTTCCCCTTACGGACCAGATGGTCACCTACCGGATGCACTTCAAGAATCTCAAACCCGAGGAAGCTCTTCGGGTTTTTCAACAGGTTCTGGGTGGAAATACTCCTGGTGGCAGTCTTACGGCGGTGGCTAATGCCTCTTCATTGATCATCAAAGAAAACTCCTCGCTCATTCGGCAACTGATCAAGTTGAAGGAAGATATTGATGTCTCCAGCGAAATCACTGAAGCTTGGATTAAATTAGTCTATTCCGATGTGGATCAAGTTGCCGAGCAACTCAACGAGATTTACAACCAGCAGTCCGGTGCAAAATCTACCACAGCGACCCGCAGAACAGGAGCTGCAGCGCCTCCAGGATTGCCCGCTGCCGCCGGTGGGACTTCTGGGGCAGGGGTTGATATTCCATTGCGAATTCTCCCAAATACTCGCACAAGTCGGATTCTCTTGGTGGGCCGTCCTTCAGACATTGCGACGGCTCGCGCACTCATTGCGGGCTACGATATTCCTAGCTCTAAAGAGAACCAATTTACCTACCGCCTTAAGTTTTTGCGAGTGGGAGAGTTTCTTCCAATCGCCTACGATGCGATCGAAGCCACTCTGAGCTCGGACGCGGCAGGAGGAGCGGCAGGAGGAGCGGCACGAGGAGCGGCAGGTGGGGCTCGGGCCAATCAGACCCAGAATAACCGGAATACCGGTAGTAACAACAACGCGGGTGGTGCGGGTGGCGCGGGCGGCGGTGGAAGCCGGACTTCGTTGCAAGCCCAGGACATTCCTACTGCTCCCGAAGCTCAGATCGTGGGTGGAAAGACGCTCTTGGTAGCGAACAACATCGAGAACTCCATCATTGTCAATGGACCTCCTCATCACATCCAGATCGTGAAGGACCTCTTGGAAGGACTCGATACCGAGGGTGACCAAGTTGTGATCTCTGCCGTGATCGGAAGCTATGGGCTCGGAGACAACATGAACTTTGGTATCGAATTGGCAAAGCTCATTCAAGGAGCAGAGAATGGCGGGGCGGGGAGATTCTCCTTCGACAGTGGCTCAGGCACTCCAGCGACTTTAGATCCTAGGACTCTTACTGATCTTGCCGGACTTCTGACAGCCACAGGCGCTGGCGGAAATGGAATGTCCTTATATGGCGCATTCGATGATTTCGGAGTTTTTGTGAATGCCCTGGAAGGAACTTCGAACTTTAAATCACTTGACCGTCCGGTCATCACTACCCGTAACAATCGCGTCGCTCGTATTTCTTCAGGTAAACGGATTGCCATTCCTGCAAACACCTTCACAGGTGGGGTAAACAATGGCGGGACGACGACGAATATCGAATACGAAGATGTCGTGCTGGAGCTTGAAATTCAGCCGCTGATCAATGGTCCTGATAAAGTAACTCTCGAGATTTCACTGGTCCGTGACGACATTGGAAACAACCGGACGGTTGGTGAGTTGACCGTTCCCGACATTTCAACCGAAGAGTTGACGACCACCGTGACGGTAGAAAATGGCGCGGCCATTATCCTCGGGGGATTGATCACCGATGATGAGCGTAAGACAGTAACAGGGCTGCCTTTTCTAAGTAGAATCCCCGGTATAGGAAATTTGTTCAAGAGCACGACAAAGAGTGGAGGTCGCAACGAACTCGTGGTGATCCTCCGACCACAGATTATCAGCAATACTGACAAGTATGGTGAGTTCCGTGATGGTTATGAAACTGAGAGCCCCTTTACTTTGGAAGCTCGTGAGTCTCTTCCAAACACCGGCCTACTTCCTCCTAAAGGTGCTCTTGAAGAAAGTGAACTCCCTCAGGCTGCTCCTAAAGAGGAGTCGCTCTTCACTGCACCGAGCAAGAGCAAATCAAGGTCCGTTCATCCACCCTCGAAGAATGGAGCAGGCTTCATGAAGTTTCGCCGTCGCCGATAGCATAAATCCTCAGATTCCTTAAGATCCCTCAAAAAGCGGACGAAAGGTCGGCTTTTTTTGCCTTCTCAAGCTGGAAAATCTCTACTTTTGTCCTGTACGCTTGCCAAGGGGTTAGATTCTCGCTTGATTTTGAAAGTCACCCTACGATCAACGCACACATATGTCAGACATTAGAGAAATTACCGAAGCGGAACTTCCCGCAGAGCTCAAAGATCACTGGAAAAGCGCGAAGGCCAGCGTCGAGCGCAAGAACCCCGGCTATGCCGTGAAATTCCTCCAGGCTATCCTCAAGCAAGAGCCGGGATTCTTAAACGCACGGAAGCTTCTTAGGCAAGCCGAAATCAATGAAACCGGGGCCTCTCCTGGTTCCGGGAAAAAAGGTCTCTTTGGGACTTCTGGAGGAGGTGGCGGCACTTTGGCTCGCGCCAGCAAGAAAGACCCCGTCGCTGCTCTCGTGGCGATTGAGAAGGAGCTTGAAAAGGACCCATTCAACGGAGCCATCAATGATGTTCTCCACGACACCTGCCTGAAGGTCAATCTTCTCTCCACTGCAGCCTTCGCTCTCGAGACCGCAAAGAAAGGAAATCCCGAGAACACCAAACTCTCTCATAAGCTAGCCAATTTCTACATCCTGCGGGATATGCATGCCGAAGCTGCGATAGTATACCAAGATATTGTGAGGCAGGATCAGTCCGATGGTGCCGCTATCAAAGGGGAGAAAGACTGCTCAGCGAAAGCCTCGATGCAGAAGAACAATCTCTCAGAGTCGTCCAGTTTTAGAGACATCATCAAGAGTGATGAAGCTGCCGAACTCGAGATGGCTTCCCGCTCCGCTTTGACTAAGGACCAGCTCCTTGAAAAGGTCGGAATCTTGGCGGCCAAGTATCAGGAGGATCCAAACAATCTTAATGTTGTTAAAGATCTCGCCGCGACCTACGAGCAGCTCGAAGATTGGGCCAGTGCGCAACAGTTCTTCGACTGGGCCCACCAGGTCTCTGGCGGGGACGTTGCACTCCGCTCAAAGGCGGAAGCCATGGGTGACAAATCCAAGGCCTTGGGGATCGCCGATCTCGAAGCCCAAGCGGCCGCAGATCCGGACAATGCCGACCTTCAATCCCAGCTTGTCGAAATTAAGGCAGGACGTCTTGATGAGCGCCTTGTCGAGTGTAAGCAGCGTGTCGATCAGAACCCCACCGATCCGAAGCTTCGCTACGAACTCGGTTATGCCTTCTACGATGCTGGAAAGCACAGTGAGGCGATTCCTCACCTGCAGCAGGCCACACGCAACCCGCACATCCGCACCAAGGTTCTTCTTCTCCTTGGTCGGACCTTCTACGCAAAGGGGATGGTTGATCTTGCTATCAAGCAGCTAAGCGATGCCAATGCGGAGCTGATAGCAATGGATTCCACCAAGAAGGAAATCCTCTTCGAATTGGGAGTGATCTACCACGATGCGGACCGTAAGGATGAAGGGCTGGAGTGCTTTAAGCAGATTTACGAGATCGACTATGGCTATCGCGATGTCGCGGCACGCGTGGAAGGTTCCTACCAAGGCTAGAGCCTGTTGGAACAAGTAATTTTAAAAGTGCTTCTCGATTTTCGGGAAGCACTTTTTCTATGCTTGATAGAAAACGAGCTGAGTGTCCGGCAGGTGAGCGAGTTTTAGCGGATCACGCAGCCGCGCTGTCGTTGCCCAATTTTTTGGCGCTTACGGTTATCCTCCCTGTTATGGAGTATGAAAACGAGGTGTAATAAGACCACTCCGTAAAACAGAAGAGACAAATGTTTATTTTAAAATTCTCAATTCTAGCGCTTCGCGGAGTTGGAGAGAGCCGGGTGCTTTTGCGAGATGACTGCCTTCTTGTTCGGCCACGGCATAGTCACTAGAACTTGGGGGATTCTCCCAAGTTCCGCGAATCGATCACATCTTTGAAGAAGCAACTTTTCGTGTGTGCACCTGGATCGGAATGGTTAACTGGTCTCTCCGATCTTTTTGTTTCAAAAGGGATTATCCTTTCAAAGTGGACATGATTTGGTTGTTCCTGTGAGGTCCACCTCCAGTGAATAATTTGGCACAGTATCGGAAACTCCGTGTGCCGTATGGGGTTGGTGTGAATGAGGCTGCTGGCCAATAGGACCTCTCTCTAGGAGCTTAGTTGAGGAGGACGACTGGGACGCGGGAGGATGACGCGCTGGGAACGCCGAGGGCGATTGCGCCCGAGCGGAAGTGGCTGCCGTCTGGTTCAGGGGGAGAAAGTTCTTTCGCTTCTAAAGGACTGCAAGTGGTGAGCTTGAGGGAGCGGTTGGGGGCGACTTTGAGGCGGAGTTGGTGGGCGATACGGCCCATCGTCCAACGGGCGTTGACTTCGACGACGGGTTGCCATTTGACGGAGCCATCGGGGTCGCGGTAAAAGAAGGAGTCGATGCAGAGGGGACCATGGTAGTCGTCTTCGCTTAGGAGAGTTTCAAGAGCGGGCATGAGGTCTTCTTTTACCGAAGGGAAGACGACTTGATTGAGGAGGCAGGCGAGTTCGGGGATAAGGCCTTGCGATGGTTTGGCACGTGATTCTGAGCTGAGCCATTGGCCATCACGAGAGGTTTCCTGGTGGACGATACCAATGGAGCGGAGGCCGCCTTCGTGCGCCGGGTTGCGTTGGAAGAGGAATGAGATCTCGTGGATTTTCTCGAGCCAAGGTTCGATAAGGAGAGGCTTTTTCGGGAGCTGATCAACCGTTTCTTTTGTGAAGCGGTGGATGCCTCGTCCGGCAGCTCCGTGGAGTTCTTTGGCGACCCAATTCTCGAAGGGATGAAGAGCGATGAAATCGGAGGTTTCGTCTTGGCAGAGCTGCGAGGGGATGGCGACGAGATGTTCGGGAAGGAGATCGCGTAGTCTCAAGGTGGCAGACTTGGAAAGGAGCGGGGAGAGTTGGGCCCAAGGGCGGATGAAGCGGAGTTTACGGTTCTTTTTGACGGCGTCGATTTCGGAGAGTGGGAGGACTTCGGGGAAGGTGAGGCCGAAGCGGGCGAGGCGGTCGCGCTGGGCGTCGTCGGGGAGACGTCGCATGAGGATAATGTCGTCTTGTGAGGGGGCGGAGAGGGCGAAGGCGGGTTCGAGATCGGCCGCAAGTTCATTCAACTTGCGTGGACAGGTCCAACCGGGTTGGGAGAATTCGATTTCGGCGAAGGGATTGAAGTAGCAAAGATCGGGGGAGCGTCCGCGCGAGGATTGGTAGCGCTTCAGGGAGGCAATGAAATCTTCACTTAATCCGGCTTTGCTGCGGGCTTCTTCGTTAAAGGGAGTGACGCCCTTCGCGCGGATCGGTGAGAGGGGGAAGTGAAGTTGTTTGTGCCAGGCATCCCAGTCGGTCTGCGATTTTTCCTTCCAGCGTCGAAGCCACTTGATGCCGAGGCCGACGTGGGCGATCTCATCTTGGTAAATGGTATGGAGGATTTTCGCGCTCTTGGTATCACCGAGATTGTGCAGGACTTTGGAGTAGTAGTGTGCGTAATCGAGATTGGCCTGCTCGAATGTTAGGGAAAGCCGCGAGACGTAATCGAGGGGGCTTTCCATATCAGCGATATGTTTCCAGATCATTGGGCTGACGGGAAGGTCGCCGAATTGGATGCCGCATTCCTTCATGCGCTGGATATACCATCTGGTGTGGTTTTGCTCTTCTTTGAGAGTATGGAGAATGCCCTTTCGAAACGAGTCGGGGGCCTCGGGGAATTTTAAAAGGGCGAGCGCCATGAGCTCGACCGCGAGGAGCTCGTGATTGGCGAAAAAGTGAAGGAGGGTGGCGCGCTGTTCTTTGTTCTCGAGTTGTTCGGCACTGGGGAAGTGGTTTTTATGTTGAGCTTTGTAGGGAATGAGATCGGCTGGGCGACCGGGAAGATCGGGTGCGCGGTAGCTGCCGCGCTGGGGAGGGTCGAGTGTGAGTGATTTGGGCGAGTGCGTGAGTTTCTCCTCAAGAGAGTTGGAGAGGAGGATACGCTCGGCGAATTCGCGGACTGACTGAGGTTCGGTGATGAACGAAGAGAATAGCGGAAGGCCTGAAAGCGCAAGGTGTTAGATCATCGGAGTGAAGCTAGGCAGGCTTCGCTTCCGCATTCCGAAACATATCCATATTACTGCGGATGAACCTTCAGGCAGGAATCATCGGGCGTCATGGAAGTGCCAACTTGATCGACAGGATGGGTGAAGAGGTATTTCCAGACGGCAGCGTGGGTGTATTTACCGTTCTTTGTTTTTGGTGAGTATTTGCGGGGGAGGACTCCGGAGTGGGCCTTTCCTCTGTCATTTCCGACGTCGTAGTCGGTGACGAGACGGCGCGTATTTTTGTAGGGAGGATTTGATTTTTCGATGTTCACGATGGGGCCGTAGTTGTTCATACCGAGGAGTTCCCAGGAGCGGCAGTAGTGGTCGACTTCCCAGCCCATATCGAGGACGTGGGAGAATCCGAAGTAGCGATTTTTCGGAGTGGCCGAAGGCAGGGCCTGCCAGGTTTGGTGCTGATCGCGGGGGCCGCAGAAGGCAACGACTCGACTGACTTTAGTGTGCTTTGCGAGGCGGCAGGCGGTGGTGGAACCGTGTGAGCTGCCGGAGAGGATGACGTCATCCCACCGAAGATCGCTTTTTTCCTTATTCAAAAAGTAGCCCCATTTTCCTTGTGGGTTCTCTTGGGTGAGATATTTGACGAATTGGAAGGCGCGCTCCTTGAGGGAGTCGGGCTTGGGGATGGTGACTTCGTCGGAGTGGTCTTCGCCGGTGGCTGCTTCGAGGCGGATGTTTCCCCGGCAGTGCTCGGAGACGGGCCGGCCTTGGCAGCAAATGCCGAACCATTTATTGGCATAGTGGACGCGGATGGTGTGGAGTCCATAGCTATTGAGCTGTCGGGCAAAGTCTCCGTTTTGTCCCATGAGCCAAATGACGAGCTTGCCACGCGGCGTGACGCGGGTATCGACACTGGCATCTTGGAAATCGGCAGGCTTTCCGCTCTTAGTTTCGATGAGGAAATTGATCTTTGGATGGGCCTTAACTCGGGGATCGATCTTGCTGGCTCGGGCTCTCAATTCATAGCGCTGAGGTTTTGGGTCATCGAAGGTGGGCGGGGCCGCGTAGGCGTGGGCGGCGAGAACTAGAAAAAGGAGGCGGAACATGGAAGAGAAGGATGCACGTTCAACATCGAACGTTCAACGTTGAAGTCTTGGCTGCCCTTCTTGGTTAGGGGGATTTGTGGGTTGCGGGGATGACGGGGTTCTCTAGGATTGAAGCATGTTGATCCGTCGATTGTTGGTCTTGTCAGGTTTGTCTTTGTCTTTGGTGCACGCTGCGTCGAAGCCGAATATCATTTTTATTCTCACCGATGATCTTGGTTATGGGGACTACGGGGTCTTTTTTCAGAACCTGAGGAAGGAGGAGGGAGTCAAGTCAGAGCCGTGGCATATCACGCCTGAGCTGGATGCGATGGCGGCTGAGGGGATTCAGTTGCGACACTACTATTGTTCGGCACCCGTTTGTGCGCCGTCGCGCGGATCACTTTTGCACGGCGTGCATCAGGGACATGCGAATATCCGAGACAATATGTTCGATCAGGAGCTGGAGGATAATCACACGCTGGCGACAGTCTTGAGGGGGGCTGGGTATACAACAGCGGCGATTGGAAAGTGGGGGCTGCAAGGGGGAGGAAAAGAGGAGAAGGCGAAGCATGGAAAACGGGCTAAGAAAAAAGGGGATCCGAAGCTCTGGCCAAGTTATCCCACGAAGCGTGGATTTGATTTCTTCCATGGCTACGTGAGGCACCGTGATGGGCACATGCATTATCCGCTGGAGGATAAGAAGGAGGTTTGGGAGAACGAGCGTGAGATTTCGGCTGATTTGGCAAAGTGTTTTACAACGGATCTTTTTACAGCGCGGGCGAAGAAGTGGATCACGGATCAAAAGGAGGCCGATCCGGAGAAGCCCTTCTTTCTCTATCTCGCTTACGATACGCCGCATGCGATTTTACAACTCCCACCGAGTCCCTTTCCCACTGGAGGGCTAAAGTGGTTGGGGAAGAAGGGGGAGATGATTAATTCGGCGGTGGGGAAAAAGGATAGTTACATCCATCCGGATTACGCGAAGGCGAAGTGGGACCATGATCAGGATGCCTCGACGCCGGAGACGGCGTGGCCGAATGTTTATCAGCGGTATGCCACGAACGTTCGTCGTATTGACGACTGCGTGGGTGATCTGCTGAATCTGCTTAAAGAATTGAAGATCGATGAGGACACCTTGGTGGTATTCACAACGGATAATGGGCCGAGTAGGGAGTCGTATTTGCCGGAAGGCTATCGGCCGGACTTTTTCAATTCGTTTGGTCCTTTCGATGGAATTAAACGAGATGTTTATGAGGGTGGAGTCCGCGCGGGAGCCTTGGTGAGATGGCCGGGTTCGAAGGTCAAAGGAGCCGTGAGCGACTTGCCCTGTCAGGCACACGATTGGATGGCGACTTTTGCAGAGTTGGCTGGAGTGGCGGCGCCCGCGAGGAGTGATGGAGCCTCCTTGGTGCCGACATTGACAGGAGCGGAGGGACAGAAGGAACCGCAGGTTTATGTCGAGTATTTTAATGGAGGAAAGATCCCGAATTATCCGGAGTTTGAGAAAAAGCGGAAGAGTGCGGTACGAAAGCAAATGCAGATGATTCGTTTTGGGCAACATGTGGGAGTGCGCTACAACATTCAAACGCACACTGATTTGTTCGAAATTTACAATATCGTCAATGATCCGAAGCAGACCAAGAACCTGGCGAAGGAGCTTCCGGATCTGCAGAAGAAAATGCATGACTCCGTGCTGCAACGTCGTCGCTCTGAACCCCGTGCGAAGCGTCCTTACGATGATGAGTTTGTCTCTCCCTTGGAGGATTTTACCGATCAAAAGGGAGTAAAGTGGCAGAGCTTTGAAAATTCAACTCCGTGGTTGGGTAAGCTGGAGGACTTGGAGTCTGTTGAATCGGGAACGGCGAATCAGCTGAGCCAGATCAAGTCGACAAAAGGGAATGCAACGTTGGTGAGTGGGTATTTCAATGCGCCGAAAGACGGAATTTACTTCTTCTTGGTGCCCGCTGGCGAATTGGCTCTTCTTCGAATTCATGAAGCGACGGTGATCGATGCTGCCTTCAAGGCCGGGAAAGAGGAGATCAAGGGAATGATCAAGCTCAAGGCAGGGAAGCATCCGTTCCGCTTCTATCGCATGAAGTCGGCAAAACCTCTGAGTCTCACGATGATGGTTCCGTGGTTGCAGCCGGGGGAGATTCCGGAGGCGATGTTGACGCATTAGAGAGTCTCCAATGTTTAATGGCTAAAATAACGCTCCAGAGGATGAGGTATAGCGATAGAAATAGTTTTGGGAGCTGGAATAAATACCGTTTTGGGCTATCGTGCCTTTCAGAAGCAGTAGATATGATGAAACTTAAAACAATCGCCACTTTTGGAATTGGAACTCTTTTAGCAATGACTGGAATTCACGCGCTCGCCTCCGAGAAGCTTGTCACAGAAGATGGCAAGGTCGCCGCCAAGAAGCTCGAACTCGATCAGGAGCTTGCCGATAAAAAATACGAAACGGCCACCTTCGGGATGGGATGATTTTGGGGACCGGATTCCCAGTTTGGGAGTCTTAAAGGAGTGTTGCGGACGCGCGTGGGATATTGTGGAGGGGACAAGGAAAAGCCCAATTACTATTCGCTGGGCGATCAGACCGAAGCCATCACGATCGACTATGATCCCGAAGTATTGAGCTACGATGAGATGCTTAACTTTTTTTGGAATGGGCATCGCTGTGATCAGATCAATCGAAGTCGCCAGTATATGAATGCGGTTTTCTATCGAAACGAAGAGCAAAGGAAGATCGGTGAAGCGTCGCTTGTGAAAGAGGCTGCTCGTCGTGGCATCTCAGCTGCTGAAGTTCAGACTAAGATTCTGCCAATGAAGACCTTTACTTATGCTGAGGGTTATCATCAGAAATACTACTTGACGCGCTTCTCGGATGTCCGGGGTTTTTTAAATGAGGCCTATCCGGATGCCAAGAGTCTCGCCGATTCCACGGTCGCGACCCGGCTCAATGCTTATCTCGGCTCAGGGATGGGTTTGGACTGGGAAATATTCCTTAAAGAGCTTCCCAAGTATGGTCTCTCGGAGGAGCTGGAAAATCTCCTAGCTCAGGCTGCGAAGCGTCAGATCAATTGAGGAGAGCGATTTTAGAAGAAAACCCCAAGCCCATGAGGACTTGGGGTTTTTTTGTGGATTGATAATTTAACCCTCCATCTTGGCTGCCTTGGCCATGCGCTTCCGCACGTTGGGATCAAGAATACGCTTGCGGAGACGAAGGTAGTTTGGAGTCACTTCGACGAGTTCATCGGGGTCGATATATTCGATGGCGCGTTCAAGGGAGAACTTAAGCGCGGGGGCGAGCTTCGCGGTGTTTTCCTTGGTGGCGGAGCGAATGTTATCGAGCTTCTTAGCCTTGACTGGGTTGACTGGAAGGTCATCGGCGCGGGAGTTTTCGCCGACGATCATGCCGGTGTAAACTTCCTCGGTGGGGTTGACGAAGAGGGTTCCGCGGCCCTCGAGGGCGAGGAGTGAGTAGGCGGTCGCGGGACCAGTGTCCATCGAAACGAGGGTTCCAGCCTGGCGGGTTTGGATAGGCCCAGCCCACGGCTTATACTCATCAAAGAGATGCGACATGATGCCGTGACCGGAGGTGATATTTACGAGCTCGAATTCGAAGCCGATGATGCCACGAGTCGGGATGCTGGCAGTGATGAGGCTGCGATCAGAGACGTCGTTGGTCTCCATATCCTGCAGGATACCTTTACGGTCATTCAGGACCTTCAGGATGGAATTCGCATACTCGCTCGGCATCTCGAGGTAGAGGACCTCCCATGGCTCGAGGCGCTTATCGTTTTCATCGCGTTTGATAATAACAGTCGGTCTGGAAACGAGAACTTCGAAGCCTTCGCGGCGCATTGTTTCGACCAGAACGGCAATCTGCATCGCTCCACGAGCGGAGACATTGAAGACGCCGGCAAGATCAGAATCCTCTACGTGAATGGAGACGTTGGTCTTCATCTCGCGAAAGAGACGATCACGGATGGCGCGAGACTGAACGTGCTTTCCATCTCTTCCAACGAACGGTCCATCATTGATGGAGAACTGCATCTGGACGGAAGGGGGGTCGATGTTGACGGGAGGAAGTGCTTCCGCATTTTCGTCGCCTGCAAGAGTTTCGCCGATATCGGCATCTTCGAAGCCAGCGATGCCGACAATGTTTCCAGCAACTCCGTCTTCGGTCTCCTGGATACCCATGTTGGTATATTCGAAGACTTTCCCAATCTTGGTGCGGACCTTGGTGCCATCCTTGAGGAAGCGGAAAACGGTGTCGCCTTTCTTAATCGTGCCAGCGAGGATTTTACCAATTGCGATCCGGCCGACGTAGTCATCCCAATCAATATTGGAGACGAGCATTTTGAGCGGGGCATTCTGGTCGACTACCGGAGCAGGGATGTGCTCGATGATGGCCTCGATGAGAGGAACGCAGTCACCTTCATTCGCTAGGTGAGAAGCAGAGAAATACCCGTTCTTAGCTGAACCGTAAAGGGTGGGGGCGTCGAACTGATCTTCGGTGGCATCAAGCTCAAGGAAGAGTTCAAGGACCTTTTCGTGGACGGCAAGGGGATCAGAGTTGGGACGATCGATCTTATTGACGACGATGATGGGCTTAAGGCCTTCCTGGAGGGCTTTGCGGAGCACGAAGCGGGTCTGGGCTTGGGGCCCACCGAAGGCATCGACAACGAGAATGACACCGTCGACCATTTTCATGACGCGCTCGACCTCGCCACCGAAGTCGGCGTGACCCGGAGTATCCACGATATTGATGATCTTATCTTTCCAGTGAACGGCGGTGTTCTTCGACTTAATCGTGATCCCTTTTTCACGTTCGAGATCCATGGAATCCATGGCGCGTTCGGTGACTGCCTGGTTTTCACGGTAGGTTCCGCCGGCTTTTAGGAGTTCGTCGACGAGGGTTGTTTTGCCATGGTCAACGTGTGCGATGATGGCGAGATTTCGGAACTTGGACATTGTTTTAGGAGCTAGACACTGGAAGGGAGTGGCGTGGCATGACCTGACTCAGGAGAATTGGCAAGCTTGGTTTGCGGAAAATAGCGGGCTTTTTAGAAATTGGGACGCTGGACGTTTACTTCGTCGATGTGGTCAAAATGGTGATCGGAGGTGAGGATCTAGGCTTCTTCCGCAATAGCGCAGGTGGCAATGACGCGATCGGTGAGGGGAAGAACTCGTCCTTTTCGGTCAAGCTGCCACGTTTGATCCCATGTCGTGACAGGGGTGAGAGCGTAGCGCATGAGGTTGAAAAACGACTCCAGCTGAGCTCGGGCCTTGAGGGATTTGATGCGACGCAGGACCTTGGCTTTGACCACTCCCCAGATTATGAGGTCGGTCGAGTCATAGCAGGAGAGGAGTTCCCGGACGTGATCGCGACCGTTTTTCATGTATTCCATAAAGGCATTGGAATCGACGAGAACGGATTCCGGTTTCATTTTTTCTTCTTGGAAGAATAGCTAGAGGATTCCTCAGGAACCATGATGGCATCTGGCGAATAGTTTTTATAGAGGGCTTCTTTCAATTCATCAGGGGGTAATGCCAAGCCCTTCTTCATAAAGGCGCGCAGTTTCTTGCGACGGTCTAGCTCACGCAAGGGGAAATCGCTCGCTTCGGTTTTCGTTTCAAAGTTGTGAGCCTTCATGACATCCGCCAATAAATACTCATCAATATGTCATGTAATTTTTATGCCAAGCATGGCATGACAAGGCGTGAATTTGTAAAGCTGAAATGTGGAATAGCGGTGGCTAAGGGAGGACCTTGAGCCCGTTGGTTCCGGCGTGGAGGTAGCGGTAGGCGACGAGGGAGGTCATCCAGACGACCGGAATGGCGATGATGAGACCGACGCCGAGAGCGATAACGCCAGCGAACACGATGAGAATGGAGATGATCGCAAGGCCTAAGCGGGAGAGGGTGTTTTCCCGGGTGAGACGATAGCTGTATTTAAGGGCGCTGATGGCATCGAGGTTCTTTTCGACGATAGCTTCCATGAAAAATCCAAAGCGAAGGACCATGAAAATTCCGGGGATGATGAGGCAAATGAATCCCAGAACGACCATGATGGCAAAAAGGAAAGTCGCGAGGGCTCCATTGAGAAACTTATTACCCTGTGAAAAAATTTCGCCAACTTGCGGATGTTCACCACGAAGGATGCGCAGTCCAATGTGAGTTATTCCGAGATTGAGAAAGAGGGAAACACATTGGTTGATGAGTTCGCCGATGAAAGAAAGAGGACTTCCGGGATTAGTCTGGAAATCGCGTTCATTCATCTGGAGATCCGCCTGTCCACCAAAGATGAGTCTGGTGACGATCCCGACGCCGAAGGTGATGGCGAGATAGATGAGACCAACTAAAAAGATAGTGCCAAAATTTGCGAAGGTGTGCTTCCAGCCTTGTCCGATGCAAAACCCGATATCGAGAGGGATTGGAGGCTCGGGAGGCTCTTCCCGCCCTGAGGCAGCCATTGTGGGTTCAAGAGCAACGTTTGTTGTGGGTGCCGAATATGGATTGGATGGATCTGAGATCGTTTGTGGGATGAGCTCAGGGATTCTTGAGGCTGGGACCCAACTCCCTTCACCCTCTGTCCAGACAAGTGTCGACGGAGAAAGTCCTTCTGCTAGAAGTTGCTGGAGGTCGGAGAAAGAAACGGGGCCTTTCTGCTCTCCGCCTTTCGAGTAAAACCAGAGGCTGTTAGGTGATATGTTCATGGATTCGATTTAATCAGAGGGGATAAACTGGAGCCAGAAGAAATCCATGTGGTTTCGGTCAAGAGCCGTCTTCAGGGGAGCACTTTGTGAAAAGATTTCCTGAAGTTGGAAAAACTGGATGAGGCAGTGCGTAGGTCCGGTATGGCTGGTAAACCAGCGCTGGTCGGGGAGATGAAGCTTATCAAGGACAGTTATGGGGGGCGGATTTCAGGACGCCGAATGATCGCTGCAATACCGACAACCTCTGGGAGTTTTGGCTACAGCTCTGCAGCGGGCTCACGCACAATGCGCTCGGTGGTTTCTCAATCGATGCATTGGTCGTTGATGGACTAGCCGTAGCTAAATTGGTTGAGGGGCTTGGGGAACTTTTGATTCCCGGCGACGAGGGGGCTTTCGAGCATTGCTCCAATGGCTGATGTATCGCCTTCGGACCGTCGATAGATGATTTCTTTGAAGACGTCGGCCATGATGCCGGAAGCGAGGTCGGGTTTGAGAAGGGTATCCCGAGTGGCTTTGATAGTATTGATATCGAGGTTAGGGCGATCGTCGCCGCTTCGGAGGATGAGTTGGCAGTCGGGATTCCCGGCGGTGGAAACGGCAGAGGCGACGCCTTCAGAGGAGCCTCCGAGTAATGTTTGAGAATGGCTGGCGTCTATGACGGGCATTGATGGATGCGGTGACATTGCCTGAGGTGGTATTTTTAAACTAGAGGCATGGAAAGGCCTGAGATCATTTGGCGCTGGGTGCGGTTTCTCTCATGAGGGAGTCAGGTAAGGGGAGAATAGCGTTTTTGAGGACACGTAAATCAGCGACAGGAGCTGTGTGAAATAGAGTTATTGAGTTTTCGAGTTCAGGTTTCAAGGCTCGGTTGATAGAGATAGGACTATGAAGGCCGAAGGACTCCGATTGTTAAAGGCTCTGACCCAGGCGCACAGCGTGCCGGGCTATGAGGATGAGGTGCGTGATATTTTCGTAGAAGAGCTACGTGAACACGGAGAATTAGGAGCGGATCAGTGTGGTTCGGTGTATTGTCGGAAAGGGAGGGGCGCGAAAGTTTTGGTGGCAGGGCACATGGACGAGGTGGGTTTTCGGGTGCAGGGTATTTTACCGAATGGATTTTTAAAATTAGTTCCCGTGGGGGGATGGTGGGGGCATACTTTGCTTGCCCAGCGAGTAGAGGTGAAGACTTCGCGAGGGGATAAAATTATCGGGACGATTGCGTCCAAGCCGCCGCATTTTTTGCCCGAATCTGAGAGATCGAGAGTCTTGGGAGTGGAGAGTATGTTTGTCGATATTTCGGCAGCAACCCAGAGTGAGGCGGAAATGTGGGGAGTGAAATTGGGTGATCCGGTGTGCCCTGTGAGTCCGTGGACGCCGATGCGCCAGGAAGGTCACTACATGACCAAGGCGTTTGATAATCGCGTAGGAATGGCGGGTGCGATTCAAGTGGGGCAAGCAGCGCAAGCGACGCCTTGTGAGTTGATCGTGGCGGGGACTGTGCAGGAGGAAGTCGGACTGCGAGGAGCGAAAGCCTTAGCGAGCGTGCTGGAGCCCGATATAGCAATCGTTTTAGAAGGTCCACCGGCCGATGATACGCCGGGGATGCCACTTTCGGAGAGCCAAGGTGCCTTGGGACGCGGGGTGCAGATTCGTTTGCACGATCCGAGTGCGATCATGAATCCGCGCTTGGCACGGTTTGCGATCGAGACCGCGATTGAAGAGGGGATTCCTCATCAGGTGACCGTGCGGACGAGCGGCGGGACGGATGCAGGGTCTTTTAATATTGCGAATGAAGGGATTCCTTCAGTGGTGCTGGGAACTCCGGCGCGTTATATTCACTCTCACAACGGAATCATTTGCACGGATGATTATCTCGCGATGGTGGCGCTGGTACTTGCGATGGTGAAGCGACTTGATCAAGAGACAGTTAATGGCTTCACGAAGTTTATCTAACAAGCTTCTGGGAGGTGGCGGCGAGAATGATCCGGTTGCGCGGGTAGTGGCGCTGATGTCGCAATTTCATGATGGGCTGGAGGCCATCGGTCAGGGCTTAGTATTAAGCAGTGTTTCAAAAAAGACGAATGCCGGAGTGATTTCTTGAGAGGGTAAGGCGGGACGAAGGCGTTGTTGCGGGTGAAATGCCCTTGGGTGCATCACAACTGAGGGTCAACGCTGCAATTTCGCAGAAAGCGCCCGTCTCTAGATTCCAACGCGTAGCGCTATTTCCTAACTATTTAAAAACATCATTCCGCTCTTTTGAAATGCCGAGTGGGTAAGAGGTCCTCAGAGTTTCGTGGATGCCAGCACTGCCCAACTTTAACAAATTATCGCAGGGCTGAGGGCCGTTCCTGTTCAAGTCGATATCAAAGTCGTTCCGGTGCAGGATGAGGGGAAGAGCATTGGGAGTATCTCGAAAGGGTCAAAATCGCCGATCGATATCGATCCTGAGGTGAGGCAGGGTAATCCAGAGAGAATTAATCGAGATTTCTGCGAGGCAAAACAATTTTTGACTTACGAGGATTCTTTTGGGCTTCCTTGAGGCGATTCTGGTCAGAAAGAAGGTCAGAGGACAATTTTCGCACTTTTGGATCTACGTAGTTAGTCGAGAACGTTTCACCACAAAAAATACAGGTAAAGCTGGGGCGACAAAGAACAGTGACAGCGAGTCGAAGCCGATAGCTTTTGAGCAAAGAGGAGGCGTTGCGATGCATCGCGCATGTTTGGAGCGAGAGAAGAGACCCCTGACACAACTGGCACTGAGCCCTCGCGCAACAAATGAGGCTTAGAATACGAAATAGGAATACCAAGGCCAGACTGCCTCCAGCGAAAATGACTGAATTAAGTTCTCTTTCTATGAGGATGTAAACTGCTCCTCCCAGAAAGCAAAAGAGAGATAGGGCAGATAAGACAAAGAAGAAGCTTCCAAGCCTTAGTGCACGGACCATATGCTTGTGCCTTAAGTAGTGCATAATTGACAAATACGAGAAATTTTGTGGCTCATCTTGATGAAGGATTCTTCTTGAAGAGACATTTTATTACTTAGCGATTCGATTAAGCGGAGTCGAGAAAATGTTGATCTTTGGTCGTTTTCCGGCGCGCCCAGAAATGGAAAGGGCGATGCCTAGAATGAGGCTGCCTCACCAAGTGGCGACAATGCCCTAAAAGAATCCGAGGACGGTGGGAGAGTCTGAATCAATCAGGCGTAGATGCCCGATGGTGAGGCATTCTACGTAGCTCCCTTTTGGTTGAGGGACGTCTGAAATCTCGATTTGGGCTTCTGAGGGCGTGTGATCAAACTACGACCGAACGATTAGATTGCACTTTCTGCGCTCCTGATTTCCTGGTTGAGGGGAGATGCTAGGGCGAAGCTGCATTGCCCCTTTTGGGTTTAGGATTCTCTACAGGATTGAACTTGGAAGGTAGTCGGCTGCCTTCGGATGAGCCTCCTTAGCGGAGGTGACGAGGTTTTGGAAGTGGTCGATTTGGTTAGGGGCAGCGCCAGCGTTGTTTTGGCTCGTTTCGAGGATGGAGGCGAGGGTGGCTTCGTCGAGGGGGAAGCAGTCGTCAGCACCCAGGCGGGTGACGAGGTTGTTTTCCTTCACTTCGCCGGTGCGGAGGTCGTTGACGGTGGCGACGGCGTGCTCCTTGATAATCTCGTGAGCGGTCTCGCGGCCGACTCCGGCTTTTACGGCTTCCATCATGAAGGTGGTGGTCATGAGGAAAGGGAAGTAGCGTGTATTTTCGGCTTCGATGACTGCTTCGTAGGCATCCATTTGACGAAGGATGGTGAGGAAGGTTTCGAAGAGGCCATCGATGGCGAAGAAGGCGTCAGGGAGCATGATGCGTCGGACGACGGAGCAGGAGACGTCGCCTTCATTCCATTGGTCGCCGGCGAGGCCTCCGGCCATCGTGAGGTAGCCTTTAAGGATGGTATGAAAGCCGTTGACGCGCTCGCAGGAGCGGGAATTCATTTTGTGAGGCATGGCACTGGAGCCGGTCTGGCCGGGGGCGAATCCTTCCGAGGCGGTTTCGTGGCCGGCCATGAGGCGGAGGGTTTTGCAGAAGGAGCTGGGCGCGCTACCGAGATCCGTAAGGGCGCTGACGGTGGCGAGATCAAGGCTACGCGGGTAGACTTGACCAACGTTGACGAAGAGGTCGGGGATGCCGAGGTGGCTGACGATGCGTTTTTCGAGGTCAGCCACTTTGGATGCGTCGCCATTGAATAGTGAGATGGTGTCCATCTGGGTGCCGACGGCTCCCTTGAGGCCGCGGACCTTGTAGTTGCCGATGAGATTTTCGAGAGACGCGTAGGCACCGTGGAGTTCCTCGCCAAACATCGCGATGCGCTTGCCAAAGGTGGTGGGCTGGGCCGCGACGTTGTGGGTGCGGGCAGTAATGATGAGATCTTTCCACTGCTCGCTGCGCTCACCGAGGCGGGCGAGGGTGGTGACGGCTTTATCGCGGATGATGAGGAGGGAGCGGAAGACCTGGAGTTGTTCGACGTTCTCGGTGAGGTCACGGGAGGTCATGCCTTTGTGGATGTGCTCGTGGCCGGCGAGGTCGTTGAACTCCTCGATGCGGGCTTTGACATCATGGCGTGTGATGCGCTCGCGTTCGGCAATGGCGGGGAGATTGACCTGGTCGATGACTTTTTCGTATGCGGCGATGGCCTCGGCCGGGATGTCGAGGCCGAGGTCGTGCTGGGCCTTCATGACGGCGATCCAGAACTCGCGTTCGAGGATGATGCGTCCTTCAGCGGACCAGATGTTGGCAATGGCGGGGGAGGCGTAGCGTTCGGCGAGGACGTTTTGGATCACAAAGGGAGGAAAATCCTAAATTCTAGAAATTGAAACTCTAAACAGATTCAAATGTTCGAAATGGGTGCTTGTGAGATTGAAAGGGGAGAGTTTCTCGACAGATTTTGCAACTGGAGGAAAATTAAGGAAGATGGTTGAGGAAAAGGAGTTGGGGGCTGGACTTTTTTGGGGAGTGATGGAGATTTAAATATGATTGATGTGAAGCGTTTGAAGTTAGTCTTGGGAGAGAATCCGGGGAAGGGCGTTCAGCTGGTGTTGCCGGGGGGTGAGGCGGTGCCGCAGCATTTTCATGTCACGGAGATTGGGGGGGTGCGGAAGGATTTTATCGATTGTGGGGGGACGCAGCGGGTAAACTCGACCTGTCTCATTCAGTGCTGGGTGGCGACGGATGTGGATCATCGGATTGGGACGAAGAAGGTGTTGAAGATCGTGGAGATGGGCGAGAAGGTGCTGGCGGGTGACTTTTTGCCGGTGGAAATCGAGTATGAAGAGGGGGTGATCTCGCAGTATCCGCTTGATGACCTAGAGGTCACGAATGAGGCAGTGGTGTTTCGTCTGACGACGAAGCACACGGATTGTCTCGCGAAGGAAAAGTGTGGAATTCCGGAGGCGGAAGAAGATTGCTGAGGCCCGCTTGGAGGAGGCTGCTAGTTAGCGGTTCGAAAAAGGCATTTTAGTGGGATTGAGAAGCTCAGAGCTTGGATTTATGGGCGGGATTTACTATACAAAGGAGTGGTATTTTCAGTGATGTTTCTTCTTGGTGTGATGGGGCTGATGGTTGCTTGCTGGTGGGTGCAGGATATTGCAACTCCGGTGCCTTCGTCTCAGATGGTTTAGACCAGTGGTGAGCCGTATCCTAAATTGAAAAAAGGACACGGCGTTTATATGCGCCAATGTGCTCAGTGTCATGAGCATCAGATTCCGTTTTCGGCGACTTTTTCTGAGTGGCATGACAAGGTCAGCGCGATGTCAATGCGGGCGGCAATTTCGAAAGAGGAAGAGAGATTTGTAAATCTATCTGGGAGAGTTTTCAGATCGCTAGAATCTCTGCGAGGGCGTTGATGAGCTTTTCTCGGAGCTTAAGCGCTTTAAGATAGAGGGCGTGTTGCTCGCGTTCGTATTCACGGCGGCCATCGCTTGTTTCGACTTTGATGGGCTGATAGCCCCATGGAGTGAGATCATAAGGTGCAGCGCGCATGTCGATCTCACGGGCTTCGATCGCGAAGAAGAGGGTTTCGCGGAGGAGGTCGGAGGAAATCCACGGGGAGCTTTTGTAAGCCCATTTGTAGAGGTCCATGTTGGCGTGGAGACAGCCGGGTTGTTCGTGTTCCTCACGAGTTAGAAGAGTGGGGGAAAGTTTATTGAATGCTACGGCGTCGGGCGCAAAGAAGCGAAAGGCGTCGAAGTGCGAGCAAGCAATCGGACGGGAAGCGACTAGATCATCGATCTCTTTTTGCGGGAGCCGGAGAGGGGCAGATTCGCGGTGGCGGATATCGGCTCCAGAGTAAACCATTGCCCACTCGTGGAGCCCGTGGCAGGCGAAGTGGGGAGGGCGGGACTGAGTGAGGGAAAGGAGGTTATGGACCCACTTGAGTCGGTCGTGGCCTTTCTCGGTAAGAAGGGAAGAATCAATGGAAGTTAACCTGTCTGAATGACGGTAATATTTCTCAGAGAACTGAGTGGGGTCGGCACCTTCGAGGATAACCCCAAATCCTGGATGCCATCGTTCCAGTCTGCCGAATGAGTAAGAGTAATAGGTGTGAAGGAAGTCGTAGACCGGATGTTTTTCCTGGTGGGATTTACGAGCCCGCATCGGAACCGAGATGGTCTCGATCATTTTCCGATGCTCAAGAGCCCGCGATTGCCAAGTGACAGCGCTAAGAATGGGAGGTTGAGAGTTGTAAAAGGAGACGTTCATTTCCTTCCTGACTCAGGCGAACTTCGAAAGATCAAGGTAGTTACTCTGTTTATTCTAGAGAAAGAAATCATTCGTGTCGGTTTAATTGCAAGGCGCTTTCTCTAAAAGAATTAACTACAAAATAGCTCCTTTGTGACTGACGCGCCGCGCGGGTTGGCAGGCTTGGAATATCTAAAAATTTACCCAGCTAACCGCTGAAAACTTGTCCTACACGACTTCGACCTCAGTTCCCTGAGATAGGTGTATTCACCAAAAATTTCGAGAGCCTAACGAATGACTTCTTCGTGGACCTGCTCGAAATGAACACGGAATGGGCGGGGCCATGAAGCATGTCTGACTTTCATTGTGTAGGGCATTTCTGGAGCGTCTTTTCAGACTAGTAATTGCCGAGATAAAAACGGTAAGCTTAAGGTGCGGCATCTATTGCTGCGGAATAGCGTTGGGTTTGCCATCGTTGAAGAGCTTCAGCGCATCCGCAGTGGAGAGGACGGTCTGCCAGACCGCAATCTCATCGATCAGGCCGTCGAAATTTCTCCCTGTGCCGGTGCGGTGTCCGCCGATGATTAACCCTCCGAACTCGGCCGCCGGGCCGGGAGGGTCGAGTTTGTGGGAGCCTGCCAGTTTCCCGTTCAGAAAAATTTGCCACTGTGCGGAATCGAAAGTGACGATGAGGTGCGACCACTGGTTTTCGAGCTGCGCGCGCGGGTGGTTTGTCTGGAACGGGCCATGTACGGTCGGGGTTGGCGCGGCCTCAGGTTTGGAAGCTGGTTTGAGGGTCTGCGAGTGCAAGCGGATCGCGACTTTCTTTGGATCATCGGATTGGCTGAGCTCGAGCGAGAGATGGTAAGCGGCCTTGGCGTCAGGTTTACCTTCGGCAGTGGATTCGAGGATGAAATGGCGTGCCTTGCTGCCGTGGGCAGGCAGGGAACCTGGCTTGATCCAGCAGGAGATCGAATGGCCGGCTGAATTATCGTCGAGAAAACCTCGCGAGATGTTGGCGAACTGTTGTTGTTCGCGAGCCAGCCGCAAGGCCCCACCGCGGATGCCGCAATCGCGGTCAATCCTTGCACCATTATGTGCGACGGCATCAAGTCGCTCGCCGAGCGGGGAGGCGTTAGCGAGGTCACTGTCGAATGACCAGTAAGCTCGTAGTGGATCTGGCTTCTCTGGAGAAACGAGCTGGGAGTGCCTGATAATAACTGTCTTGTTCACCTTGCCCCCTGGTTGCCTAAAGCGGATGGTGAGGGTCGGATCCTCGAGAGTGGGGTCGGCCTCGAGAGTGAGAAACTGTTGACCCTCGACGAGCGACCACTCGAGAGAAGGGTGGTAGACGTTTAGCGATGGGATGATGCGCTTGTGTCCGGGCGACATAATAAAGTCGTGCAGGTCATAGCCGACGCGTCCGGGGTGGAGCAGGTAGCGGGAGACGTGGATATCGCCGCCGTGCAGGATGACGCCCTCGATGCGCTCGCGCCGGATGAAATCGAGAAGTGCGTCGCGCTCATACCAATAGGTAAACATGTCGTCTGTCTCCGAGTTCTTCTTGTCCTGCCAGATAGCGCCCATTGAGAGCACCTTAAACGGGGCCTTGGACTCCTTGAGAGACTTCAAGATCCATGCCCACTGGTCCTTGCCGAAACAGGAAGGCTGAGATGGATCGACGGGAGATGGTTCCGACTGTGAGAACCAGCGCGGGTCGAGGTGAAAGATCTCGATCGCTCCGAGATCTGTCTTGTGGTAGACTCCTTCACGGTCGTTGCCGTAGTTCCGGTGGGCGCGGTATTCGACGAAGGCCTTGCGAGTCGCGGCCTTGCCATCCTTCAAGTTCCTGCCATTGCCATTGTTGAGCCCGAAGTCGTGGTCGTCCCAGATTCCTACGATCGATGTGCGGCGGGCCAAGTTTGCCAGAGGTACTTCGTTGAGAAGAGCGCGGTGTTTGCGGCGAACCTCCCCGAGCTTGATCGTATCGATGTAAGGCGTGTCGCCAGAAAGGCAGAGCAGGTCGGGCGAGAGTCGGCCAATTTCTTCCCATACCGGTGCGGTATCATCCTTGTTCACGCAGGAGATCATTACCGCTGTTACCTTACTCTTACGCGAGGCGTCGACTGTTCGGAATTTCAGATCATCTCCAGCGGCGATGAGGGCTGGCTCGTCGGACGAAGACAGCGCGGAAATCTGGTAGCGATAGCGTGTGCCGCTCTCGAGCCGAGTCACATGGAACTTGGCGACGAAGTCATCGATCGCGGCACTCTCCGCGTCGGCGCTCGCTACGATCTCCCCGGATTCGGAGAGCACCGAGAGGCGTAAATTTAGTTTTGACTCCCCGGGCCGGAAGAGAAAATAGGCATCGTTCGGTCCGACGCTGCCGACGCAGGGGCCAACAGTCTCGACCTCTCCGAATGAGGTGCACCAAAGAGTCAGGAATAGGAGTAAAATTTTCATGTAATTGTTCTGATAGGAACGAGCGATTTGACTGCAGTGGCGCGAATTATCTCTTCAAATAAGTTCCGGCGAGTGCGGTCTCTGTCAAGAAGGTTAAGCTTGGGGGATTTTTTGAATTAGAATAGCGAACATAGGAGGTCTTCGCTAGATGATTGTAGCTCCTTCAACTTCGTTTTGTCCTTCGAGATCTTGACGAAGGCAGATCCGGTGAATCTCCATAAAACCAAGGCTGGGAAAGAAATCAATTATTGATCTCATGTTTTACAGAACTCGAAACACCGGCTACCTATGTGAACATTACCCCATCCGCTTGATGCCGAGAGGATTGGATTCCTGAAGCTCGGCTGGAAGGCCTGCATCAGGGAAGTTCTGCCATGATACTGGGCGACAGAAGCGGTAGATCGCCATAGTTCCTACCGAAGTATTACGTCCATCCGAGGTTGCCGGGAACGGGCCACCGTGCACCATGCTTGAGCAGACTTCGACACCGGTCGGGAAATTATTAAAAATGAGTCGTCCCGCGCGTTGCTGAAGTGCGGTGACGAGCTGCGCGTTAGCCGTGAGCTCTTCCTCGGTTCCTTGGACGGTTGCGGTGAGCTGGCCTTCAAGTTTCGCAACGGCTGTCTCGATTTCCGCGACACTCCCGCGAACGATCAATGAACCCGGACCGAATAACTCAGCCTGCAAATCTTCGTTTTCGAGGAAATCCTTGATGGAAACAGTGAACACGACCGGTGCGCCCTGGCCGTGTCCAGATTCGGTGGTGCATTTGGCGAGCGTTTCCACACCGGGCTTACCAGCGAACGAAGCGGTCGCTTCCTTATAGGCCTCACAGATCGAAGCGTTCAGGAGAGTCGCGGGCTGACCACCCTCGATGAGGGTTTTCAAGTGCGCGATAAATTCGTCACCCTGAGCCTCGGGTAGGAAAACCAATCCGGGATTGGTGCAGAATTGGCCGCCGCCGAGTGTAAGCGATCCGTAGTAACCTTCCGCAAGAGCGGTTTCCCCACGGGCGAGGGCTCCGGGAAGAATGACCAGCGGATTAACCGAGCTCATTTCCGCATAAACCGGGATCGGCTGGGGGCGGGCTGCCGCACTGGCCATTAGCGCGGTTCCTGCGCCACGAGATCCGGTGAATCCGACCGCTTGGATCACAGGATGTTTCACGACAGCTTGACCGACCGTCCGGCCACCACCGTATAACAGAGAGAAAACACCTTCGGGCATACCCGTCTCCTTGGCGGCCGCGATAACCGCGTTACCGACAATTTCGGCGATGCCGGGATGCGAGGAGTGAGCGATGACCACTACCGGACATCCTGATGCCAAAGCGGAGGCAGTATCGCCACCTGCCACGGAGAACGCGAGTGGGAAGTTACTAGCGCAGAAAACGGCGACCGGGCCGAGCGGACGCAGCATCGAGCGTAGATCTGGCTTGGGAACTGGCTGGCGATCCGGTTGAGCACGTTCGATCCGCGCATCGACCCAAGAGCCTTCTTCCAGCAGAGTTGCAAATAAGCGGAGCTGGCCGGTAGTGCGGCCGGTTTCACCGCGCATGCGACCTTCGGGGAGACCGGTTTCCTGTGGACCGCGTACAGCGATATCTTCCACAGAAGCTTCGATCTTGTCAGCGATCGCACGGAGGAATCCTGCACGGGCGCTGCCGGGCAGATTCGAGTATGCGGGAAACGCTCCAGCAGCAAGGGACATTGCCTTCTCCACTTCCTCGGAGGTGGCAGTCATGTATTGCGGAGAAAGTTTCTCGCCGGAGGCTGGATTCACTGCTTGCCCGCATGGCGCGGTGCCAGCGGAGCGTGAGAAACCGATGAATGATGTTCCTGTGAGTTCGGTAGGCATGAAATATTTGGATTAGTGTTTTGCCCGAGGGCGATAGTTGAAATGACTACATCGCCTACCTACCCGCTATGGTCAATGGCAGGCTTGAATTGCTTCGTGCTGACCGTGCTTCAGGTGATCATTGCCGCTGGCTCGAATCCTGTTTGATTCACCTTCATAAATCTCTTTGGAAGATCCGTTTTTCTAACGAGCAACCTTCTCTGCGCCAAAGCGGTGGCCGAGGAAGAAACTGAAACGCCAAGACTCAATCTGCAAATCATGAGTGGCAGCGACGTGGTGATTGAGATCTTTTGGTTGTCTCCGGATGGCGAGCGGGTCTCAAACTACAATTCCAACGCGCTGCGCTATTTCCTAACTATTTAAAAATATCATTCGTCTCTTTTGAGATGCGGAGTGGTATTACCAATTTGAAAAACCACTACGTATCACTGCAGGACCAAAGATTATCGTCGACAACGCCTGGGACAACTCGCCCTTGAGTCTTGCAAATTCCGATCCATCAGAAACTGTTAGCTGGGGTGATATGACCTTCGATGAAATGTTCTTTGCAAGCTTCACCTGCGTGAGAGTCAACTAGGACTCCTCGAAGGTCAGGTTGAGACCGATGCTCGTTTCGGGGGATTCGACGTATCCGAAAGTCCGGGAGACTCGCTTCGCGAGGGTTGGAGGCGTGATCCCGAGTTTGAAGGTGGGGGTGGTTGGATGCCGGAGGGGCGACACGAACTGGCTTTCGGTTCCCGCTCCAGACGAGGGAACTATTTTGGGCAGGTCTCGATTGGGTCGGGAACTCTGGGGAGTTGCTGGTGGAAAAGGAGCGCGGCCGCGTGCCTCACGGCAGGAAGATTCGGAAGAAATTCAGTGGCCCGCTGACCCCAGTGTAGGTATAAGTGGTGGAAGCACCCTGGCTCTCGATCGAGTCTTCCAGCTCCTGCCAGGTTGGCTCGTCGAGACCGGGTTGCAGCGTGGTGCTTCCCTCCAGATAGTAGATCTGTCCGGGGATTGAGTCCCAAGTCAAGGTGAAGCTGCCGGCGTCCATGTCATAACTGATGTCGGTGATGCGCAGTTCGGGCGCTTCCATGGAAGCGGTGAGCCCGGGCGCGTTGAACATGGTGTTGACCTGCTCGGGGGTGATCTCGATCGAGTAGATCTGAAGGTCATCGAGCAACCCGTCCAAGCCTGCGCCGGCGGCGGTGCGACTCGCAATGAAAAGGCTGCGCGTTGAAGCGCTTCCGGGGTAGGCATCGAACCCCGTCGGCTCGGTGTTCTCATCGACCATCACGCCGTCGATATACATCCGCGCGCGGGTGGCGGTATCGTTGCCGAAGCCGTCCTCATCGAGGTGGGTGATGACCACATGGTGCTTGCTAGTTGTGGGGACAGCACCTTCGGCGGACTGCAGCACCACCTCGCCGCCTGCACGGTAGGTTACTATGCCGAAATCGTCGACCATGCAGCCGTAGATGGCATCCGCGCCTGTGAAGCCGGGGTCGCGGTTGAAAAGGACGTCTTCGCCCACCGAATCAGCGTCGCGCTGCACCCAGAGCGAGATGCTGGTGGTTGGCACGTGCAAGGGCGCGGCCAGCGCAAGGTTTCCCGAATCGCCGGAATCCGCGGCGCTGAAGCCGATGGCGGTCCCGGTGGCGAGTGCGGCCTGGGCATAGTCGAGCGGGTCCCGGATGATAAACGCTCCGTTGGGGCCGTTTGCGCTGGCTTCGACCATGATTACGCCTTCGGTTTCGTCGAGCTTGTAATGGGCGAGCAGTGTCTCCGCGTAGGTCGCAGACAGCGCAAGTATCACGGAAGGTTCTAACCCGTCGGTGGAAACAAATTCCAGTTGCGCGGTTTTGTTACCCGTATCGCCAGAAGCGGTATAGGTGATGCCCACCCCCTCGATCTCGAACGGGTCGATCACCAGTGGCAGGTCGGTGTCCAGCGAGAAGCTCGCGGCGTCCTCGCCAGTGAAGTTCAGCTCGTTCAGGGTGATCGGTGTGAGGCCGCGGTTCTCGATCGAGAACAGCGAATGGCTGGTCGCGTTCTCTTGGTTTAGGATGGCGAAGTTCTGCGACTGTGTGATGCGAATTGTCGAGGCCTGGGCGACCTCGACCACGAGATTATCGATGAGGCAGAAGCTGAGCTGGGCGTTGTCGGAGACTGAGCTGAAAATGTCCATCATGCCGACCGTGGCACTGCCATCGGTGGCGAAACTGTCGCCGATGCCTGCGTCGAGCGTGGCGATTCGTAACCCATCGATGGTCCACGTCACCGCCGCCGCTCCGCCCGTGCCACCGGTGGAGTCGACCGCTAAGGTCACGCGGTGCCAGGCGAAGCCGAAGCTACCCGTAGCGCTGGTGCCGTTCTGTTGGGCGATGTTCCCTTGCCCGGGAAAAGTGCCGACATCGATACCGCCGAAGCTGGAGTAGTAGAGGTCGTTATTGTTCTGACTCGCGGCATACTGTCCGCTCTCCGTAAACTGCTCGGCGTCGTTTTTGTAGGCGCGGTAGTCGCGGCTCGATCCACCCTCACCACTGGCCACCGCCCAGGAACCGCTACCAGTAGCGCCACCTTGGTTGACGGTGGAGCCGTCGCTACCGAGACCGATCGTGATGAATTCCGTTGAGCCGCCACCACCGCCAGGAAAAGGCCCATTGGCGTTAATCCAGCCGTCGAAGCTGACTGAGAAATTGCCCGTGAACTGCATGATCGTCGCCAGCGTCACCGCCTCTGCCTCTCCTGGGTCGACGAGGTTTCCCGCCAATTTTAAACCAAGTGTGCTGGCATCGGTGGTATTCGGCGCGACCGGAATTCCGAGCGTGGAGTAATCGAACCCAAACTCGATCTTCGTGTCATTGGACGAAGTATTGAGGGTGTAGTCCGCCGAGCTGTCGGAGTTGAAATCGTCTGAGAAAAGTTCTTGAGCCGGTGTGATGCTCGCTAAGGCAATTGAGATCAGTGCGATTGAGGCGTAAACTTTCATAGCAGTGGTCGGACCTTAATTAGATCGACGGGGGGGTGTTAAGCAAAATACGTCCCGAGAGGTATTGTTTTTTAATCTTTGGTTGATACGGGCTCCTAGCTTGAGAAGTTCATGCTTCGCTTGGTACGTCATTTACTTCCTTAGCTTTTATGAATCGGCGATCGAAGATCGAATCTAATATGCTATCGACATCTGGAAATATCACGAATCGTAATCCATAAGTGACAAGATGAACAGAAGGACTTGACTGTTATGGTGTTGTTGCAACACTTTAACGGCGTTTGACTTATAAAGTTCAAATTTTCACTGCCTTGACAAAAGGTTCGAGAGGCGTGCGATGCGCCAATGAACTTCCCAAAATTACCGACACAATGAAGAATCTACCAATGCAAAAACCATCCATTCGTCCCGTTACTTTGCTGGCTGCGCTTTTAGGTTCTCCGGCGATGGCGCCAGCAGCATTACTTTTTCGCTCAGATTTCGATTCTTCGACCGGACTGACCGTCTTGGGAAGCGCGGACACTAGCTCGCAGTTTGGCTACGACTACAGCGCTGTCGGCATTCCCTCAGCCCCTAACGGCAGCGGGACAACGGGCCTGAGATTGGAAGCCAACAACGGGGACGCCACGGCCGGCGCAGAACAAATCGTTGTTGTGACCAGTACCGCGATCACAGCTTCGGTCTATACGGTTTCTGTTGATGCTTGGGTCAACGCAGTTGGCCCATTCCCGGGCGGCGGTGCGGGTTCTACGGAATTTGGCGGAATGGTTATCGGCCACGATGGTTCGACAGTGGGACGCAACGGCGGTTCCCTCCTCTACACGGGAGAGGGTGGATCGAGCCGCGACTACCGCCTTTACAAAGATGTCGGTGAGCAATTCGTCGAATCGGGGCAATATAGCGTAATTTCCAACAATAACAGCGGCGCCGAATTCAGTGCAGCCTTCCCTGGCTTGGTGCCACCAACCGTTCAAGGAGATGCAACGGTAACAAACAATGGTGTTGGCGGTTTCCAGTGGATGACCCTGAATGCCCTTGTCAATCAGGAAGCAGGAACCGCGACGTTCTCGATGACCAGCGCCGCCTCCGGCAATATAGTTTCGATCGGCATCCTGGATGTTGGCGTGGGCAGCTCGTTCGCCACCAGTGGTGGAGCGGGTGTGGCTTTTGCGGATCTGTTCAGTTCGGTCTCGGGAAACCCGGCCCTGAGTTTTGGCGTGTTCGATAATTTGGAGGTCACATCGGTCCCTGAGCCTAGCAGCGCACTCTTCCTCGCCCTCGGAGCGCTGGGTCTCATCCGCCGCCGCCGGTAGAAAAACGGTGTATCCAGCCTTACTTTAATAGCCGCGCCTACCCGGGCGTGGCCTTTTTTTGTGAACTGACTCCTAGGAATTTCCTTTTTGCGTTGAGCGCTTGAGTGAGTCGTCCAAGGGATCGGAGAGGGGGAAAAAAGGGGTTGGACTGCAGTGAAGAAGGATGCGCTGAAATTACCACGTTTTTTTAACGAGCAGATCACTATCGGGGTCCAGTTAGTTCGGATTTCTATAAGCTGCAAGACGGAGAAATGGTCACTTTTCGGAGTGAGTCATCGGCTATGAGAAAGAGGGTGTGCGCTTGAAGCTTTCGGAAACTTCGACTTTTGTGGTTCTTAAGAAAGACATTTGGAGATTGACGAGGTCAAAGGCTGTCCCGCTGGCCACCAAAAAGGGCCACTTTGATAAGTCACGCTTTGAGAATAAGGGGGAATAAAAGCGGGAGCTTTTGGCTATTTGGTCCGGACGATGGCGACCCAGTCTTTTCGGTCGGGGCAGGTAATGGTGGCGCTTTCGGTTTCCGTGGGCTTTTGAATTCGTCCGTTGCGTGGGTTGAACCACTGGATAGAGATAACTGCTTTACCCTCCGGGAGGGCAAGGTCGCAGGTTCCGCCATCGGGGAAGGCGAGAAGGTAGAGGTCAGAACCGGCGAGGCAGTAGGTGTCGTTTCCTTTTTCGGGATTACCGACAGCTTCGGGCTGCGGAGTCATTTCCCAGAAGGGAATTTCCTGGAAGCGGAAAAACTCGAGGGCGATGCGGGCGTAGTCCCAGGATTGGTCGCGGGAGCGCCAGTCTTGGCAGACGAGGTCATTTTGCGGGAGCTTGTAGCCGAAGTAGTATTCGACTCCCCATCCGCCGCCGAGGAGGTTACCCCAGAGGACCCACTTCCGGGTTTCTTCAACGGAGGGGCCATCGTAGTCCTTGGGCATTCCGGGGTAGTTGGAATCGGGGGGCATGCCGTATTGGGCATCGCCGGGTTCATCGAATGCTACGCACCAGGGGTGTTTGGCTTTGATAGAGGCGCGGTTCCATTTGACGGTCTGCCAGTGGACATCCTTGAGGTGGGAGTTTTGGAGGGAGACGCCACTGAAGGCTTCGGAGCCGAGAAGAGGGTTGTAGACCTTGTCCTGCATGTTGGGGTAGGTGTGGACAACGAGATGGTGGTTGTAGGGATCGAGCTCGCGGAGGCGGAGGGCCATGGCCATCTGCTGCTTGGTGGTCTGGGTGTTTTCCTCACCGAGGTTCCAATTGAGGGCGAGGTGGTGACCGAAGCGGGCAATGAGTTCGCGGCAGTAGAGTTTGCGCTCGGGGCCGAGATCTCCACCATCGAGCGCGGTGGGGACGTCGCGTATTTTGTCGCCGTTGTGACCACCGCGGTTATTGTCGTCCATTTCGGTTTCCTGGAGTTTGAAGTGGAGGAAGAGGCCCTTGGCCTGGGCGTGGGTAAAGACGACGTTCCATTGATCGAGCTTGGAACAGTCGTAGTGGAATTTCTGGTTGCGGGAGACGAAGGGCCAGATATTGTCCCCATCCCCGCCGGCGTTATAGGGGAGGAAGGAGAAGGCGTTTATGCCTTTCGAGGAGAGGTAGTTGAGGGCACCGATGAGGCCTTTGCCTTTGTTTCCCTTCCAGATGGGGTCGCCCTTTTTCCAGTCCTGGAGGTGAGGCGCATAGGTTTTCAAGGGGACCTTTTTGGTGGAGGCGGTGGTGTCATCGAAGTCGGCGTATCCGAGGAGGGTTTCGGGAGCATCGGCACCGGCCTTGAGAAAGTAGCGCTTGGAGCCGGCGAATTGGAGGTAGGATTTGCCGACGTAAGTGAGGCGGCCTTCGGCGTAGAATCCGGGGGCATCGGCCGGGGCTGTCTTGATCGTGATCTTACCGGACTGGTTGAATTCTTTGAAAGGGTCAAGGGGGGCGTCGGGGAAGGTGCTGATGGGGAGAAGGGCGACGTCTTCACCGGTAAGGAAGACGGTATTGTAAGTCCATTTTCCGGGTGTATCTGGCGAGAAACTGTCTCTTATACACATCTCCGAGCCCACGAGACAGGC
>OJFK01000023.1_pt1 | contig 59620 bp, 42 predicted proteins | sample 1594101 | NCBI WGS metagenome assembly OJFK01 (sample SAMN05416723, study PRJEB24817) | seawater metagenome | isolation source: Sea water | place: Canada:Atlantic | collected 2013-07
TCGCGCAAGGCTCTCATCCGTCCGCTTCAACCCCCTTTCTCCCCCCTCCGCTCCGATCCAAATGCGCCTTCAAAGCCCTCCCGCCAAAAGCAAATTCCTAGCAGACAACCAGCAGGTCAAGCAAGTGATCAAGGGAGGTCCTTTCGCAGCGCTTGTCTGGTCCAGATGATAGAGAATCGTATTCCAACGGTAGTTGAGTTGTGGCAAACTATCGTCAAGTGCATCGAATTCTAAATCTGCTGCTGGCGCTGGTGTTGTCGATCTTGCTCCCTATGATGGCCTGTGGGAAAGAGAATCCGGCAGAACATTGGGCTTTCCAGCCGCTGATTGAGCCGGCGGTTCCGCAGGTTCGTGATGCGAGCTGGCCACGCACCCCGATTGACGCCTTCATTCTCGCCCGGCTTGAGGCGCAGGGACTGCATCCTGCACCGCAGACCGACCCACCGACGCTGCGGCGACGGGCGACCTACAATCTCACCGGGTTGCCATCTGCGTTTCATCCGGATGCTACGAAGGCTTTCAGCGCGCCGGAGATCGAGGGGCTGCTTGCCTCTCCGCACTTCGGCGAACGCTGGGCGCGGCATTGGCTCGACGTGGCGCGGTATTCGGATACCAAGGGCTACGCTTACGCCTCGGAGGAGTTTACTTTTGTCCACAGCTGGGTCTATCGAGATTGGGTGGTGCGCGCCTTCAACGAAGATTTGCCTTACGATCGATTTCTGATGCTCCAGCTGGCGGCCGACCGGCTTTTGGCGCGCGACGAGTGTTCCCCGGCTGACCTAGCCGCGATGGGTTACCTCACGCTCGGCGGACGATTTATCGGCGTCCGTCAGGACATCATCGATGACCGCATCGATGTCGTCACTCGCGGGATGCTCGGTCTGACGGTTTCCTGTGCGCGCTGTCACGACCACAAATTCGATCCGATCCCGGCGGCAGATTACTACTCGCTCTACGGCATCTTGAACAGCTCCCGAGAGCACATGGTTCCGCTCAGCCAAAACGACGATACCGAGTTGACCAAGCGCCGCGTTGCTCTCGAAACCCAGTTCGAACAGGCAGCGCAGGAGGCGGAGGCGCGCTTCCTTGATCGGGTCTCCGAATACCTGATCGCGGCGCTCGATATCAGCAAGGTGCCCAAGCCGAATTTCACTGAGATCGTTAGCAAGGACGACCTCATCCCGGAACAGGTGCGGCGATGGTATCAATATCTCGCGCAATCGGACAAGGCGCAGAATCCGGTCTTCGGGGCCTGGCATGCGCTGGCGGGACTTCCACCCGAAGCGTTCGCCGATGGCGCGGCGCGGCGGCTTGTCGAGAGCTTGGAAAATGTCGATCCGCTAGTCTCTGCCGCGCTTACCCAAGCCACCCCAGGCGGGATGGAAGACGTCGCTCGCTGCTACGCTGAACTTCTCAAAAACCACGCCTCGAACCCGGTGATCGCGGAGGTGTTGAACGGCCCCGGTTCGCCGATTGCCATCCCGCGCTGCCACCTGCACGATATCGAGTGGCTCTTCGATGAGGCGACGAAGACTGGGCTGAAGGCACTCTTCGCCAATGTCGAACGCCGTATCATCGAGTTGGGCGAGTTGGCTCCGCACGCCGTGGCGATGGAGGACGCGCCGGTCCCGCAGAACGCGCACATCCTTTTGCGCGGCGACTACTCGACCCAAGGCGATGAGGTCCCGAGACGGGCGTTGGCGATCCTTGGAGCCGCCGATTTTAAAGATGGCTCCGGGCGGCTTGAACTCGCGCAAAGTATCGCCAGTCGCGACAACCCACTCACCGCACGGGTCATCGTCAATCGCATCTGGCAGGACCATTTCGGAACCGGGCTGGTCGACACGGCGAGCGATTTCGGCCTCCGCACCGCGCCTCCGAGTCACCCTGAATTGCTCGATTTTCTTGCTTTTCGTCTGATTGAAAACGGGTGGTCGTTGAAAGCCCTGCACCGCATGATTGTGAGCTCGGCGGTTTATCAGCAAAGCTCAACGCCGACCCCCGAAGCACAGCAGGTCGATCCCGACAACCGGCTTCTTTCGTACTTCCAGCGCCGTCGCTTGGATTTCGAAGCGATGCGCGATTCGCTGCTGGCTGCCTCAGGCGAACTGGATCTTTCCATCGGCGGCCAGCCTGGGTCGCTCTTTGGTGCGGATGCTTCCGCGCGGCGGAGCCTTTACGGAAGGATCGACCGGCAGTTCCTGCCGAGCACCTTACGTGATTTCGATTTTGCCAACCCGGAGCTGCACAGCGCACAGCGACACGAGACCAATGTCCCGCAGCAGGCCCTCTTTTTCTTGAACAGCCCATTCATCGAGGCGCGCGCGATTGCCTTGGCGGCGCGCGTTGCAGCGGATTCGGAATCCGAGCAACGGATCCGCTCGATTTTTCAATGCGCCCTGCGTCGCGAGCCAAGCGAGGCCGAACTGGCGAGCAGCGAGGGCTTTATCTCGGCGGCGCTGGCGGCGGATTCTCTGGAGGCACCGACCAAACCCGCGCTGGCTATCCCATCCGCGTGGAGCTACGGGTTCGGCGAGTATGACGAAGCTTCTGGACGGTTGATGAACTTCACCTCGCTCCCGCATTTCAGTGGCGATGCCTGGGGCGGCGGGGCGCAGTGGCCGGATGCACAACTCGGCTGGGTGCGGCTGACCGCAGTCGGCGGCCATGTCGGAAATGATCTTGCGCACGCGGCGGTGCGACGTTGGACCGCACCGGTGGATGCCCGCATCCGCATCTGTGGCACGATCGGGATGACCGACGCCGGTGGCGACGGCGTCCGTGCGCTCGTCATCTCGGATCGCGGCGGCGTCCTCGGCTCGTGGACCGTCGAGTTCGGGAATTCGGTTACCGCAGATCTCGATGTCATTGAGGTCAGTGCGGGCGAATGCATTGACTTCGTTGTTGATTGCCGACCAGCCGGCGACATCAGTTTCGACCAATTCACCTGGGCACCAACGATCCTTCAAATGGACGAGCAGGATGGCAAAGTCGGAGGGTGGAGTGCCGAGCGCGAGTTTGCCGGGATTCCCACTGAACCTGCCCACCAGCTCACCGCTTGGGAGCGACTGGCGCACACCCTCCTGCTGAGTAACGCTTTCATCTTCGTCGATTAAAATCACCACAATGAATCCACAACATCCGCTCTTCACCCGAAGGTCTTTCCTGCGCCGCTGTGGCATGGGGATGGGATCGGTTGGCCTCGAAACTTTGCTGGCAGAGCAGGGACAGGGGCTCAATCCACTCGCGGGACGCGCGCCACACTTTCCCGGTAAGGCAAAACGCGTCGTGCACTTTTTTCTTAATGGCGGCCCATCCCATGTCGATAGCTTCGACCCGAAACCGATGTTGGCGAAGTACGCGGGCCAACCCCTGCCGATTGAAAATCTGCGCACCGAGCGCAAGACCGGCGCGGCTTTCCCGTCGCCGTTTACCTTCCAGCGCTACGGCAAAAGCGGGATTGAAGTAAGCTCGCTGTTCCCGAAGATCGGCGAGTGCATTGACGACATTGCGGTGATTCGCTCGATGAAGGCCGAGCTGCCCAACCACGAACCGTCGCTCATGCTCATGAACTGTGGCGACGCTGTGCTGAGCCGCCCGAGCGTCGGATCCTGGGTGACCTATGGACTCGGAGCTGAGAATCAAAACCTCCCGGCCTTCATTTCGATGTGTCCGGGTGGCTACCCGATCAAGGACGCGCAGAACTGGCAATCGGGCTTTCTTCCAGGCATCTATCAAGGGACTTTTATCGACTCGCAACACACCCGTATCGAGGACCTCATCGAGAACATCCTCAACCGCTCAACGACTCCCCAGAAGCAGCGCGCCCAGCTCGATTTTCTCACCCAATTGAATGCCGAACACCGTCGCGATCGCGTGGGCGATCCACAGCTCGATGCACGCATCCAAACATTCGAACTCGCCTACCGCATGCAGATGGAGGCGAGCGACGCCTTTGACCTGAGCACGGAGCCGGATCATCTCCGTGACCTCTACGGACGCGAAACCCACGGGCGCCAGACGCTCATCGCGCGCCGCCTGCTTGAGCGCGGTGTGCGCTACATCCAGCTGTGGCACGGGAAGGGCCAACCGTGGGACCACCACGACAATATCGAGGCGAACCACGCCAATCTCGCCCGCGAAATCGACCAACCGGTCGCGGCCCTGCTTCAGGATCTCAAGCAACGCGGGATGCTCGACGATACCCTCGTCATCTTCGGCGGAGAGTTTGGCCGCACCCCAACCGTCGAACTCAACAGCGCTGGTAAATCGCAGAACGGTCGCGACCACAACCCCTACGGATTCAGCGTCTGGATGGCGGGCGGCGGCATCCGCGGCGGGACGGTTTACGGATCGACCGACGAATTCGGCTTCCAGGCCGAAGAGAATCCGGTCACCGTCCACGACATCCACGCCACCATCCTCCACCTGCTCGGCTTCGATCACGAGCACCTCACCCATCGCTACGCCGGTCGCGATTTCCGCCTCACCGACGTTTACGGAAAAGTTATCCACGGGATCCTGGCGTAGGGACGGCGTCCGATTCATCAAAGCCCCCTTGATCGAGGACTGGGAAAACCGCGAGAAGCATGTCAGTGCTTCGGCCCGGGTTGACTGAGAAACGCACTGAGTTTTTCGAGCTGATCAGTGTTGATGAAATCGACTTCATGCTCGTGCAGCAATTTCCACGCTTCCGGCTGGTCCGGGATGGCCCAGAAGCGGACTTGTAACTTACGTGTGTGCGCTTGCGTGATCAGGGCTTTGAGTTTGTCGCGATCCGCTTGAGGGACCTCGCCTTGGCCTTTCCATTGAAAATGTTTTTGCCAGTTGTCGCTGATCCAAGGGGTGAAGTGGGGATCAGCGGTGGCGAGATCGCTGAGTCGGCCATCGCGGCCGGCGAGACGTGGTTTGAGAGATTTCAAGAGTTCTTTCGGGCGGTTCCCGGAGATAATGATCGTGACTGCTTTGCGTTCGACCGCGGTGTCTTGGAACTCGGTCAGCATCTCTCGATATTGGATGAGAACCTGGTGCAGCGCGCGGTAGGTTGATTCTCCGTCTGACTTGAGATCGATGAGTAAGTAAAAGGGTTCCTTGCTCTCGGCGTAGACCTTTCCGCCATGTTTCTTTACCCGTGCCTGAAGCGGATCGAAGTAGAGCGCTTGCAGGGTGTTTGCGGGCTTCGCTTCGTCTAGATCATGAGCAACCAAGAGCTTTCCTTTGATGAGGAGAATATCGGCCTCGACACTTTGAAAGCCGTGAGAGAGGGCATCGGTGAGAGGATGCGGATGCCGGTAATCATTGTGGGCGTGGGCGCTCGGGAGGAGTTTTGCTGAGTCCTGGGCACTACTTGATATGATGCCGAAGGCGAGGCATGAAAGGAGAAGAAAACGCATGACGACACTTTGTCGAGTGGTTGGGGAACTGTCCAGTCGGCCCACCGTCTCTGCGCGAGAAATCAACCCCTTTCTCCCCTCTCCGCTCCCGTCCAAAGGCGGCTTCAAAGCCCTCCCGGCAAAAGAAAATTCCGAGTTGGGCACCCCAGTATGTGATGAAATCATGGGTGCGAGCCGATACTCCCCCAGCCTCTATACGTCACTCCCTGAGATCTGGATTGGAATGGGTAGCAAGCTTGATCTACCATGCGCCAGTTCAAGCCATGAGTAATTACGACGACCCCTTTCAAGAAGCACGAGGGAAATGCCCGATTCACGTCGGCACTTTCCAAGGCGAGCGTGTCCCCATGATCCTGCGCCACCAGGATCTCCGGGAAGCGGCGAAAGACACCACAACCTTTAGCTCCGATGCTCCGAGACGAATCCCCATTCCTTCGGAAGAGGACGTTCGCACCGTCCGACAGTATCCCCTGGAAGTTGATCCACCGGTACACGCGGCGTATCGAAAAATCGCGGAACCCTTCTTCCTGCGCCCAAAACAGCCCGAGGTGCTTGCGAAGATCAATCGCTTGATCGAGGCGCTCCTTTCCAAGGCTCTCGAAGCGGACTCCATCGAGGCCGTGAATGACTTCGCCATCCCCCTGCAATCCTACGCCCTGACGTATCTCCTCAATGTCCCGGAAGTGGAAGCGGAACTATGGGTGAGCTGGGGACTTCATGTCTTTAAGGATGGTGACGGCAAATCCAAAGGCCCCTTCATGGAAGAATACAGCCAGCGGATGTTCGAGGCGGCTGCCGAAAATCCCGGTGAGGATTTCTTCTCCGCGCTCAATCAAGTGGATTTTGAGGGACGTCTCCTCACCATGGAAGAGAAACTCGGCTTTGCAAACATCGCCTTCGCCGGCGGCCGGGACACCATCATTCACACTGCCACCCGCATCATTGCCCACTTCGCCGAAAACCCCGACGACCTCGAGTGGATCCGCGAAGACCCGAAGCGGGTCAACCTCGCTTCAGAGGAGTTTTTCCGTCTCTTCATCCCCCTCACCCACATCGGACGGGTCTGTCCGGTGAAGACAAATGTCCATGGCTTCGAGGTAACACCAGGAGGACGCGTCTCGCTCTGCTGGTCGTCAGCCAATCGCGATGCCGACGTCTTCGACGAACCGAACGTCCCAAAACTCGACCGTAGACCAAATCCGCACGTCGCGTTCGGGTTTGGAGAGCACCTCTGCCTCGGAGCACATCACGCCCGCGCCCTCATGCGCGGCTTGATCCGTGCTCTGGCCGAAAATGTTTCTAGAATCGAAATTCTCAAAGCCGATGAACTCATCGAGAGAGAACCCGACTACACCCGCATGATCGGCTACGAGTCACTGCGGGTGAGATTCACGAAACGCGAGAGCTCTTAGGTGGCAGCCAGGATCTGCCAGATTACCTTTCCGTGCACGTCAGTGAGGCGGCGCTCAATGCCATTGTGATAGAAGCTTAGGCGCTCGTGATCGAGACCAAGGAGGTGCAAGATGGTGGCGTAAAAGTCGTAGACCGTCGTAACACCCTCCACCGCCTTGTAGCTAAATTCATCCGTTGCACCGTAGCTAAAAGGAGCCTTCACACCGGCCCCTGCCAGCCAGGCGGTGAAACCGCTGGGGTTGTGATCGCGACCGCTCGCTCCTTTCTGAAAGGTCGCATCCGGCCAAACTCCGAGCAAAAAACCACCAGGGTGTTCTCCAGAAATCCCCGGGCCTTGAGGTCCTTCAGGAGGGCCGCTGTCGGTTGGTCGAGAACCGGTCCGTGAACATCGTATTGCTCCTTAATCTTCTTGTGACCATCCCAGTTGCTCACGCCCTCACCGCCGGTCTGGTAAGCGCCATTGAACAACTACCCGAAACGCACTCCCCGCTCTATAAGACGACGAGCCAAGATGCAGTTTCGTCCATAGGCGACACGGAGATCAACCACCTTGTTCCCTGACTCGCCCGCCCCATAATTCCGCATGATGTAGTCGGGCTCTTTGGTTAAATCAGTTATCTCGGGAATACTGAGCTGCATCCGCGCCGCCAGTTCATAGCTCGCAATACGGGCCGCCAGCTGCGAGTCACCAGCATGGTTCTCAAGGTGGCGCTTGTTCTGGCGTTGCAGAAAGGCCCGGTTTGCGGCATCGGTATTGCCGGTGATGCCATTTGGAATCGCCAGGTTGCGCACCGGTTTGGAAGCATTAAAACTGGTGCCCTGGAAGGCCGCCGGCAGGAAACCCGGTGCCCAGCAATTCACGCTCGACTGGGGCGTGCCGCGCACATCCGGAATCGCCACGTAGGCCGGCAGGTCATCCGCCTCGCTACCCAGTGCATAGGTCGTCCACCCTCCGGCGCTTGGAAAACCATCCAGGGTAAATCCGGCGCACATGAAATTCTCCCCCGGTCCGTGCGGGTTGGTCTTGCCGGTCATGCCGTGGAGAAAGCACATCTCAACAACCCCCTTTCGCCCCCCTCCGCTCCGGTCCAAATGCGGCTTCAAAGCCCTCCCGCCAAAAGAAAATTCCTAGGAGTATCCGGCCAACCCTACGATCCCGAAAAACGAGGCTTCGCAGGAACAAAAAACGGCTCCTAAAAAGAGCTAACCAAACCAGAAAAAAGATAATTTATTCTTGCTCTTTCAACGCAGCATCTTGTTCGCTTTCTCGGTTGATTCATGTTAGGCATTTATTCACGCCGCAACACCACAAACTGGTCGCCGCCGGACATAAGCTTGAGATGACCTTCTTCGATCGCGCCCGTCGTTACTTGCTCCCCGCCAGCCCCTTCTGTCTTAGTGGATATCGTGCCCGCATTGTTCTCCCACGTGCCTTGCATCGTCATCTCTCTGCCATCAAAAACCGTTGATGTAACGAGCGAGTTGTCCGGCTTGAATTTCATGGTTCCTTCGACGCTCCTGAACATGTCCTCCAGCTTCTTTCTGGCCTCCGCTTGATTGGCTACGGGGATTTTCTCAAGTTGCTGGGAAATCTGTGTCTGGTTTGCGGCGAGCGTGGCCACGCTATCGATCTTCCAAGTGCCAACTAGGTCGACAACGTTGCTGACTTTATCGGCGGTGCTCTTTCCGGGGGTCTCGGGTGTGCCTTTGCGATCTTCGCAAGACGACAGCGCCAAGCACAGCGGAAATACGAGAAAGAGTTTCACGATGTTTGTAGGTAGATTCATTGGGATGGCGATTAGGGTCGTGTGATTTTCTTCAGCGAACGTTAGAGGTCAGGCAATCCCGAGCGAAGATAAAACTCTGAATTCAAAAATGAACTGCCAGAGCGAAGGGTGTCGTCCTGCACCGTTTTGTTCGCCATCCTTTGTGAAGGCCTGTTGCTCATGGTCGCCTCAATGGCTTGGAAGAAACTTCATCATCATAAAAGACAATACCCCTATGTAAATCAACGGCGGACCGAGCAGATAAGAGAGTGCCGATAGCCACTGGCGTACGACCCCATCACCTTCGTGATATGGAAATGCTCGGTAAGCAACAAACTGCATCGCCCAAGCTAGTGCGATCCCAAGTGCTGCTCCACCAACCACATACAATGGGATATACCAACCCGCATTGCTTGTAACTCCAGCTACTCCAGCCATAACTGGCGAGGCCAGAACTACTCCAACGGTCTGCAAGTCAGCGAGATTAACGGCCATGAATAGGAGGGGCTGTGGGTTTGGTTCTTGGGCGAACGTTAGAGCTCACCGAATCTCTGACCGGGGGCGAGCGTCGACTTCAAGGTTGATGGTTGAATTGCAAAAAAAATTCGACTCGCGGCGGGTCAGGAATTCGGTGCAGCGACTTGTTGTGCCTTGGGAGTGATCAGGTAGGCAATGACAAGAACTCCTCCCAATCCGCCCACCAGGAATCCAGCCAAGAGAAAGTCCGCTTGAGAATTTCGACTCGGCATTCCAGCTGCGATCCAAGTCTCATATTGGTTGAGTATCCCAAACTTGATCACAAAGGGGATGAAAGCCATGCCCACGAATCCGATAACTTCAGCGCATCGTGCCGAGAGCCATTGCCCCCGTGTAATCATCCGCCCCACGATCCCAATCACGAAAACTGGTCCGAAGAAGGCAAGAGCGAGAAGCGGATTAATAGCAGTGTGTCCTGAACGATTCGTCCAGCAATACACGATGCAGGCCAACAGAATGACCATGGCTGCAAGCGAAAGGAGCCAGAATGCGATCTTCATTTTTGCCACAACAGTTTTATTAGACGGGGGGTCTGCCATTTACCTTGTTACTCGGGGGTTCCGTGTAACTCCGATGAAAAGGTGACTGTTGGTTACAGTTTTTCAGCTCCCGATCAATCCAACTTTTGGCAAGTCGATGATGGTAATCCAAGTCCTTCTTTCCAGCGAGGCGGGGATCCTGCGTTGACCGGAGATACTCCTAGGTCTCGCAGAGGATCGGCATTGGCACCAAGAGCGTGGCTTTGGGCCACGATGGGCGTGTTTGCGAAGTAAAATCTCCGCGTCGCACAAAAAGAGGCCTGTGTGTGGTCACTCCCATCCCTCATCGGGCGGAATGGTCCGATAAAATTACTCTGGAGGTGAACGGGGCATCAGCAGCATTTGAGACCGAATAGTGATTAACTCTTTTGCCAGCCGCTTGAGACTACGACTGTGAGATCCGCCTATCAGGTAATCATCCGAACATCAAAAGATCTTTTAAGATCATCGGCGTCAAGACTCAGTCAACTCCACGAAACGCAGGACAAGGTGATGCCACCAAATGCCGGAAGTCGATCAGCAGGCAAGAAAAAACCAGCTGAAGACATCAACAAGTCTTTGGCCCCGTTTCGTGGGGCCACTTCAGAGGCAGAACAATAACCCTTGCGCGTGTTCACCTTTTTAGCGTCACTTCCCTGAACGCTTCCACCATGCGCACGCTCCTGCTATTTCTATGACTCTTTGTCCTCACAGCTTGGATTCAAAATGGAAGTGCGCAGGTCGGTTTGAAAAGCAGGCCAGGAGCTGATTTAATCAGCGCTGGTTCCGCCGTTCAAAACCGAACCAATGCACAATGTCTTATCAACATCTGACCTACGAAAAGCGTTATACCATTTCTACTTTACGACGCAATGGCTCAAAGCCTTCTCACATCGCCCAGCAACTTGGTCGGCACGTTTCCACGATCAATCGGGAACTTCGTCGTAATGCCACTCTGGAGGGAGGCCGATCAATATCGATACGCGCACTCGTAGGCACGGCAACGTTCCCTTCAGACAGAGAGATGCTCTGCCGAGTCGTGGGCCTTCGTGGTGACTCCATCGGTCATGACGAGAATGATGTTGGGCTTGTTTGCCGCTGAGGCGACGGAGATGAGGAAGAGGAGTGAAGCGAAACGTCGAATCATTAGAGAGAGAGAGAGTTACCTTGAAAATTCGATGGATCTTTCCTTTTGCTGGGATAAGAGGGGGGATGAAAGGGACTCTTCTTGGAATGCTTGGGCTGACGTGTTGTTGGGCGTCAGCGATGGCCGAGGAGGACGCCGGGGATTGGAGGGACGAGTTGCTCCAACGAGAGGGCATTGGACTTTCGAAGGAGGCTTTAGAAAAAGCCTTAAAGGGAGAAGAAAGACCCTTGCCCGATTTGGAAAAGATTTTTGAGCAATTGGGTGCGGATGGATTTTCCGAACGGGAGAAGGCCCAGGAAGAATTGCTGAGGGGAGGAGAAGCGACGTTGAAATGGCTACGCGAGCGTGAACCTTCCCAGGTTCCGGAGGTGCAGCGGAGAATAACAGAGGTTACAAAATTGCTTGGGTTTACGCACCGGAATGAGCGGAAAATGGCAGTGGAGCATGCGGTAAAATCGTTACTCGCGGAGGGGAATGAGCGGAAAGAGAACACGGGAGGCCTTTTCTACGAATGGTTTGGCGAAGGTCAGGCGAAATTGGGAAAGAGCTATCGGGTGCTAACCTTTGAGAATGCTGCGAATCGTGGCGGGGCCGTTGTTGGTGGGCAGCTGGTTTTTACAGGAGAGGGTGGTCAGGATGGTGATCAACGATTGGTTTTACATTCCAAGAAATGGCCGGGAGAAGAGACATTTGGGGAAGCATTTCAAGTGTTTGCAAAATTGAGGGGAGAGTCCACGGGAATGGGTGCGTGGCACCTCGGGATTTCGATTGGCAGGGTCCGGGCACTTTATCACCCGGGTTTAAAGGGAGGGTCGTTTCGGTTTGAGAGAATCGATAATCACGATTATCTGAGTCGGACCGGGAGTGTTGGTTTTACTCCCAAAGAAGAGGTTCCGCAGTGGATGTCAGTGAAGGTTCGACGTCTTCCCGATAACAAAGTGAGTCTTGAAGTGGTTTTGGAACAGGGAGGGAAAAAGGAAGGGCGATTTGAGACTTCTGTTATTGTGGAGGCCGATCAGATCGGAGAACTCGATGAAGTGAGCTTGGACCGAAGTGGGCGAGTCGGCGGAAGTGCCTACTTTGATGATTTCACGGTGAGGATTTTGGGAGAATGAGGGAGCTTTCGTCAGAGTTGAGTCTGCTTGAGAGATTGTCGGAAGTGGAGTGGCCGGAAAGGTTGGAAGTTCGTGGTGAGCAAGTATAGCTGGGGATACCATCAAGTCGTTCCTGTTCTTTGTTACAGTTCCGAATTTTGTTTTTCTTCTCGTTGATGATTTGGGTTGGGGGGATCTTGGGTGCTATGAGTCGACCTTTTACGAGACGCCGCATATCGACAAACTGGCCAAGGATGGGATGCTTTTCACAAATGCTTATTCGGCCTGCACGGTGTGTTCGCCGAGCCGGGCCGCGATTCTATCGGGGCGATATCCGGCGCGCTTGCATCTGACGGATTGGATTACCATACACAAGAGGCCGTTTGCAAAGCTGGCGGTGCCGGATTAGAAGACAAAGATCGACCATGAGCGGGTTTTGATGCCGGAGGCTTTAGAGGGGCTTTGATCCAATTTGATGAAGCAGTAATAGGGGTTGACTGCATTTGTGGTTAGGATAACAGCAAGATATTCAAATCCTCCAATTATTACCTGTCAAATCCCCCCCCAAGTAATGACCTCCTCAAAAAAATCAGCTTTTTTCATTACCTCACTTTTCTTGATGGGTCTAAATCAGATGGTCGCGGAAACCGGTCAGGTTGAGACGCGGGTGGTCAGAACTTCGATCAGCGAGGGAGGTATAGATTTATCGGTTCGTCTCTCCCTTCCGGTTGATTGGGAGGATGAAAGTTATCTTTCAAGAAAGGAATTTCCAATTGATGGGCCACCAGGATTCCCAAATCCAGGGACGACAAGACACCAATTACAATGGAATAGCGACGGAACCTTTGAATGGTTTCAGTTTGATTTCATACAGCTTGGGACATACACGATAACCGGCCAACACACGATTGAAGCAAAACTCTTCGGTGGGCAGGTACTTTTTGGCTTCTTCGATCCGGTATCTAAGGTGCTGAGATTTGACGGCTTAGAATATCTTGCTAACTTCCCGATTCCAGATGTGGCTGTCGAAGTGTCTAATAATTTGAGCGAGTGGACTGAGGTCGAACAATTGGAAGAAGTTTCCCAAGATTTCACTGAAGGACATACGCTTTCAGTGAAGTTCAAACGAACAAGAGTAGGCTCTGAATACTACAGGGTCAGAATCAATAGTAGAGGTCCGCTTCCGGTTAAGATAAGCAACGACGAGCCGGCAACTTTTCAACTTGATCCGTTTGTGCTCGAAGAGGTCTCGCTCGAGAATTGCCTGCTTACGGTCGATGTTATTTACGGCGGGGGCTGCAAAGATCATGAATTCGAGCTTTTTATGAGTCCCTCCATTTTCGGTGAATCGTTTCCCGCGCAGGCAAATCTATGGCTTAAGCATAATGGCAATGGAGATATTTGTCGTGGATTGGTATCCGACAAACTCGAGTTTAATATCACTCCCGTGATTGAACAATATCGCGCCCAACACGGAAGCGAGGATGACATTATTCTGAACGTGTATGGCTATTTTTCTGATAAGCCAAACGCGGTAAAAGTGGTAAGATATTCCCCTTGATCACTATGTGGGTAGACGAGTGCCTAAAAAAACCGCTCGCCGATTAAGCGAAGCGGATTTTGAGAAGGGATTATATTATTCTCGAATTTTTTAAGGAATAAGAACCACGTAAAAACGCTGCTTGGTTTCGAGGGGAACACCGACTTCAGTGAATGAAGTGATTGTTTCTCCGGCAGCGGCACTAACACCGTCGTCGAGTTCTTCCCACAAGTCTAAGTTGCCTTCGCTGAGGTCGTCACTTGCTAATATACTGTAGGTGCGGCCTCCCTTGGAATTCCACGTAATGGTAACTGCTTGGGTTTGTCCGCCTGCCTCAACTTCGGTGCTAACCGCGATGATTTCGAGAGGTTTGGCACTTGCGCCTCCGTCAACAAGAAGAACAAGATTATCGATCCCAAGGTTCATACTTGATCCACCAGTACGGCCCATCACCTGAACTCGAAAATCTTGCAGGTCCATATCTTTGATCTCGAAGTCAGTGTAGATGTTTTCAGCTTCTCCCTGGCGGTTGCGGTCAGAGTAAACCGAAACATCGACAAGTGCGGTGTTGCTTCCAGGGTCACGGTCGACGTCAATCGAGAGCGAAGCCCAAGTGTCAGTCGTTAAGGAAAATGGAAGCCTCCCACTCTCGTCGGATCCATTCCAACTAATTGAGGCTTCGGTTGATTGAAAGGTCTTGAAACCAACACCGAAAGAGTTATCGACAGCGGCATCTTCTTCGTTGCCCATGTTCTGGATGACACCGGAATCACCGTGAGAATCGGTCGAAAGAAAGTTGATTCCCCACCCATCAGCTGCAACGTCAGTTGCGAGGAAGTCCATTGTGAAGGAGAAGTTCTTCCAAGCTGTATAGTCATTTTCAGACTCAAAGGAAATGAAGTTACCCAAGTTGCCTGTGGTCTGGAGGAGTTGGTAGTAAGCTCCGTCAGATTCGGCATTTGCAGCGACGAGTCTTCCAATAGGTGCACCTCGAAGGGCCTCTTCTGTATACTTTTCCCCGGCATCGTCGAAGTTGGCAACGATACCATCACGTGTTCCTGTCGCTTCGGCCTCTGTTGGATTGCGACCAACGGAAACTTCAATTCCATCGTTCACTCCGTCACCGTCCGTGTCGGCGACATGTGGACTGGTTCCAGTTTGATCGGCGTCCACAAAATCAAGGAGAGGATTTTCGACACCATCGAGAAGGCCATCATTATCGGAGTCAGGGTTGATGGGACTTGTTCCGGTCTTACTCGCACTCACAAAAGTCCCGCCACCATCTTCAACCTTGTCGCTGAGTCCATCAGAGTCGGTGTCCCCTTCAGTCGGATCTGTCTTTGACCCGAGCTCTTCAAGATTGTTGAGGCCGTCATTGTCAGGATCACCGTTGGGGCCATTATTGATATCGACCGACCCATCATCATTGTTGCTCAATCCGTATTTTATTTCCCAGATATCAGGGAGGCCGTCTTGGTCGGAATCGCTCTCACCTTCCTGGACCACTCGGAAGTTGCTGACGATAAGGACTCCATTAATGATCGAGGTAGAATCGAAGTTCTGCCCACCAATACGAAAGCCAAATATGTCACCTGCTTGAACAGAAATTTTTTGGTCAACACCGGAGAAAAAATAGTTTCCTGAAGTAGTTGATAGGTCAACAGGGTCCTCTACGATCTCGCCATTTACGATAATACGAAATTCGGCAGAAGCCGCAAACCAAGCGTGCATTCCACTGAATTCCCAATCAAAAGTGATTTCCGCATTGTTTGCTAGAGTGATGGTGAAGTCCGCAGTACGGCTACTCACTCCTCCCCCAGGCAGACTAACATCGTAGCTAAACTCCGCACTCTGCGCGAAACCATCGATATTAGTCTCGATCATATCGGTCGTGCCATCGGAAACCAACTGATCGGTTGCGAGGATTTCGGTTCTTTCCCAGTTTGCGATCTCAAAACCGTCGGTAAATCCAATTGTTTGAGCGTGTGCGCTAGATCCCAGTAGGCTAAAAAGAGCAAGAAATAGATTACGCCTAAAACGTTTAAACTTCCTTATCGACATGGTGTTGGGTTTATAAAACGTTTAAAATAGAAGCAAGCTTGAAGAGGAAACTTCTTAAGCTGACCCTTATAAATCAAATTTATCAACGTCTCATCATAACACTACATATCTATTGATAATTTAACTGATCAAATTACTGATGTTCCTTCTCTCTTTTTAGGCCAGCTTCTCCTGGGTTAAGGACGCTTATTTGTTCGCGCTGAAGGCACCGCTACCTACCTCGATCTACGGTAATGCGAACTCCACCGTCTCACGTAGACTTTCTCGCTCGCCGCGTGGCGACAGTCCGTTTCACCAACTCATCCGCCACCACCGCGACGAGAATCACCGCTCCCACAACCGCAAACTCGATATGAGTCGGGATCCAGGTCACCAAATTAATCATGTTCTTGAGCACTTGCATCACCGCTGCGCCAATCACCACACCCACCACGGTCCCCTGCCCCCCTCTTAAGGAGCACCCCCCCAGCACTGCGGCGGCAATGGCATAGAGTTCATAAAAATTGCCAAAATCACTAGGTTGCGCTGATCCCACGTCCATCACGAAGAGCACTCCTCCCAAACCTGCCAGAAGGGAACAAACGACGTAGGACAAAATCACCATGCGATCGGTATTGATCCCACTGAATCGGGCCGCCTCCTCATTATTGCCCAAAGCCCGAAGGTAGCGTCCGTAAATGGTCTTATTCAGAAAGATCCCCGCCACCACGGCCACCAAAACTAAGATCACCCACGTCCATGGAATCCCGAACCCACCCATCACCGGAATCTTTTCGGTCACCACTTGCCGTAGAGAACCAAAACCACCTTCAAAGCCCTGGCTCTGATCCTCGGTAAAGCCTCTTGTGATCCCCCGATAAACCAACAAACCACACAAAGTCACGACAAAGGGCTGAAGCTTGAGCTTCGTGATGAGTAAGCCATGAATGAGTCCGATCGACGCAGAAACCAAGACCACGGCCGCCAAGGCGAAAGCCGGCGGCCACTCCTGCTTTACGAGCAACCATGGCAAGCCACAGCCCACCAAACACACTACCGAGCCGATGGAGAGATCAATCCCTCCCGTGATGATCACAAAAGCAACTCCGATCCCCAAAATACCGAAGAGCGCGGTCCGCTCGAGGAGCTTTTCTTGATTATAGGCCCCGAGGAACCCATCGCCGAGTGCCGCGGTGAGCCCGAAGAGAACGACGAGTGTGAGTAAGATCCCCAGTATTTTTTTCATGCCTTGGTTGTTTCCAAAATTGTAGCGTCCCCAGTGGCCAGAGACATGATTCTTTCCTCGGTGCACTCGTCCCCCCGGAGTTCACCGGAAAAGGCCCCCTCATGCATCACCAAAACCCGGTCCGACAAGCCCATGACCTCTTCCAACTCACTCGACACAAACAGGATCGCCATCCCTTGCTGGGCCAAGGCCTCGATCAGCCCGTAAATTTCCTCCTTCGCCCCCACATCAATTCCCCGCGTAGGTTCGTCAAGTAAGAGCACCTGCGGCTTCATCACGAGCCACTTCGCCAGCACGACCTTCTGTTGATTCCCTCCAGAGAGATAACGCACATATTGCTCCACACCCGGAGTGCTAATGGACAAGTTCTTGATCCCCTCCTGAGCCAGCTCGTTCTCCGCCTCCAGATTGAGAAAGGCGCCTCCACGGGCATCCCTCCGTAAACTTGCCAAACTGATGTTCTCCAAAATCGACATATCGAGGATCGCTCCTTGGGTCTTTCTATCCTCCGGAACGAGCGCCAAACCGGCCGCGATGGCCTCTTGAGGGGAGCTAATCCGCACCTGCTGTCCATTGATCCACACCTCGCCCCCTAAAGCCGGCACCACGCCAAAGAGCGCCTCCAATATTTCGCTTCGCCCTGCCCCCACCAATCCGGCCACGCCCACCACTTCTCCGGCCGCAAGCTGAAAGCTGGTCTCGTGATCAGGATAGGCCGCAGTTCGCAAGCCGTGCACGTCCATGCGCACTTCACCAAGCGCATGCTGGGATCGTTGATAAAACCGATCTAAATCCCTCCCCACCATCAATTGCACCATCGCCTGATGATTAATTTCTGCCCCCATCAACTCACCGGCATTCTCGCCATCCCGGAGAACCATAACCCGATCCGCAATCTGGACGATCTCACTCAATCGATGGGAGATATAAATGATACTCACCCCGCGTGAAACAAGATCCTTGATCACGACGAACAGTTGCTCGGCCTCGGTTTGCGAAAGACTCGACGTTGGCTCGTCCATGATCAGGACCTGCGCATCCACGGAAAGCGCTTTTGCGATTTCAACCAATTGCTGTTTTCCAATCGGAAGCATTCCGACCTCCTTAGCGGCATCGACCTCCAAGCCAACCATCGCGAGATACTTCGCCGCCTCCTCTCGCATGGTCTCGTCGTCCAGCAAGCCAAAGCGACGCAACTCTCTCCCTAAAAATATATTGGCCGCAATCTCAAGATTCTCCGCCAAATTCAACTCCTGATGAATTAGCGCGATCCCAACCGCCATCGCGGCCTGCACCGAATCGATACGCACCGTTTCCCCCTCCAGAAAAAACGTCCCTTCATCAGCCGCCTGCACCCCGGCCAGTATTTTCATAAGGGTGCTCTTCCCCGCGCCATTCTCACCGAGCACCGCAAGCACCTCGCCACGCCCAAGCGTCAGATCAACTCCACGAAGGGCAAGCACCCCCGGAAAGGATTTCGTCACCTCGCGGACCTCTAAGAACATACTCAAAAATTCCTTTACTTCCCGAGCTTCTCGTTAAGGTCTGCCCAGAACTCGGTTACGGTATCCTTTCGGATCTGACGAGCTGGAATATTGATGAATTTATTGGCAGGAATCATGGAATCATCCCCCTCAAAAAGAGCCTTGAGCACCTTCACTGACTGGTAGCCATACTCATAAGGATTCTGCACCACCGTACCATGAACAGTACCATCAACGATGGCTTGAAGCGTAACGTCCTCCTCATCAAAGCCGACTACCTTCACTGTATTCAACCGCTTGGCCTGTGAGAGTGCTTCCAGAATGAGCGGTGGGTTATAAGCAAACAACCCCACCATACAGCCCACTTGAGGATACTTGGTCAACATGTCCTCGGCATTCGCCTTCCCCTTGGCCCGGTCGAACTGATCTGTCAGCGTGGCAAGAACGGTATATTTCTCCCCTTTAACCGGAGCACCTGGAGCATCGTAGCGCGATGGGTCACGCGAACGATCAAGGAGTTCATCGATCACTCCTTGGCGACGACGCTTTGAATTATCCTGCTCGAGGCGGCCAATAAAAAGAATGACCTGCCCCCCCTCCGGAAGGGCTTCTTTCACCAACTGACCACACATGCGGCCCGCATCGTAGTTATCCACTCCAATGTAGACCTTTCGCTTTGAATCTGGAGCATCAGTATCCACCGTGATGAATTCGACCCGCTCCGCCACTTCATCGAAGAACTCAGATTGATTAATGGGATCGATGACCGCTGCCGCGATTCCGTCCACTCCACGTGAAAGCAAATCCTCCATCTTGCTTTTTTGCTCAACCCCGCCATTTGGCATGAGCACTTCGACGTCGACATCCAGATCTGCCCCCGCCTTCTCTGCTCCGATTTTACAAATGTCCCAAAAAGAGGCCACCCCGGTCGTCACGACCGCAAATTTACTGCGCTCCGCCTTCTTCTCTCCGCAGCCAGAGAGAATCAGAGCCAAACCCAATCCCCCTGTTAAGAATTTTAGTAAATGCTTCATGTCTCCACCATGCAAGGCGGTCGGTCACCTCCTGTCGAGCAGATATCATCGACGAATCACGCCCTCCTTCGGTATCCCGCACGCCTATTCGCCCAGACCGGGGAATCGTAAGTAACCGAGCAAGGCCGACAGCGTCCCAACAGACATTACCAAGCGCCACTTCGAAATCTCCCCTCCCCTTGGCTATGTCTTCCTCCCAATTCCAGAAGATTACTGACCCGCCCGAAGAGGGCTAAGCGCAACTTCCAAACCATTCCTTGGCCTCAGGGAGATAGGCTGGAAGTTGAATAAGATCAAAAAATAACCTGGAGGAATTCTAGTCCCTCATGTGAATGAAGATGCTCTTGGTCGAGGTATGGATACGATCTGCTCCTCTTGGCCGCTCCCCTCACCAAGCGTCCAACCGACCCCGGAACGCTCAAAACCGAAGATCGCCAAAACAATCCTTGGCATGGCAGGAAGGAGCTTTACCATCTCCAGAATTCGAACATTGACCATACTCCATGGAATTTCCTCCGAAGGAAAGTCACACAGCCGTTTCGCACATTTCTTTTTTCCGCCAGTTCCGCTTATCAGCCCTGACACTCACCGTTCTTCCATTACTCAACTAATTAATAAGCTCCCAACCTCTAGTTCATGCCCTCTCTAAAACGACTCATTCTTAGCTTCGCCATCTGTACTTTTGGACTGCTCATCGCCAGCTGTAAAAAATCCGATAACTCAGGCTCCGGGGAACAACTCCGTATCGCCGTGATTCCCAAGGGGACGAACCACCTATTCTGGAAAACCATCCACGCCGGTGCCATCAAAGCTGCCAAAGAAGAAGACGTCACAATCATGTGGAAAGGTCCCTTGATCGAGAGTGACCGCGAAGGGCAAATAAAGGTCGTCCAAAATTTCATCACCCAGCAGGTCGATGCGATCGCGCTCGCGCCACTCGATGACGAGGCAATGATCCGATCAGTCAAGGAAGCGCACGATGAAGGAATCAAGGTAGTCATCTGGGACTCGGGACTCGCGCCCGCCGGTGATGAGTTCTTCGACAGCTTTGTCGCCACCGACAACATCGCTGCCGGCGAAAAATGCGGCAAGCAACTTGCCGAACTGATGGACGGCAAGGGGAACGTCATCCTGCTGCGCCACATGGTCGGCTCCGCCAGCACCAAGAAACGTGAGGAAGGATTCCTCAAGGGCCTCAAGGAACACGGCCCGGACATCGTGCTCATCTCATCCGACAAGTATGCCGGTGCAACCGTCGAAGAATCACAGGAGGTCGCCAACAATTTGCTCAATCAGTTTGCCGATTCAGTCGATGGTATCTTCACGCCGAACGAGTCGACCACTGAGGGAATGATGGCCGCAATGAAGGGTGCCGGCATCGCGGGCAAAGTGAAATTTGTCGGCTTCGACGTCAATGATGCCCTACTGGCTGGCGTCGAGGAGAACGTGATCCATGCTCTGGCACTCCAGGATCCATTCAATATGGGATACCTCGCAGTAAAGCACTCCGTTGCCCACCTCAAAGGGGAAAAGGTAAAACGCATCGTTGATACCGGATCCGTTATCCTCACCTCCGACAACCTGGGTGAAAGCCGGATCCAAGAACTCGTCGCACCCGACCTCGACAAGTGGCTGAAGCAGTAGCATCTGTCCCGCTTCTGCGGCTCAACTCGATCACAAAATCTTTTGGGCCCGTGCTGGCATTGCGCGGCGTGTCACTCGACATCCGCGCCGGTGAAGTGCTCGCCCTAATCGGTGAAAATGGAGCCGGTAAAAGCACGCTCATGAAAGTTCTAAGCGGCGCTCACCAGCCAGATTCCGGATCAGTCGAAATGGAAGGTAGACCGCTCGCTCTGACAAGCCCAAGTGTCGCACGCCGAGCAGGGATCGCGATGATCTACCAGGAACTCACCCTCGCCCCGCATCTCTCGGTCGAGGAGAACATGACACTCGGTATGGAGCGGACAAGATTTGGATTCCTGCGCTCACAAACACAAAAAGTAGAAGCCGCGCTCCAGCTATTGGAAGCGGAGGACATTCTGTCCTCCCGGAAGGTCCGAAGCCTGACAATCGCACGACAGCAGATTGTTGAGATCGCACGTGCCATCGTCAGCGAGGCGAGAGTCGTCATCATGGACGAGCCAACCAGCTCTCTCTCTGGAGACGACAAGCAAGCCCTGTTTCGCGTGATCAGAAAACTACGGGACGAGGGACTCGCCATCGTCTACATCAGCCATTTCCTCGACGAGATCGATGAAATCGCCGACCGTTACACCGTCCTGCGTGATGGCGAATCTGTCGGGCAGGGCCTCGTCGCCGAGTCCACCCCCGAGTCGCTCGTCGAACAAATGATCGGCCGGACTATCGATGAGATGTACCCGCGCCCAGACCACGACACCGGCGAGGTGGTGCTCGCGGTAAAAACCGTCCACGGCACAGCTCTCCCACGCGGAGTTTCATTCGATCTACAAGGCAGGGAGATCCTTGGCATCTTCGGCCTCGTCGGAGCCGGTCGTACTGAACTCGCTCGCTGCCTCTTCGGCCTCGATCCGGTCGTGAGCGGCGGTATTGAACTCAACGGCGGTGCCGAGATGAACCTTTCCGGATTCCAACCAATTAAGGCACTCACCGGCGGGTTGGACTACCTTAGCGAAAACCGCAAGGACGAAGGACTGGCGCAGAACCTCAGCATCGCTGCGAATACAACGCTCTCCGCAATCCGCAAAACTTCCCGCCTCGGGTTTCTACAACTAGAAGAAGAAAAAGCCACCGCGGACCGGCTCGCAAAAAAGTTGGATATCCGCTGCGCGAACACCAGCCAGCCAGTCAGCGCACTCTCCGGCGGCAACCAACAGAAAGTCGCTCTGGCGCGCATGATCCACCACGATAGCGACATCTTCTTCATGGACGAGCCGACTCGTGGCATTGACGTCGGAAGCAAGCACGAGATCTACGAGTTAATCCATTCTATGGCCGCCGGGGGGAAAAGCATCATCGTCGTCAGCTCCTACCTCCCAGAACTGCTCGGCATCTGTCATAACATCGCCGTCATGCACCGCGGATCTCTCAGCAAGAAGCGGCCGGCGGAAGAATGGTCCGAGCAGGAGATCCTGCTCTTCGCCACCACAGGAAAACACCAGCCCTCATCCGTCGCCCAGTAGTCCAAAAGTCCAATGCCAACACTCCCCGCTCTCTCATCTAACTGGAAGTCACTGCTGCTCCCGTTCATCGGCCTACTCTTCGTATTCGGCCTATTCACCGCTCTTATCTACGCATTCGAGCCGGACAACCTAAGTGCCTTCCTCTCCAGCCGGAATGCCAAAACCGTCATCACCCAGACCGTAATCGTCGGCATCGGCGCCCTCGGCATGACCATGGTCATCACCAGCGGCGGCATCGACCTCAGCGCCGGCTCAACCATCGCCCTGAGCTCCGTTGCCTGCGCCCTGACCATCAACGCGTTCGCCTCCGGCGGAGATCCTGCGACCATCGGAGCACTTGGAATGGCAGCTGCAGCCCTCGTCGCCATGGCAACCGGCGCCGCCACCGGAGCCTTCAACGGAAGTGTCTCGTGCCTCTTGAAAATCCCTCCCTTCATCGTTACCCTAGGCACCATGTTGATCGCTCGGGGCGCGGCCGAGGGAATCGCTAAGCAATCGCAGGTTCGGACACCGGAGAATGCACTCCAAAATTTTATGCAGCGCAAACCGGACCCTGAATGGCTCTTCTTGGCCCCTGGCGTCTGGATCACCCTTGCTCTCCTGATCGGCGTCGGCATCACGATGCGCTACACCGTCTTTGGACGCTATATCTACGCGCTCGGCTCCAACGAATCGACCGCGCGTCTTTGCGGCATCCCGATCGCCAGAACCCGCATTCTCATCTATACCCTCTGCGGGACGCTCATGGGAATTTCAGGCGTGATGTCTTACGCCTTCCTCGGCAGTGGAGACCCCACGACCGCAGTCGCCAAAGAACTCGACATCATCGCCGCAGTCGTCATCGGCGGTGGATCACTCAGCGGCGGACAAGGCAGCCCAATCGGAAGTATCGCCGGTGCCCTAATCATGACCTTGCTTGTCAGCGGCTGCTCGATGCTCAACGTCCCGGATTACTCCCAAAAAATCATCATCGGTTTCATCATCATCGGTGCCGTGGCAGTCGATACCTGGAAGACCCGCCGCCAGGCGGCGGGCTAGCTCGATGGCCCCTGCAAACCCGCACCATTGTCGTCCGTTGTTATGGAATAGAGGAATCACTAAACTTTCCTAAAAACCCGAGTTCACTAATCCCTCACAGCTCTCCGACCGCGACGAATGGCAGAACGATCTGCAACGACGATACCCCAAATCTAAGAAGGAAGCCGACGCCTTACGGGACTGTGGCGATGACACTGGGCCAAGCGTCAGAGAAGTCTACCGACTCAACCACCGCTACCAAATTTTCAGGCCAACTCAAAGTCCGACAGGCTCCTAGCAGTATACAATTCGCACTTTCGTTTTCGGAGTGACAGTTCTGGTTTGGGCAATTGTTGAAAATTGCCCCTTATTACTTCGAGAAGAATCGCTCTTGCGACGATAATAGTGTCCATTCGCGTTCAGCTTCTTATATTTCCCTCTCCACAAGGAATCCAGACTACACCGATGAAAAAGAACCTCACCAAAATCTTCGCTCTTATCTCCTTCGCCACCATCACCCCGTCATCCTTCGCCGACGTCTTCGAGCTCCGCACTTACACCACTAACGAAGGCAAGCTCGACGCCCTCAACGCCCGCTTCCGCGACCACACCGTCGACCTCTTCAAAAAGCACGGCATTGAATCCGTCGGCTACTGGGTCCCCACCGACGACGAAAAATCAAAGAACACCCTCATCTACGTCATCAAACACGAAAGCCGCGACGCAGCCAAAGCATCCTGGCAAGCTTTCATCTCCGACCCCGAGTGGAAAAAGGCCGCCGCCGAATCCCAGAAGGACGGTAAGATCCTCGCCAAATCTCCCGAGTCAGTTTACATGGATGCCACCGACTACTCGCCAACTTGGAGCAACGCCAAGAACCCCGGCACCGACGCCGCCTTCGAACTCCGCATCTACAAAGCAGCCGAAGGCAAACTCGGAAAGCTCGACGCCCGCTTCCGCGACCACACCATCAAGCTCTTCGCCCGCCACGGCATTCAGTCCGTCGCTTACTGGCATCCCACCGACGAACCGGCTTCGAAGGACACCCTCGTTTACATCATCCGCCACGACAGCTCCGCCGCGGCCAAAAAATCGTGGAAAGCCTTCGGCACCGACCCCGACTGGAAAAAAGCCGCCAGCGAGTCCGGCGTCGGACGCCTCGCCACCCGTCCCGAATCCGTCTACATGACCGCCACCGACTACTCCGCAATTCGCTGAGAGCCTGACGACTGATTCGCGTGCCCAACGCAGCATGTCATATTGACCATCTCCTTTGTCATACCCTCGTCATTGATTGGGCGATAGCCTTGCCCGAAAGGACTCCCCGCAAAAGCGCCCCACTTAAAAAAATCCCGACATTGCCGATCAACGGCCACGCAGCCTCAAGTAGATTCTGGTCTGCTCCGGGCTGATCGGATCTGCTACCCGGACCGTGACCGTTGCCGTGCCGTCACCGTTGTCGATGCTGGACACCAATTCGGTCATGGATGGATCGCTCGACCAGTTGGCGAGATCAGTGGAGACCTCGACCGTTAGGACACCATCAGCATCGGCGCTTTGGTTAAATATTAAGGTCAGGTAGTCGTCGGTGGATCCGTCGACGTCGTTTGCCTGAACTGAAACCATCGGCATCGGAGCGTCGGATGGATCCACCGGACTCGATCCGTAGAGGAACTCGAAAAAGTTGGTGATCAGATCGCCATCATCGTCGTTGAGCGCCCCCCCTTGGAGATTGAACCCTGCCGCCCAAGTATCGTAGGTGATTCCCAACGGATCGGCTGCCCCAGGCGACCCGCCCAAATTTCGGCTAGCCTTCCAGTTGCCGGAATCAGCGTGATCCGGGTTGATCGCCGCATCGATGAGGACAAGGCTGGACCCATCGCCATCTGCGGTGGCCGGCCACGGAGCCTGATCGTTGTAAATGAAATCTTTGATCGGTTCGACCCCACTGCCTAAAATGACGATCTGCTCGCCGTCGTTACTGAGGCGGCCGGTGTACTCGAACGACAGCACCGTAGGTGAGCCATACCGCGACTCGAAGGCGACGCGATTGCGCACCAGGAGCAACCGCTCCCCCACCCCAAGCACAACGTTGTCGGGAAGATTAAAATTGATACCGGCGCCGAAGCGCACATCGTTCATATCGAGCGCACTGCCGCCAATATTGAGCATCTCTAGGAACTCGAAATCGTCACGGTCCGAGCTGGCCATTAGCTCTTCCGGCGTGGTCGGGTTTGCCGGGCGGTAGTGGAACTCGGAGACAACGAGGTTGCTCGCCTCCGCAGGCACCGTGTCGATGCTAAAGAACGCCTCGTTGAGCGCGCTCCATTGCCCGTTGGTGCTATTGTAAGCTCGCGCCCGTATCAGGGACGGCTGGCTAAGGACAAACGGGTCGGTGACGTTGTCACCGCCGCCCCCGACGTCGGTGCTCTGGCCACGCAGGGTGAGGTCCATGCGCGTGTCGGAACTGGTGCCACTCCCCTGGTGGATCTCAACGGCGATCGTATTGGTCCCCGCGACGAGATCCGTCGTCGGCAGAGTGGAATCCTTCCAACTAGACTCGTCGGGGACGGTAGCGCTGGCAAAGTCATCGAACCCGGCGCCCGCAGTTAAATTTTGGCGGAACTGCTCAACGCCGTTGATGTAGACGGCAGCGCCGTCGTCATATTTGACCCGCAAGAGGAAATTCACAAACACCGATGGATCAGGGATCTCGACCGTCGTCCGATAGTAGGTCGTCGCAAACTTGTTCCGCGTATCTCCACCGAATCCAACCAGCGTCGCTTCACCGTCACCACCGTAGCCAAGTTGCGACGGTCCCGAGGCCCACCCCGCGTCATTGAAATCTATCGCGCTCCACGCGTTTCCCTGATCGGAACCGTCATCGAGAAACTTCCATTCATGACCTGTCGTCATGTAGGTCACCGCTTGCTGAACTTCTGGGCCACCGCCATTAAACGAGGCCTCTGCTGCCCCGGGACTTGGAGCGCCGCCGGCGAGGCGCGGGTCGCTGCCATCGAAGGTGTAGTAGATCGTGTCCGCGTCGGTCGACATCGTCAACGGCGTGTCGTCAGACACCGAACCACCGTGGCGGTTGAATACCGGCGCGATGATATCCGGATACATCCCGTTCGATTTAAAACGCCCAATCATCGTCGGAGTCAGACCGGGAAAATGGTTATTTACCAAGTTCGTTTGATACGATTCCCACGAGGCCGGCTCGCGGAAGACGTCGCCCCAGCGCGCGCCCTCTGAAGTGAACCCCAAGCGCGCCTCATCGACACGTCGCTGCAGGCGGGCGATGTTTTTCCCCGGCGTCAGCGCGCCGTCGTTGAAGAAATGTTCGTGGATGCGATCCGCCAAAAGGATCTTGAACTCCGGATCGCTGCTCATCCGTGACATCACGCTGAGCGGTCCTGCGTGGCTCGCCTTGTTGGAACTCGCCCCACGCAGGTAACCGTCGGCGTCCTTAATCATAAATTTAAACGGCACCCCCAGGGCACGCGAACCGAAATTACGAAACTCGCTCTCCGAATTACCGCTGACCCACAGGAGCATGAAGTCTATGATGTTCGCCACGTCGAGATGGTCCTTCGAATTTGCAAAAGGATCCGCTCCGCCGACGAGACTTTTCGTCTCCGCCCAGAAGTCTCCCGGGCCATCGTAGACCTCCTCGTCGTTCACGAAATTGTCGTTGGCGTTGACCGCCTCGTAGTCTGCCTCCGGGCCGCCATAGTAACTCTGCGCCATGTCGGCGCTCCAACGCTCGCGCAGGTGATACTGCCCCCAGTAGTTGCCGTTTAGGTAGACGTGAACGAAGCGCCCGTGCGGCGCGATGTTACCCATCTCGATCATCGAATCGTCGGTGAAGCGGTTGGACATGTAAGCACCACGTGACGCCATGTCGTGCGATCCACTGCGCAAATTGATGACGTCGAACTCATCCGCTGGCGGAAAGTTCTCATACTCGAAGCCATCGAAGATCGGGTATTTCAACTTGGTCGCGCCGAAATCCGAACGGAAGGCGACACGGAAACTCTTCTTACGAAAGTTGGTGTAGCGCCCGCCGTAGTTGCTCAGTCCACCGTCCTCCTGGAAGCCTGGCGTGCCGTCGGGGAATATCATCTCAACCGAGGTCTGGTGTTCGCTCCGGATGTTGCCGGCACTCTCGTTGAGGAAGCCGGTGTTGTCAGTGACGAGCGAAATCGTCGGCACCGCCTTGAGCGAGTCTAACATCTGCGGTCCGTAGGTCGGCGATTGCGTGATCGCGGGGCGCATGCGCGACTGGTCGATCACGTCCTCTGGAAAAATATAAGTGTGCGTGTCCACATTGGTCGGGCGGAAGCCCGTTTTGTGGGCGATCGCGCGCACGATCGTCGTCCCGGTGATCGAAATCGGACCGCTGTAAACCTGGCCGACCCCGGGACTGGGCCGCGTTCCGTCCAGGGTGTAGCTGATTTTTGCTTCAGCCGTCGTCGTGGTGATCTTGAGATCAAATGGCGCATCGTAGATCCCGCGGTCGACCAAGAATTTCGTGTCACCGACGAAGCCACCAAAGGTGTCGCCGTTCAAGCCTCCCGGCGAAGGACTCCCCAAAAATCCAGAACCCCCAATTGACGGGTCGGTGACTCGCACCGCATGTAGTTCAGGTGAAATGAGCATGTCGGAGCTGGTGATCGTGTCGTTGAGCCCGTGGATCGCCAGCACGTTCGGCCCATCGACCAGCAGATGCGCGTGGACCGAGATATCAAAATCTACCAGCCCCTGCGCTTCCCCATCGCTGTGCTGAGCTGAGGCGTCGGCATTCCAACTCAGCACTCCCGGCGCATTCGCATCGGCAACCCGCACCCCGTTAAGGAAAGCTGCGAAGCCATCATCGTATTTCATCTTCAAAGTCAGCTCAGAGATCGACCCGCTCCCGCTCATCGTAAACGGGAAGCGCAGGTAGAGGCTGGTGTTGACGCTATTGAGCGCGTTATCGAGATCGCCACCACCGCCAAAGTGCAAATTGTAGGTCGTCGCCTCGTCGTAACCGACACCGGCGGTCACCGCCGTCCAAGCAGCATCGTCAAATGCGATCGCCTGCCAGGTCTCTCCGAGCGTCGCATTGGCCGGCACGTGAGCCGTCCCGGACGGGTTCGCATCGATCAAGACCAACGGCGTGCGATTGCCGCTCTGCATCAGCCCGTAGGACACGTCCTCGAACTGCGACGGTAGCGGATCCGCCGCGGAACCGAACTCAGCGATCACAGACGCCCCATCTAGATCGACTAACGCAAGGTAATCGCCATCCGTGAGCTTGAAATTCGTGTGCAGTTCGGAGCCAGCCACGCGGCGGTTCTTTTCCGATGCAAAAACCAGCAGGAACGAACCGCTATCGAGTTGCACTGAAGGAAGGCTCCACTTTGTCAGCGTCGCCTCGTCATCGGTCAGGAAAAACCCGTCGAGATCGATACTGTCGGGGCCGGAGTTGAACAACTCGAGCCAATCGGACGAGTCGCCGTCCTCATCTTGCAACGAGCCGCCGTTGATCACCATGAACTCGGTAATGTGGAGATCGGCATGGGTGGGAACAATCATCGCAAGGGCGATGAGCCAGGCAGAGACGAGTGTCTTCATGGGTATGGGAGGGCGAGGACTCTCCAATCGATAAACGTCTAGCCAGACTGACGCGGGACGATGATCAGAGAAAAAGGAGGTTACAGCTAGTATTAGATCGTATTTACCATTCGATAACAATGCTACTGTATGACGAAAAAATGCCCATCGAAGGCGGAGTCACCTAGAGAGGGGGCAATGTCAGGAGCGTAGTCCACGCCAACGGCTTATTTTCCTCCCGAAAGATCGAACGAGCCACCCACCGTGACGTGGCGATCCGCTACCTGACAGCGGGCCGTAAAGATCCGCGAGCAACTCCGACAGGCTCTTAGCAGTATTAGGGCGAAGAAACTTCACCTTCAGAATCGATCGCCCTCAGAAAAAGGGTCTTCGCGTAGAATTTAAAACACCACCAGGCTCTTCCGTCAAATTTCATCCAGAGCGCGGGATGTAGCCCCCCGAATGGCACGATGATCAATCGATCGTCCTAGCTTCACCCCAGAAGCTTCTCCTTAAGCTTCTCAGCCCGCTCCAGGGCATTCTCGCCTCCGACAAGATTTACGTGACCTAGCTTACGGCGTCCACTCGGATTGCTTTTCCCGTAGAGATGCAACTTTGCCCCTTTGGTTGAGAGGATCGCTTCGAAATTGAGAGTGCCACTTTCCCCCTGCCACATATCTCCCAAAAGATTCAACATCACCGTCTGATTCAGAATTTCTGGCGAGCCTAGCGGAAGCCCCATCACCGCTCGTAGCTGCTGCTCGAACTGTGAAGTGACACTACCATTCATGGAAAAGTGACCCGAATTGTGCGGACGTGGAGCCATTTCATTCACAAGCACCCGTCCTGATTTCTCAACGAAAAACTCCACCGCAAGGAGCCCCCGATAATCAAGAGCCTCGGCTAAGTTCTCTGCGATTTTTTTCGCGTCAGCGAGAACTACTTCATCAACCCGCGCGGGCGCAATCGTAAGATCAAGGATGTGGTGACGATGGCGATTTTCGACCGCGGGATAGGACACCATTTCACCGTCTGCTCCCCGCGCAATGATCACGGAAATCTCACAATCGAAATCAACAAAGCCCTCAAGAACCGATGACTCCTCCCCCACTCCAGTCCACGCGCCAGCAAGCTGGTCTACCGATGTTAGCTTAACCTGACCTTTGCCATCATAGCCGAATGCCGCTGTCTTCAAGACCCCAACGGGGCCCACTTGGTCATAAGCTTCTTCGAGTTCCTCTAGTGAATTCACCATCGCAAAAGGCGCACAAGGAATTCCATGCTCACGAAGAAAGATTTTCTCGCGCGAGCGATGCTGGCTCACCCCAATACTTTGGGCCGAGGGATAAAGCCCGATCTTCTCTTCCACCGCCGTGAGCGTTTCGAGAGGAATATTTTCAAACTCTACCGTCGCGACATCCACCTGTGCACAAAACTCCGCGAGAGCCGCTTCATCATCAAAAGGTTTCTTGATCACGACATCCGACACGCCTTCGGTGGGCTCCGCCGTCGGAGTGCCACTCCAAACGACCGTACGATATCCCATGCGCCGTGCATCGAGCGCAAGCATACGGGCGAGCTGTCCGCCGCCGAGAATGCCGAGAGTTCCTCCAGGTAAGACCATCGTTATTTGAGCTGAGGCGGGAGAACCTTGGAGAGAACAGTATCGCGCTGATTATCGCGAAACTCCTGAAGCTTGTCCGAAAGAGAATCATCGGCAGTCGCAAGGATCGAAACTGCCGAAAGCCCGGCATTTCCCGCGCCCGCATCCCCAATCGCGAAAGTCGCCACGGGAATCCCCTTCGGCATCTGGACGATCGATAAAAGCGAATCCATCCCACTGAGCGCCCGTGATTGAACCGGAACGCCAAGAACTGGAAGAATCGTCATAGAAGCGACCATCCCTGGCAAATGAGCCGCTCCTCCAGCTCCTGCAATGATGACCTTCAGGCCACGCTCTTGAGCCGACTTAGAATACTCCACCAAAAGCTCCGGCGTGCGATGAGCGCTCACTACCTTTGCCTCATAAGGCACCCCAAATTTCTCAAGGACTTTGACGGCATTCTCCATCGTTGGCCAATCGGAATCACTTCCCATGACCACACCAACTAGCGGCTGCTCTGAATCGCTCACGTAATGAGTATCAGTCCAAGACCCCGTGCTTGGCAAGAGCCACCTCTACTTGATCACTTTTTCAGGAAACTGTGACTCGTAGTCTTCCACCAACGATTGCGTTCTCTCCAAATACCTCTTCCTCCAATCTTCGTCTTCTCCCCTCGTAAGCTCTTGGTTCGCCAGCTCAATCTCTTCCTTTGCAAATCCGTAGGAGGATCGCTCATTCATCCACATCACCATTGGAAATCCGATACTGAAGGTGACAAATGTGAGCAATACTGCCGCCCTTCGGACATGTCACTTCCTCTCCCAAGCGATGGCCGATACTCAACTTCCGATTTCTATGAGCCCGAAATCGGATCAGCCAGCCCCTTCATGCGGCCATCGTTCAAGCTATAAATCCACGAGTGAACATCGACAGCATGCCCACGATCCCAGGCATCTTGAATGACCGTGGTTTTCGTCAGATTTTTTGACTGTGCCAATACGTTGAGCTCACAAAGTCGCGAAAGTCGATTATCCTCCTCAAGCTTAAATAGTTCCTCGGCATGAGTCTCGGCAACTTCCCCGATGCATTTGATCCAATTATCGATTAGCCCATGACGAACTCCATCGACCGATGCCGCCACTCCTCCGCAGCCGTAGTGCCCGCAGACGATCACGTGCTCGACCTTTAGAACCTCGACCGCAAACTGAAGGACCGACAGCATATTTAGGTCGGTTTGATTGACAATGTTCGCGACATTCCGATGCACAAAGACCTCACCGGGATCGAGCCCGGTTATTTGATTCGCGGGAACCCGGCTATCAGAACAGCCGATCCAAAGATACTTGGGCGATTGTTGCTCTGCCAGACGCTCGAAAAAATGAGGATCACCCGAGGTCATCTTCTCGGCCCACTTCCAGTTCTGTTCGAATAGATGCTTAAGAGTCTTCATTTGTCTTCTTCTCTGATAAATTTTTCGCTGCGTAGTACTTCAACATCGCTCACCCAGGCAATCACTGAATAGCTCTCAAAATATTTTTTTTCCACCACCGCCAATATCTGCTCCGCGGCGGCGCTCGAAACGATTGCCTCAAATCGCAGATTCGGCCCCTCCCAATCACGCGCCCTCAATCCTCTAGAGCCCTGCCCTTCTGCGCGAGTAATGGTAAACCCACTCGCGCCATTCTCCTGCAGGAGTTCAGAGAACTGTTCCTTCAGGATTCCTTCTGTGACAATCGTCACCAAAGATAGCTTCTTTTTCATGATAAAAATTTCGGCGCATTCTTAGCCAGATAAAGGAAAAGAGGAATTCCAAGCGCCAGATTAAAGGGAAAGGTCACTCCGAGCGAGAGAGTCAAATAAATCCCGGGACTCGCTTCGGGCAACGCAAGTCGCACCGCCGCAGGAGCTGCGATGTAAGAAGCACTACCAACCATTGCCCCAAAGACAGCACCACCACCGGGATTCATTCCTACCGCAACCGCGCAAACCGTAGCGATCGACCCGTGGAAAAGAGGGAGGAAACATCCCAGTAGAATAAGCCGGAACCCGGCCGACTTAAGGTCCTGAATCCGCCCGGCGGCCACCATTCCTAGTTCGAGGAGAAAGATGCAAAGCACGCCTTTGAATGGAGCGATAAAGAAGGGCGCTACACCCGCGATCTTTTCCGGACCACAAAGGGCCCCGATCACTAAGCCACCAACCATCAGAAAAATACTCTTACCCGTGATGACATCGTGAATCGCCGCTTTCATCCCAGCCCCCTTACTCTCGCGAGCCAAGAGAAGCCCTACGATGATTCCAGGCACTTCCAAAACAGCAAGAAGCGCCGGAAGATAACCATTAGAGGCCATTCCGGAGATTTTCACGGCTTCAATCGCCGCAATGAAAGTGACTGCCGAGACCGAACCATAGTGAGCGGCTGTCGCCGCCGCGTCTGTTCTCCCAAGCTTACCTAGAGAACGTAAGAAAAAGAAGGCGGAGAGCGGCGTGAGCACTCCCAACACAAGTGTCAGGGCTGCAGGAGCAATCAACTCTCGCACCGGTGTTACCGAGAGCGATACCCCACCCTTGAGGCCAATCGCAAAAAGGAGATAAATCGAGAGCCCCTGATAAACTGCACTTGGAATCTCAAGATCACTGCGAACCCACCGGGCGATCATCCCAAGGGCAAATGCCAGGGTGACTGGCGAAATGAGATTTTGTAAAATGAGCTCCACGAGTAAGTCCGCAACTCTGCGAAAGTACGATCGTTGAACCAGACAGCCACGCTTGCAATCGCAAAGTATTACCCTTTCCTCCTCTTTTCCTTGGATACCTTGTCCTAAGTCCCTTTGATCCGTGTATGGATTCATTGTTCCTCCCCGAAGACAGCCCCGCCTCCGAGGGCTCTCCGAGAAGCAACGAGCCCCTCGCCGCCCGCATGCGCCCTAACTCTCTTGAGGAAATTGCAGGGCAGCAGCATATTCTAGCCGAAGGAAAGCTCCTTCGTCGCGCCATCGAAGCCGACCGTTTCACTTCTCTCATCTTCTATGGCCCCCCCGGAACGGGCAAAACGACCCTCGCTAATGTCATCGCCCGCACGACCGGATCCCGCTTTGAATCACTCAACGGCGTCGAGTCAAATGTTGCAGAAATTCGCGGGAAAATCGAAGCGGCCCGCACCTTTGCCAAGCTTCGTGATCAAACCACCGTTCTCTTTATCGACGAGATCCACCGCTTCAACAAAGCCCAACAAGACACCCTCCTCCCTCACCTGGAGCGCGGCACGGTCCGCTTCATCGGCGCTACCACCCACAATCCCTACTTCTACGTCAATTCCCCCCTCGTTTCCCGTTCGCAGGTCTTCCAGCTGGAACCTCTGGCCAAGGAAGACCTCCTTCCCCTGCTAGAAAGGGCGATTCACGATAAGGAACGAGGATTCGGAGAGATAAAGATCGTTGCCGAAAAGGAAGCGCTCGAGCACATCGCAGAAAAAGCAGATGGCGACGCCCGCAAGGCCCTCACCGCTCTGGAACTGGCCATTCTCACCTCTCCACCCATCGATGGAGCCGTCACCCTCGATCTCTCCATTGCCGAGGAATCGATTCAGCAGAAGGCGGTTCTCTACGACTCCGATGGCGATCAGCACTACGATACCATCTCCGCTTTCATCAAATCGATCCGAGGATCCGACCCCGATGCCGCGCTCTACTGGCTTGCCAAAATGCTCCACGCGGGCGAAGACCCGCGCTTCATCGCCCGTCGCCTCGTTATTTCCGCCTCAGAAGATATTGGACTAGCTGATTCTTCCGCCCTCCAAGTCGCCATGGCGGCCCAACAAGCCTTCGAATTCATTGGCATGCCCGAGGGACGCATCCCCCTGGCCCATGCCACCGTTCACCTCGCAACTTCCCCGAAATCAAACAGCGCCTACGCCGCACTCGGAGCTGCCGAAGCCGACATTGCCCAAGGCGCCACCCTCCCGGTCCCCCTTCATCTCCGCACGAGGTTCCGTAAAGAACTGGCCGAGGGATCAGGCGCCGATAAGGCCGCCATGAATTACCTCTATTCGCACGATTACGATGGGAATTTCACCCCGCAAGCCTACCTCCCCGAGGGACGAACCTACTACACTCCTAGCGAAAACGGGATGGAAAAGAGAATCAAGGAGCGGATCGAACATTGGAAAAAGCAGTTCAAAGAGACTGCATCTCCCAAATAGTTCCATTGCGAATTCTACCTAAAACACACTAATTATTTGCCATACAGATGCCATGTGGCTAACACTTCTGTTCAGTTGCCAAACGCCTTGGCCTCTGAATACAGAAACCACTAACGAAACTACTGAAATGAGCCAAATCATTCCTACTGTCACCTCCGGTATCGCCGGACCTCTCGGAGTTCTTCACCTTCCACGTCTCTGGCAAAAAGCTTCTCTGGATGCTGCTGGAAAACTCCATGCCGACTACCCTGCTGCAGGTGCTGGCTTCGACCAGATGACCCTCGACGCGCTTGGCATCAACCGTGAAGCCTTCCTCGACTACATCAAGGCAAACAAGCCTACCTACACTCAGTGCGAGCAGTGGATCCTTGACCAAAGCGGTGGATCTCTTGATGCCGGCAAGATCGACGCACACAACGCTGCTGTTGTGGGCTACAATCACGATGACGCGACTCGCGGAGGAATCCTCGCAGCTGTAGGCATCGCTGATAACGGAGCGATCCTTGACGCAGTGAACCTCAATAACCTCGAGGACTGGCAGGACTTCCACGCGGCTGAGATTGTCTAAATCTCTCGAGATTCTCTCTTTCAAAACCCCGGGGCTCAGGCCTCCGGGGTTTTTTTATCATCCGCTCCGCAAATCTCTTAACTCTCTTCTGGCTTTAAAAATTGGACATCACAAGCGGTCAGCTGTTAGGAACATCATCTTGTTTGGCGTTCATACACTGGTGAAAGTTGGACACCCGGCTGAAAATACTACCAGTATGCAGAGCTCTGATAGGTCTCCCCCGTGTTCGGGTCGTGATAATAACTGTGAAGCCCGCCGTTACTAGCCGTGTAGTGATACACGACAACACCCTTGGTCACGATGAACACAAGCGGGCCAATTGCATTTCCAATATTCTTGGGCTTCGCCGGCGATCTCTCGCTGAAAGAATCGAGCGCCTCCCCAGGGCGAGCGAAGCGTTTGTCGAGAAAAGCGTTGAGGTCCCTCTCCGATAAAGTGTAGGTGGCGTAATGATCGAGCAAGTCCCGACGCAGCGTGATGTCGGCAGCGGTAGGCGGGATCAGGTTCCGGCCCCTCTTTGGCCACCAAATACTACTTCTGCTCGCATGGTGTGTATCGACTCCATAGATCCGGAAGAGAGTCCCGGCGAAGACTAGGGGCAATACGGGCAGCATCCACACCGAAAATTGACCCAAAATAATCTGCTGAAATCTGTATACCTCGGAGCCCTCAATTTAAAGCCACTCATTTCGTTTTGTAGGGCCACGGTCTGACTTTGGCGCGCACCGCCCATTTTTCCCATTTGGCGAGCAGCGCCTCGACCTTCTCGGGGTTTTTGTCCGCGACGTTCTGCAATTCGGCACGGTCGGCTTTTACATTGTAGAGCTCCCATCCAAAGTCCTTGACCTCGCGACCGGCCTGCCCCTTGCAGACCAATTTCCAGTCACCGTCCCGAATCGCGCAATTGAGGTGATGCTCGAAGTAGAGAGCGTCGCTACGCTCAAGAGACTTGCCAGAGAACGCCGGGCGCAGGCTCACGCCCTCGACCGGAATGATCTCGTGCCCGCCAAACTTCTTGGGATATCCCCCACCGGCCACGTCGGCACAGGTCGCCATGATGTCAATCACGTGTCCCGGCTGATGTTCCAATGTGCCGTTGCGCGACGGATCGATGCCATTGGGCCAGTGCACGATCAACGGCGTAGAGATACCGCCTTCATGGGCAAAGTGTTTGTATTCCCGAAACGGCGTGTTGGAGACATTGGCCCAGCCACGACCATAGCCGATGAAGGTATCTTCCGGACCGGCCATGACACCTGGTCCCGTCTTCAATGGCCGACCATCGCGCGTCTGCATCGCTGGCCAGATCTTTGTCTGAAAATCGTCCGGCCCCATGGGCTTCAAGTCGGAAGCATAACCGTTCTTGGGCGTGTGGCGGCCGTAACCTTCGGCACATCCCCCATTGTCCTGCAGGAAGAAGATGAGTGTGTTCTCAAGCTTACCCTGACGCTTCAACTCTGCAACGATGCTACCGACACCTTGATCCATCGAATCAATCATGGCCGCGTAGACCTCCATATTGCGAGCTTCCCACGGCTTGTCCGCCACCTTTTCCCAGTCGTCCGACTGTGGTGAGAGCTTCGTGTCTGCCGCGACGAGCCCCAAGGTTTTCATTTTCGCCAAGCGCGACTCGCGGATCGGAGTAAAGCCTTTGTCGTACTTTCCTTTGTATTTTGCGATATCCTGCGGCAGGGCGTGCATCGGCCAGTGTGCGGTGGTGTAGGCGGTATAAAGAAAGAAAGGCTTGTCGGGCGACTCGTCGGCGTGCTGTTTGAGGAAGGTGACGGCGTTGTCGCTGATCGCGTCGGTATAGTAGTAAGTCTTCGGCTTGTACTTCGGATCGTTTACCGGCGTGATGTAGGTGTTGCCTCGACACAGCGTCGCCGGATCATAGAAACTACCCGCTCCAGTGATTGTTCCGTAGAACTTCTCGAAGCCACGTTGCATCGGCCAGTTATCCTTGGGGCCGTCCGGGCCGACGTGCCGCGTGACGTGCCATTTTCCGGCCATGTAACGACGATACCCCGCGGTGCTCAGCGCCTCCGCGATCGATACCACATTGCGCCCCAGTTCGCCGCGATAGCCTGGCAGTTTGTTGTCGCCGGTCATCAACCCGATGCCCGCCTGATGCTGATACACCCCGGACAACAAAGCCGCGCGCGTCGGACAACACCGTGCGGTGTTGTAGAACTGCGAAAATCGCACTCCGTGCTTGGCAAGCTGATCAAGGTTTGGCGTGTTGATCTCACTCCCGTAGCAACCGATGTCGGAGAAGCCCATGTCGTCGGACATGATCAGCACGATGTTCGGGGCATCCGCCGCCCGAGCGCTGCTTGTCCCGCACAGTAAGAGTGCAGTCAGAAGTGGTTTGATTTTGTGTCGGAATTTCATGAGTTAATTTCGTTTTTTGATTACGGCCGCCTTGCTGGGATCTCGGGTCTGGATGGTTTCGTTGCTTTGCGGTGCAGTTTTTATAAGCTTCTGGTAGACCTTAGCGGTCGCGACGATGCCTGTGGGTGTCAATGAACCAAGATCAGCTTACTCGCTTGCGCCGGGCGAGATATGGGAGAAGAAAGAGGTGGACCCCAGTGATCACCAACGCGGCTAGCACGATGCCAGCGGGCAGGAAAACCCAAAGCTTAAAATGATCGTTGAAGTAGGATCCGTCATGAATGCTCTCGATCAGATCGGAGCGGCGGAAGGCCACCTGCAGGATCTCGGCCGTCTCGGTGTCGATCTGGACCTCATAGCGATTCTTGCACTGCACTTTGACCACGCCCTTGCCTGGCCTGACGTCTAGCCGGTCAACATCTTCCCAAGACTCAATCTCTGCCTCGGGGACGGTCCTCGCTACCTCGAGAATACGCTCAAAGCCGATTGTGGGTTCTGTCCCGGCACCGCGCTGGGTCGGCGGCTGGATGTAGGCTGATTCCTTCTTCAATTGCAGGACAATGCCGGAGAAGATGATGATCGTGATCGGCAGCAGCGCGATGATGGATCCCCACCGATGCGACAGGCGGCTTAACTTGGAGAGCTTCATACTGAGGGCTACTTCGCCACCTCCTGCTTGATCTTCTGAATCTCCTTTGCATGGAGAACAAAAACGCTTCGGCCATGAGTGCCTGCGACAAGGTCGCCGGTCCCCGCATGGAGTGCCAGATCATGCACCGCGCAGGTCGGCAGCGTCTTGCAGAGCGAGTGCCAGGTCTTCCCCTTGTCGATGGAACAATAGGCACCCAGCTCGGTGCCTACATACAGAATGTCCTGATCGGTCGGATCTTCGCGTATCACGTTGATTGATTCCGAGGGCATGTTGTTGACGATTGACTTCCATGTCTCCCCGAAGTCGGTCGACATATACAGATAGGCCTCAAAATCGTCCTCACGGTATCCCGTCAGTGAAACAAACGCGGTACCCTCATCATACTTCGATGCGACAACGCGACTGACCCATCTATTCGGCAGGCCCTTGTTGATCTTTGTCCAAGTAGCGCCGTCGTCCCTCGTCACATGCACTTGTCCGTCATCCGTGCCAGCATAGAGCAAGCCCTTCTTCAGTGCGGATTCGGAGATGTCGGTGATGGTTCCGAAGGGAACGTCTCCCTGCCTTTTCGGGCCCGGATCGCTTGACAGGTCGGGGCTGATGCATTTCCACTGGTCGCCGCGGTTCTCGCTCTTGAAAAGCATGTTGGCGCCGGCGTAGAGCGTCTTGGAGTCGTAATGCGACAGGATGAAGGGAGTCATCCAGTTGAATCGCAGCTTCTTCCCCTCCGGCGCTGGGCCGGGCCGGATGCCACGACTCTCCCCTGTCTTTAGATTTTTTCGCGCCATCGAGCCAAACATGCCCTCAAGATACATCGTATCGAGATCGTTCGGGTCGATCAGGGTCACGTAGTTGTCGCCGCCGTGGTCCCACTCCCAGTGCTCCTCGCCGAGGACCATCGGTTTCGCCTCACCACCAAGTATACCGTTATCCTGGGTGCCGCCCCATATCTTGTACGGCTCACGTGCGTCCACTGAGATAGCGTAGAACTCGGCGATGGGCAGCGTGTTGACGTGGAGCCAAGTCTTGGCCCGATCGTGCGAGATATAGAGCCCACCATCGGTACCCAGCATGACCCGATCGGGATCGTCGGGATCGATGAACATGTCGTGATTGTCGCAATGGGGAGTGGCGCGCCGGGCTTTGTACGAAAGCATGGGAACGGTCCGCTCGGAGATAATGGTCTGGGTCTTACCTGCGTCGGGTGAATAGAGGAGATTGAAACCCACGATGAAAATCTCGTCTTCGTTGTCTGGCATGACCCTGATGAGGCAGAAATCATAACCGATCCCAGTCTTCACATTGCCCTCATGGGTTTTGCGCCAGCTTTCGCCCTTGTTATCAGATCGATAGACTTCGCCCCCCACGCCGCGGTGGTCGCAGATGAGGTAAAGAACATTCGGATTGGAAGGCGCGATGGTGATACCCATTCTGCCCACCTTCTCACCGGTGGGTAGCCCCTTGGTCAAAAGCTTCCACGTCTCGCCCGCGTCGATCGATTTGTAGAGTCCGCTGCCGGGACCGGCGACGACATTATTCCAAGCCTTCCTGTCGCGCTCCCAGGCAACGGCATACAGGGTCTTGTTGTCGGACGGGTCGAGGGCGACCTCCACCACGCCGACCTTCTCGGAGATATAGAGGATCTTCTTCCATGTCTTGCCACCGTCGCTGGTCTTAAAGACGCCGCGCTGCTTGTTGTAGCTATACTGGTGGCCGAGGGCGGCGACATACACGACGTCATCATTCTCAGGGTCGATGATGACGCGGCCGATGTGGTGAGTGTCGTTGAGCCCCATGTTCTGCCATGAGCCCCCCGCGTCGGTCGATTTGAATACACCCGTCCCGGCAATAGAACTGCGCGCCATGTGCGGCTCGCCGGTGCCGACCCAGACCAGGTTCGGATCCTTGTCGGATACCGTTACGACCGAGATAGAGGAAGTCGACTCGCTCTCAAAGATCGGTTTCCAAGTCGTGCCGTTGTTGAGGGATTTCCAGAGATTACCGGAGCCAGAGCCGACATAGAGGGTCGATTTACGCTTTTTGACCGACCAAATGCTCTCGATCTTTCCGCCCTGGATTCTGGGGCCAACAGCCGTCCACTCGACATCCTTGAACATCGACGATTCTCTGAGCTTCACGTGGTGATCCCAGGCCTTCATGCGCACTTCGGGCGGCGTGGCCGGACCGACCTCCACTTCAGCCGAGAGGCATAGTGGCGCGATCATTGAAACCATGAATAGGTAGATGCTGAAGGTGCAGGTTCTATTGGTCATAAGGCTGAAGACATTCTGATTATTATACACTGAGCTCGAAACTAATTCCAAGCTTTCAGCGTGTCCATGGTTTCCTTGGCGTTGATCAGTCCAATACGGCCGGAAGCATTGGCTGGCAGCGCGAAGCTTTCGATCAGGATATCGTCAAGATAGAATTCCATTAACGATCCTCTGACAAGTAAGCGAAATGCGGCCAGGCTACCGAACGTCATCTCCCGGTCGACGCGCTTCTCCATCTTGAAACCGGTGCCGTCCGCGTTGATCAGGCCCAACTCAGCGACCCCGCTGCTGTCGATCAACACACCAACTCCCAACTCAGTGACCCCGGTGCTGTCGATCAACACGCCATTATCATAGACTCCCAAATCAGTTGTGCATTCAATGTAGACCCCGCAGCTTGGCGATTCCTTTGCCTTGGGCAGCTTCAGGGTTCCTTCAATAATGATTCCCTGTTTCGTGTTAAAGGTATTACCGAGCAAGGCGACAGCTGCGTTGGAATCAACCGACTTTTTAACGGCGATTGGCCGGTGTTTCATCTTCTCGTTTCCTATCCACCAACCGAACCGCAGCGTTCCCTCCTGATCGATACGCACGTCCTTGATTGGAGCGAATGAGACTTGGACGTCTCTAGCCTGGGTGAAATGACAGGCAAGCATGCCCTCGGGGTGACGGAAAAAGCGAGAGAAGTAGGTATGCCCTGTCAAGACCTTGTAATTCTTCTTTGCCTTGCGAAAGGGGCCTTCGGGTCGATCTGCAACAAGTGTCGTCATGGCGGGATAGTGGCCGAACAACATGTAGTAGTTGTCACCGATCTTCTCGACCGCGCCGACCTCTCCGTTTTCCTCATCATCGATCACCCTGGGGGGCGCAAGTGCTTTCCAGCGCACGCCATCGAGCGACTCGCCGAAGCCGAATATCCCGTCAGCGGCGTCCTTCTCCGAGCGATTTGGGCTTGCGGTCCAGTAACCGTAGAGCCCGCCCCCTGGCTTGGGGATGGTCCAGATGCAGTCCCAGCGTCCCTTCTTCTCGTACCATTGTTCGTTCTGTATGAATCGGTATTCTTCCCCTTTTAAACGGGTCCAGTGAAGGAGATCCGTGGATTCGGCAAAGTAGATGTTCTGACGCCCGTCGATCTCCTCGGAGTAATTCATATAGAATTTGCCGTCCTTATCGAAGGTAGGTGATTTCCAGGTCGAACCGGTGCCCATCCACTTGGCTCCCGGAGTCTTTTTTAGGATCGGCCCCTTTTCAGTCCAGTGTACGCCATCAAGCGACGTGGCCATGGAAATATTGTCCCAGCGCCAGCGGTGTTTACCGACATTTGCGAGGTAGTAGAGGAAGTATGTTCCTTCATGATGGTAGAGCCAAACGTCCCACATATTGCCGGTTCCCTGGTGTTGTGCTTTGTAGAACATCGATTGCACAATCTCGCCTGAAACCGGTCGTTTGGTGTCACCGTCCGACTTCTCTTGCCCGTGCGCACAGATGCAGCACAAGGCAAGTAAACTGATACAAAAGGCAGGCAGTGTTCTTCTCATATTTGTCTTCTCCCTTTCAGCAGAACGTTTGTACCTGGCGGCGCTAACGCTGTGATTCGGTCTTACGTTTCTTTTCCTTCTCGGCATTCTCGACTTCGATTCGATGGAAGGCCTCGACGACCGCAGGCGGCCAGCGAAACTCGGGCGCATCGGCCGGATCGAAGCCGCTTAAGTGTGGCTCGCCCAGCCGTTTCGCCACAGGCACATAGACCCATTTGTTTTGTCGAAAGGAGTCATCAAGCAGCTTGGCGAATTCAGGCAAATGTGTTCGCACCTGCTGGCGCGTTTGCAGGTGGCAGATGTGTTCTCCCGTCGGTCCGAGAACCTCAAATGAACTCTGCCCGCCGCCGGACTCCGGCCTCTTGCGTCCGTTGCATTCGAACCATGTCTGAACGCCCTCGGCCCAGAACTCGGCGATGCCGCCCTCGATCGCATACCCACGGAAGCGGCCACTTTGCTTCGCTTGGTCGTATAGCTCCCTAAGTCGCACGTTGAACTCTTCGCCAAGAACACTGTGAATCCCGTGGGCGAATTCGTGAATGAAAATATTTTCACCCTCCCAGGGGTCGCCCTTGAGATTCAATACATTTTCTTCGCCACAACTGACCGGCCTGGACCCCAGGCCTCGAGCGCGATAGGCCCACCAAAGCGACATGTTTCGGCAGTCGGGCAGGTCGGTCTGCAGTTCGCAGTAAGCCATCACGGCCACGAACATCTTTCGCTTTTCGCAAAGATCCCTCATCACGTCCGGCCGATTGGCGAGCATCTTCTTTGCCAGGTATCCTGCTTCTCCCAGAGCGTATAAGGAGACCTTCTCCGAACCCGCGACAACGAGGCCATCGGCGACGATGTGCTGTTTGTAAAACGGGTCGAGCGTTTTTCGCAGCGCCTCGGGGCTATACGGATTCAATATCCTTGCCCAGAGCGCGAACCGCTGAGGCGAGAGTTTCTTCAGCTCCGCCAGATGTTTGGGGCCCGCGTCTAGGCAGACGGCATATACCATAGCGAATTCTGCGAGATCTTCATGGCGCACCGTGTCACCATAGTCGGAGACGGAAATCTTATCCGCTTTGATGGCCTCTTCCCACTTGTCGAGTATCTTGGGATCTGACTGCATGGCGACCTGCTCCAGCGTGTGGCCGGCTTCATGGGCGATCACCAATGCGTCGGCATGAGGAACCAGATTGATATATCCTTTTCCGCCATGCGCTCTTGCTCCACCGAGGTCCGCATAGATCGCGATCCCGTCTTCTCCCTTGTCAGACACAGCCACGCACGCGCTCAGGTAGGAGCTAGGAAGCTTCTCTAGACGCCCGACCAGTTGCTCGAGCTTGGCGCCGGTCGCATCTTCAATGGTCAGCTTGAACCGATACTCGCCGGAGGTCGCGATCCACTGCTTGCCGGCGACGCGACCGTTTCTCATCTGAACGACCTCGGGCCCGGACACCACCTTTATTTTTGTCGTACTGTGCTGCCCGAATTTTTCAAAGATCGGTTTGAAGTGCGATTTTAAATTGTCTTTTGCGCTAGCGCCTGTCGCGACGACGAGCGCGAGAAGCACGCCGGTAAGATTCTTTATTGGCATCTATTTAGTCTCCTTAGGTTAGCTGTGTAGATCGAATTCATCTTCTATTTTTTGGTGCCGGGTATCTGCTGATGTCCACCTCCCACTCGCGCATGTCAGAGGACGGGCGTCCTGGCCGTCATGGCTCCCATCGCGGTTCGACACCCAGCAGGTTGCGGACGAAGTAATCCTTCTGACGGCGTTTCCCGTAGGCGGAGCCAGCCGCGCCGTGGCCGGCGCCGGGGATGATCAGCATGTCGAAATCGCGGTCGGCTTTGACCAAGGCGTTGACGACCTGCATGGTCGAGGCCGGGTCGACGTTACGATCCAACTCGCCCACGATCAGCAGCAGCTTTCCCTGGAGTTTATGGGCGTGGGTCACGTTGGAACTTTCGGCGTATTCCGGTCCCACGGGCCAACCCATCCAGGCTTCGTTCCACCAAATCTTATCCATGCGATTGTCGTGGCAACCGCAATCTGAAACGGCCACCTTGTAGAAATCTCCGTGATTGAGCAGAGCCCCGGTCGAACTTTGCCCGCCAGCCGAACCCCCGAAAATTCCGACGCGGCTGAGGTCCATGTAGGGGTATTTCTTCGCGGCCTCTTTGATCCAGAGAATGCGATCTGGGAAACCGCCGTCGCCGACGTTCTTCCAGCACACGTCGTGGAAGGCCTTGCTGCGGTGCGACGTCCCCATGCCGTCAATCTGCACCAGGATGAATCCCAATTCGGCCCACCGCTGGGCGCCGTGACAGGGCGAAAAATTCTTCGGCACGAAGGAACCGTGGGGCCCGGCGTATATCTGCTCAATGACCGGATATTTCTTGTTCGGGTCGAAATTCGAGGGGCGGTAAATCACCCCGTAGATGTTGGTCTTACCGTCGCGACCCTTGGCCACGAAATGCTCAGGCTTTTGCCAGATAGTGGCCTCGAGTTCGCTGGCGTCGGACTTTTCCAAGGGGCAAACCAGCGACCCGTCGCTGACCCGACGCAACTCGTTCACCGGCGGCATGTCCACGCGGGAATACGTGTCGACGATGAACTCACGGTCCGGCGAGTATTCGATCGAGTGCGTGCCGTCGCCGGCAGTCAATTTCACCAGGCCGGTTCCGTCGAAGTTGATGCGGCAGTAGTGGATGTAGTAGGGATCCTGCTCGGGATAAATTCCCCCGGCCTGGAACCAGATCTGACGCTTGGCCGTGTCCACGCGGTCGACCTTGCGCACGATCCACGGGCCCTTGGTGATCTGGTTCTTGAGCTGTCCGCTGCCGAAATCGAACAGGTACAAATGGTTCCACCCGTCGCGTTCCGACATCCAGATCATCTCGTTGGTGGACTCCAACAACTGGCGATGATTGTAGTTGGAATAATTGACGAAGGTCTTGCTCGGGTCGTCGATCAGCGCGGTGACTTCGCCGCTCCCGGCGTCGATAGCCACGATCCTCACCACGTCGTGTCCTCGTTGGTTGTAGTAAAAGGTGAATCTGCTGGAGTCCTTCTCCCAGCGATGCGAACCGATGCTCCATGGGTTGGCGAAAAGCGTCTCGTCGAGTGGGACCTCCTTCTTCCCGACGATGTCGAACAGATGCGGCTTGGTCTGGGCAATCTCGTCGCCCGGTTTGAGATAGCTGTTCGAATGCAACTTCGGTTGCAACTGATCCTTGGGCGAGGACTCGACGAAATGGACAATGTGCTCTTGAGCCTTCTTATGACGGAAACCAATCAGTTTCCTCCGGTCGGGGGACCATTGAAAATTGCCTTGATAACCGTCGCCCTCCTCACCGTCCGTCGTCAGGGCGACTTCCTCGCCGTCCTTGCCGAGACGAAGCCAGACATTGTGGTCCTTGATGAAGGCCTCGACCTTCTTCGCTGCTTCCTTCCTTGCGGCGTCTTTCTTTTCCTTGGGCGATTGAGGGAACTGTAATTCGGGTTCAGCCGGTTTCTCGTGCGGCAAAGTCGCTTCGGCCCCAGGTTGCGGGGATTGCGAGAAGAGCAGCTTCGAGGCCCCCTGTCGCGGAGCGGGGATTCCTCTTAAGACCGACACCTTCTTTCCGGGCCCGGGCGTGTCTTCGGTGAGGGACTGATCCTTAAGATTGATTTTCCACGATTTGCCCTCCGCCTTGAAATAGACGGCCTCTCCCAGCAATCCCTTCTTATCGCCGACCGCTTTCTTATATTCGATCGCGTCGAAGGGCAGTTTGTGAGCATCGAAGGCCTTACCGGTTACTTTCGCGAGATCCTTTGCCAGCCGCGCGTGGTCGAAAGCCACTTTTCGTTTGCCCGCGGCCGCATCGACGAACACGAAATTCTTCCGTCCGTGGCCCAGTTCGTTGCGATACCAGAAGCACTTGGTGCCGGTCAGCCAATGCGCTTGCACCTTCGTCCGAAAAACCTTGCCGCCGGTGATGCCGCCGATCTTGTCGAAACGTTCGTAGTCCGCCTTCGTTCCTTGAGCCTGAAGCATCGTGGCCGTTGACATCAGAACCAGCGCCACGGTGCCGCCGATCCAGGAGTTCATTGCAGGGAGACTAAATATTGATGTTTTCATTTCTTGATCCTTTGATTCTTTCTCTCGTTCGCTCGTTCGGCTTCAATTCGATGGTAGGCCTCAATCACCGCGGGCGGCCAGCGGAACTCAGGCGCGTCGGCCGGGTCGAAGCCGCTCAGGTGTGGTTCTTGCAGCCGTTTCGCCACGGGCACATAGACCCATTTATTTTGTCGAAACGTACTGTCGAGCAGCTTGGCGAATTCCGGACAGTGTGTTCTCAACTGCTTGCGGGTGGTCAGGTGGCTGACGATCTCTCCTTGGGGCCCGATCACGGTAAACGAGTCCGACCCTCTGCCAGACTTGGGCTTCTTGCGATCGTTGCACTCGAACCATGTCTGAACGCCTTCGGCCCAGAACTCCGCGACGCCACCGTCGATTGCATACCCACCGAAGCGGCCACTTTGCTTGGCCTCGTCGAATAGCACCCTAAGTCGCACGTTGAACTCCTCGCCAAGGACACTGTGAATCCCGTGGGCGAATTCGTGAATGAAAATGTTTTCACCCTTATAAGGATCTCCCTTGAGGCTCAGCAAATTTTCTTCGGCACAACTGACCGGCCTGGACCCCAGACCTCGAGCGCGATAGGCCCACCAAAGCGACATGTTTCGGCAGTCGGGCAGGTCGGTCTGCAGTTCGCAGTAAGCCATCACGGCCACGAACATCTTTCGCTTTTCGCAAAGATCCCTCATCACGTCCGGCCGATTGGCGAGCATCTTCTTTGCCAGGTATCCTGCTTCTCCCAGAGCGTATAAGGAGACCTTCTCCGAACCCGCGACAACGAGGCCATCGGCGACGATGTGCTGTTTGTAAAACGGGTCGAGCGTTTTTCGCAGCGCCTCGGGGCTATACGGATTCAATATCCTTGCCCAGAGCGCGAACCGCTGAGGCGAGAGTTTCTTCAGCTCCGCCAGATGTTTGGGGCCCGCGTCTAGGCAGACGGCATATACCATAGCGAATTCTGCGAGATCTTCATGGCGCACCGTGTCACCATAGTCGGAGACGGAAATCTTATCCGCTTTGATGGCCTCTTCCCACTTGTCGAGTATCTTGGGATCTGACTGCATGGCGACCTGCTCCAGCGTGTGGCCGGCTTCATGGGCGATCACCAATGCGTCGGCATGAGGAACCAGATTGATATATCCTTTTCCGCCATGCGCTCTTGCTCCACCGAGGTCCGCATAGATCGCGATCCCGTCTTCTCCCTTGTCAGACACAGCCACGCACGCGCTCAGGTAGGAGCTAGGAAGCTTCTCTAGACGCCCGACCAGTTGCTCGAGCTTGGCGCCGGTCGCATCTTCAATGGTCAGCTTGAACCGATACTCGCCGGAGGTCGCGATCCACTGCTTGCCGGCGACGCGACCGTTTCTCATCTGAACAGCCTCGGGCCCGGACACCACTTTTATTTTTGTCGTACTGTGCTCCCCGAATTCTTCAAAGATCGGTTTGAAGTGCGATTTCAAATTGTCTTTTGCGCTAGCGCCTGTCGCAACGACAACCCGGAGACCGTAGTTGTAGCGGACCTGCTTGGGACCTACCCACCTGGCGCGTTGTGAGGAGCGGGACACGGCGGGAACGCTGTGGAATGAGCCACTGCGCAGACAGCGCAGATCGGTTTCCGTGGTATTCTCCGGATCAACACTTGGTGACCTGCTGTAGAAGTCCTTGTCATACCAGTCACGACAGAACTCCCAGACGTTGCCGTGCATGTCATACAAGCCCCAAGCGTTGGGCTTCTTCTGGCCGACCCGGTGGGCGTAGTCTTCTTTCTGGCCCCCGGTTAGCCCGCCGTACCAGCCGTGGTCGATGAGTTTCGACAGGTCATCTCCGAAGGAAAAGGTCGTGGTGCTTCCCGCGCGGCAGGCATACTCCCATTGTGCTTCGCTCGGGAGGGAGACGGTCATGCCGGTCTTCTTCGAGAGCTTGCGGCAGAACTCGATTGCATCATAAGAGCTCATCCAGACAGCGGGATAGTCGTCTACCCCTGCTGGTCTCGGTTGCGCACGCGCGTACCCCAGGGCCGTCTTTGTCATCCATGGTTCCGTGCCCATCACGGCCTTCCACTGGGCCTGCGTCAACTCGTAGATGCCCATGTAGAAGGGCTTGCTGATTGTCACATCATGGGCCGGATACTCATCTGCCAGGTGCTCCTCCTCGCCCCCGACCTTCTTGATCGTTTCCGCCGGGGTGTCGTTGTTGCCCATCTTGAACTTACCGGCTGGAATGAGCACGAGCTTCATCGAAACACCCTTACCAAGGTCCAGCGTGAGTTGCCCGACAATCGCCGTATCCCCAGACGCTTCGTTAAAAGACGCGCCTTTTTCCGCATTCTGCCCAAACGCTACCTGCGCAGCGGTTAGGAGGATTGCTGTTAGCAGGACAGCCAAAAACGGTTTCAATCTCGGAATACGCGGGTGAGTCATGGCTGGTTTCTTTGCGATGGATGTTGCCTTGGCACCTTGATCTCACAATTCGGTAGCGCCTTTCTAAAGGCTTCGACGCCTGCAATAGTAACCTTGGTATCACGAACGTTAAGTTGTTTTAAGCTTTCTAGCGACTTCAAACGCTCCAGGTCTGTGTCGGTCAGGGGGTTTTTTCCGATTTGCAGCTCCGTCAGCTTCGTGAGTTTCCCAATCTCGGGCGGAAGCGTGGTGAGTTGGTTACCTTCGAGATACAACCAGATCAGGTTCGCGAGCTGTCCAATCTCAGGCGGGAGCGCGGTGAATTGGTTTCCTCCGAGCCCCAGATAAACCAGCTTCGTGAGTTTCCCAATCTCGGATGGGAGCGTGGTGAATTGTTTACCATGGAGGGTCAACCCCGTCAGGTTCGTGAGCTGTCCAATCTCGGGCGGAAGCGTGGTGAGTTGGTTACCTTCGAGATACAACCACGTCAGGTTAGTGAGCTCTCCAATCTCAGGCGGGAGCGTGGTGAATTGGTTTTCTCCGAGCCCCAGATACGTCAGCTTCGTGAGTTTCCCAATCTCGGGTGGAAGCGTGGTGAATTGGTTTTCATGGAGGGACAACCCGGTCAGGTTCGTGAGCTTCGCAATCTCGGGCGGGAGCGTCGGAAGTTGGTTGTCCCAAAGACTCAAATCTGTCAGTTTCGTGAGCTGTCCGATCTCGGGGGGGAGCGTCGAGAGTTGGTTGTCCCAGAGCCTCAAATGCGTCAGGTTCGTGAGTTGTCCAATCTCGGACGGGAGCGTCGAGAGATCGTTCCCACTGAGGGTCAACTGCGTTAGCGTTGTGAGTTGCCCGATCTCGGGCGGGATCGTGGTGAGTTGGTTTTCTCCGAGGTCCAGATGCTTCAGCTTCGTGAGCTTCGCAATCTCGGGCGGGAACGTGGTGAATTGGTTACGCTTGAGTCCCAGATACGTCAGCTTCGTGAGTTGACAAATCTCGGGCGGAAGCGTGGTGAATTGGTTGTCATGGAGGGTCAACCCGTTCAGGTTTGTAAGCTGTCCAATCTCAGGAGGGAGCGTTCGGAGGCCACTGAGGATCAGTAATTTATTGCCACGCTCAGCGCATTCGCCCATCTTTTTCAGGGCACGTTTGACTGCGGGATCGTCGGTTTTTGCAGCCGCCTCATCGAGTTTCGCGAGAACGGCTGTTCGGTCATATTCGACCGGCTCATCCTCGGCCTTGCTGAACCCGCAAACCAAAGTCAAGAGCACAAGAGCACGTAGCACGGAGTAAGACATTCGAGCCATGATTTTTTTTCTGTAAAAGATACGAGGCCTCCGAGGCCTTTTTCTAAGGACAGCCGAAAACGGTTTCAATCTTGGAATACGCGGGTGAGTCATTATTGGTTCCTTTGCGATGGATGATTCGGGCCTTGAATTATCGTTTTGTGAATGATTCGTCGGCAATCATACTAACCATCAAATCACGCAACTGATAATCGTTCTTCTTTGATGCCTCCAAAAGGCGATGAATCATCTTAGAATCAGGATAATTCATCTTTCTTCCCATGGCATACTCCGAGAGCTTTGTGAGGACGTTCCTGGCAAATTTATCTTTGTCTTCCGAGATCAGCTTTTTGAGACCTTCAATACCATCAATAGGACGACCATCACGATGAACGGCGTCGTCCTCTACTTTCGTCGTAGGTTCATACTTTCCCTCAGTCTTCTCGGTCTTCTTCGTCTTCCCTTCGACGGTTTTTTCGATTGTTGTTTTTGTTAGAACAAATTTCGAATACGTGTCACGCCATCTACCAAAAACATCAAAGCTTTCCAAGGCCAGGCCAAAGGGATCCATCTTGACGTGACAAGAGGCGCAGCTCGGGTTGTTACGATGCTCATTGATACTGTCTTTGATGGTGAATGTTTCTGTCGGCGCTTTCAGGGCTTCTATTTCCTGATTGGCAGGAAGTTTCAATTCCAGCCCATAGATACTTTGAGCCACCCAGGCCCCCCGATAGAAAGGGTTGGTGAACTCGCCATTGGTGGTCATCATCAAAATACCCGCCTGCGTCAGCAGGCCACCACGCCGCGATTCTTTATCAAGCATGACTTTTCGGAAGCCCCTTTCACGCCGCAACTTTCTATCACGCTCTTTTTGGTCAGATCCTTTTGCCAATTTCTCTTTTTCAGGGAGATCCAATTTATAAATTTCATTCAAGGGTTGATTGATCACCACAAAATCAGAATCAATGAAATTGAGAAGGCTTAGATTCTCATTCAAAATCACCTTAAAAAACTCGATACTTTCCTGCCCCATGAAGGGTCTAATATTTGTAAATCCTTTAAATGTATATTTGAGGAGATCACTTTGTGGATTGACGACATCGATTTTATGAAGCTCGAGCCACTGCTCGGTGAAATCAGTAACAAAACGCTGGGATTTAGGGTCTTCCAGCATCCTTAAGGCTTCCGCAGAACGTACGCTTGGATCCTGCAACTTCCCTTCGGAAGCCAACTTGATCAAACGGTCGTCGGGCAGCGTATTCCACAAAAAGTAAGACAACCTGGAGGCAATCGCATACTCATCAAGATCTAGAGAATCACCTTCGTACTTATACAAAAACTTGGGTGAGCAGAGCATCATCGTCAAAGCCGACTGCACGGCATTGAAGACATTCTGATCCGTTTCATACCTCTTTTTTGCGACATCGAAAAATCGCGCCAATTCCCCGTCGCTCACCGATCGACGGAAGAGCTTAATGGCCAGCTTTTTAATGAATTGTTGATACTGCTTATGGGGGTCGTGGTCCTTCAGGTCTTCATAGTAGGTGTTGTAAAACTCGTTTTTTGGAGGCCAACTGTCATAATAGGGGCCGGTCACGTCAGCCGAAATGAAGTGCAATAACGCTTTTGGCAGTCTGGAGAACGCCTTGTCTACCGGCAGCGGGGGTATCGGCTTGAGTTTACTGAGATCCTTGGGCAATGGATAAAAATAATTGTAACTATAAAGAACAGCATTTTGTCCTGGCTCCAAATAGATCCGCACTTTGTCGCTTAATAAAAAATCCTGGGTGCTGAGTGCTTCTTTACTGAGCTTAGGGTCTATATTGGTTGTGATTCTCAAGCGTTCATTTTCTTTACCCAGGTCAACCTTGAAATATAAATCACGTTCCCTAAGAAAAGCGCCGCCAACGGTTGGATCAATAAAGGTAAAATGTCCATTGACCTTCACATCGTAATGGCCTGGAAATGTGTCACCATATTTGAATCCAAGCCCACGGGATGCATCATTGTAACGATACCCTTCGGTAGTCATACCGTCATTGGTATATTCATAGGACGCAACTCCATCGCTACCTAATCTGCGCCCTAGACCATTGTTATAACTATGATGGGTTGTAGAAGTCCCGGGCATGCCTCCCACGACCTTCTCAGCTATTTCAGAGGCAACTCGGAAATAGCTATCCATGGCATAGGGTGACATCACAAGCTTATCGCCTTCATTGTCAAAGCCATCCCTGGTGTTGTCGACAGGTAGGTAATTTTTGACTTCTAACTTGGTGAAAAAAACATCATTGATCGTGTTCTCATATTCCGCGCGATTTAAACGCGTGAGAACACCGGGCAACTTTGATTGGATTGTCAGATACTGCTTGGCCAGGAGCTTTTCATAAACCGCCATCTCCTTAGGTGACGGCTTCTTCTTGGCTTTTTTGGGTGGCATTTCATTTTCTGCCAACACCCCTAACAGTTCATCTAATAAGTCATGATCGTTCCAGTCTTTGTCAGAAAACGTTTCAAAATTATGATCGCCCTTGCTTTTTTCATTACCATGACAACTGACACAGTACGTTGCTAAGAAGGTCCTATTGAGGTCGAAATCGGCATTGCTTTCAACACCATGCGTAACGGAGACCAAAGTCCACGCCATCAACGCTAGAGATAAGAGTCTCATTGAACTTGCCTTAGATTTTGGCGCATCCACTGCTGGTGGCAAAATGTTCGACTTCGAGACCCAGATGCTGCAAGGCTGCAAGGTAGACGTTGTTCCGGTTGTCTGTCCCGTTAAACTTAATATGTTTACCATGCTCAAATCCACCACCAGCGACAATCACGGGATTATTCTTCATACCGTGAGGGCCTTCTTCTTTGCTAATACTCAGAGAACTGGTGACCATACAAACCGTCTGATCCAGTAGGGTTCCGCCCGCTTTTGTCTTAGTTGACTTGAGCTTCTCCAGGAAACGAGCCGTCTGCATCATATAGCCCTGATCCGCCTCGATGTTCTTAAGCAAACCCTCTTCAGTCGCAACTTGATGGGAATCCGTATGATGACCAAGCCAATTCCATTCCGAATACACATTGGCCACTCGCGTGACGTCAAATTTGTATGCCAGAAAAAGCAGATCCAAATAGGTTGAACGTTGATTGAAATGCGGGCACACTAAAATCTTTTTTGAATACTCACTGAGGCCGTCTGTTTTGAACTTCACGTTTCCAGGGAATGGCACCTCTACGTGCTCTTGACTCAACCAGCGCTCCGATCTTTGGATCGACTTTTCAGATTCACGCAAACTGGAAAAATACTCATCCAATTTGGCGCGGTCTTCCTGAGAAACCTTATTCATCATGCTCTTAGCGTCAGCTATACTAGCATCCAACATCGATTTTTTGAGCGTCAGCAATTCGGACCGCTTTGTCTTGTCGACTTTACCAAAGATGGTTTGGAACAAAATCTGCACGTCCGAGATTGGGGAAACGGGCAATCCACCCTTCCAGGAAATTCCATAGGAATTCCTCTGTTCAACAACCAAATTTCGAATCCGCGTGTCATTACCAATGTGAGCCGCCGCGACCTCGTCAAGCGAATCTTTAATCAACTGGGGATTTGCGTGGTCCGCATATTCCGCAAAAGCGTACATCGTGCTTTCGTGACTCCCGTAGTTCCTTAAATTAGTACAGAGAGTGAAATCATCCTTTAAGCTTTCCAGCGGCTTGAATGTAGAGGAGCTCTGATAGTCCTTGCCCGTCGACGTCGGGAAGTTGTCTGAGCACATGCCGTTGCCGATATTCATACAAAACAGACGATTTGCTTTCACAGCATCATTGCCCTCGGGCTCTTGGCCAAAACTTTCCAAAGCAGGCAGCATCAGGAAGCAACCCGCTGACTTCAAAACATCTCGCCGGTTCACAGGAGCGCCCTTTTGTTTTTCACTTCTTCTCATAATTTATCGATACCAAGGTGGGTTAATTTGGATAGAAAATACTTTTTCCTCCACTTTCTAACTGATGCTTTGTAAGCGACCTTTAGAAAGGTGTCAATGATTGAATCGTCAGTGGCTTCTGAGTTGCTTTCAAAGATCAACGAACGCGGTGTTCTGGAGTTCGTGCAGTGGAATGGGCCAGCCCAGGTCATCGACCAGAAAGAAGATGATGTTGGGCCGACGGAGTTCTCCTTCTGCCATGGCAGTTTGCGGGCAGAAGATTTGTGTTACGAACAGTGCGATTGCAGCTCCCGCAAGGACTCTTTTGATAGATATTCTCATTATTTCTTATCCTGATCATTGGCATCCCCAGCTTTGGGAAGCGGCGTCATTGGATAGTCCAGGTCGAACCTGCTGGAAGGACCGTTCCTGAATTTGTCGAGTGCGGGGTTGTAGGTGTAGATGCTGATCTTGTTCGTCTCTGGTTTGAAGACCATGTAACGCAGCCATGATTCTCCCCCGTTATTCAGGTGCTGATAGTCACTCAGAATCTGGTGGACCTGGTTGCCGTGATCTCCGGCGTCTGTGCGAACGGCCTCTCCCGTGTGGTGACCGCAGAGAACCATGAAGATGTTCTTGTGCTTCTTAACGAACTTTTGCCATGTCTGCTCGCCGGTGTTACCTTTGGCCGACATTCCCCCGGTGTTTCTCGACTTTTTCGCGTCCATATAGGCGTGCGTCAGGACAATGACACGGTGGTCAGGGTGCTCCGAGACGACTTTATTTGCCCAATCCAGCACTTCATCGCGCGGTTTGCATTCAAGAGCAACAATAAGGAAGCTCATCCCAGCTTCCTCGAAGTGATACCAGGAATTGTCGTGGCGATTCGGATCGCAAGTGCCGCCAAACTCGCGTCGTTTTGCGAATTTCTCGCGAGGAAAGTAGGTGTTGAAATGCGTGGTCCGGTTGACGCCGATATTGCCGCCATACTTATTGTCCGCCTTCTCAAAACCCATGTCATGGTTTCCCAGGCACATGCAATAGGGCACTTTCCCGTCTAATACAGACATTGCTTCCTTGGCGATGGCCCATTCCTCGGGAGCGTCCGCCTGCACGATATCTCCTTCGTGGACGAGAAAGGCGATGTTGAGCCGCTCCTGATTGTCGCGAACCCATTCCGTTTGCGCAAAGAAGTAGCGCCGTAAGTCTCCATTGCCCCACTTGGCAGATAGCTTGAGCCGAGTGTCGCAGTAGAACTGGGTGTCGGGCAAAACCGCGATGGTGAAAGGCTCGGTTGTCTCGGCGGAAGGCTCCGCTGTACTCTGGCTCTGCAACGTCGCGAAGCCTACAAGCACAGCGGCCGTTGTCAGGATAGGTATATTTCTCATGCGTCTTTTCTTGTTAAATTGTGCAGGGGTAATTATGTGCCAAGTAAATTATTGGCCGTTCATGGTGGCCTTCTTCATTTAGATTCCAGCATTTTTCGCCAGTCAGGGTTCTCCTTTTTGAAATCCTGGAAGGCTTTGTACTCGGTCCGGTCGAGTTGTCCGTTTTTGTCTTTGTCGATATGGTCAAAGAGCCATTCCCATGTAGGTCTCGCCGAATCCCATTCGGACTTCGATGCCATCCCATCCCCGTTCTTGTCGGCACTGGCGAAGAATTCCTTCACGACATCATCGGGCGCGAACGTTCTGGGTTTGCCGTGCTTTTTTTCATAGGCCATCGGACCTTCGGGATGCTCGAGTGGAATGCCCAGCTCAAGCAGGCGATCCTGCAGCGACTGGATGTCGACTGCCTGCACCGGTTTGTCTGAATTTGCGGCCATGACCGCAGCGATCCCAGCCGCCTCGCCCATTTGCATCCAGGTGGGTTCTAACCGGATGGTGCAGAAGGCGACGTGACTGGCCGAGGCGCACACTGGCACTAACAAGTTGGAACACTCGCCGGCCTTCGGTGTGATGGCGCGATAGGGAATGTCGAACCGCGTCCCCACTTTCCAGATCCGTCCCTCGTTGATGATGTGGCCCGAGTCGGAAACGTAGCGTGCCGCGTGGTGGCAGTCGATGAAGTGAGAGCCGACGTGGATCACATCTTCCTTGTCCACGTCTTCGATGATGTCTGCTTCGGTGAGGATGATTTCCCCCTGCATCCGACGGGCCGCGCGGATATAGAGATAGTAGGGCCAATGGTCGTTGTCGGCCCACTCGTCTTTACAGAACCCATAAGGCGCCATCTCGTCGCGAATGTGTTCGGGGACCCGGGGATCCGATTTCAGGAACCAGAGCATTCCGTGGGTGTAGTCCCGGTATTTTTGGTGAATCGCTTCCCGCTCTTCGAAGCTGGCCTCAGCCCACGGGGTCTGCGCGCCCGGGATGCTCATGGACACGATCGAGAACTGGCGATTGTTCAGCTCTCGCTTGTCGCTGTCGCCCATTGGGTAGAGGCCGATGATGGCTGTGAGATTTTTAAACAGGCCCGCCTCGAGAGCGCGAGCCAGCAATTCATGCTGCATCGCATCGTAGCTGTTCGGTTTCTCGATCATTACCGTATTGGCCTCGTCTGTGGTAAGATTCAGGCGGACGTTGTAGCAGATCGGAACCTCGCTCGCAGAACCGGCTTCGGGGGGCTTGCCTGGCATCACGCCAAAGAGCAGTTTGCCGTCGTCATCGAAGGGCGAGATCGCGACCTTGTCGTCGAGATAACGGACGCCGCCAATCGATTCGCCGTATTGCTCCGCGGACTCGCGCCCGATGGCATAGGACACCCCGGCCTTGGCCATCAAGTCGCCTTCGTAGGTGGCGTCGATGAAGACCTTCGCCCGGTAACTCTCGCCACCCTGAACGCGAACCTCGGTGATTCGGGTGCCGTCTTTCTCTACCTCATCCAGCAGCTGCTGGTATCGCACCTCGACACCGGCTTCCTCCAGCATTTCGATGAAAACCTGCTCGGCGATTCCGGACTGCCAGGTGCGGCTACTGCCCTCGGTCCACCTGCCGTTGCTCCGTTTGACGGCCTCTTCAAGAAACTGCTCACAAAGGCCACCCAATGTCTGGCGATCCAGGTGGTTGCATTCATCGCGGTTCAAGCCGCTCGTGGTCAGCCCGCCCACGTGTCGGGTCTGCTCCAGCAGGATCACGGAGGCGCCGTCACGCGCGGCGGCGATGGCAGCGGTGATGCCTCCGGGGGTGCCGCCGTAGACGACCACATCGGATTCGGCGGACAGGTGTTTGTTAGTTAGGGCCTGCTTAATGACGAAATCGACCAGTTCCTGGCTATTAAAATAGCCAGGCCAAAAACTATGCCCCTGATCTTTGATTCGTACCAAGGTGAGCAGATCTCCAACCTGGTTTTGCCGATAGATTTGTTCGAGGCGACCGGAGTTTTCTGCGAGCGGAACGACCGTATCTTCTTCGCCGTGGATAATGAAAACCGGTATTTTATGCTTCGCCAGAATAGAAGCTTTCTCGACAGGGTTCACTTCCGGCAATTTTGTCTCCAGCTCCTCAGCCGTCATTTCATAGGCCGACGCGGCCCGTTTCAAGCCGGGGTAGGTCGATACGTCATACACGGGATAAATACCTGCGATCGCGGTGACGAGCTCTGGATTATTCACCGCCCAGCTACTTACCCAAAGCCCTCCACGGCTTCTCCCCAGTAGGATCGGTTTTTTTGCAAAACCGAGTTCCTGCATTTTCGTGTATAAAGCGTCGAATACAGGGAGTACCATAGGGCTTCCGTAAGCTTCACCGACATCGACTCCAGCGACAGCGATACCGGCTTTCAAAAATTGCTGATGCATCCAGCTCTCGGCACGGTCGGGAGAGCTAGGAAGAGTTGGTCCATAGAAAATCCACGGCTTGCCGGGAGCGGGCTTCTCCGGGTTCATCACAAATGCTGGGTGCCCCTTAATTTCGAAGCTTTGTGAATTGAACAGCGACTGCTTCATTGGAGGTAGAGCATCTCTTTGAGCGGAACTATTTCTTCGACCTCGAGCCATTACTTCTCTTTGGGATTCGCGCTCACTTTCCGACATCGAAGAAAGGGCCAGGTCTTTAAATTCGGCGAGTTGATCATCCCAAATCTTGACTAGTTCAATGACCTTTTCGGCTTCTTCGCCCGAAAGGTCAATGGCCTCAGCGCGATTGGCGCGAAGATCATAGAGATCCCATTTACCTCCGTTGGCAGCTACCGCTTTCCATCCGTCTTTCATGACCGCTTTGTGACCATCGTGAAACCACCAGAGATGGCTTCTCTCGACGATAGAATTCTCAGTAAAAGTGGCGACGAGACTTTTTCCCGGAGAATCAGGGCCATCGGTAGCAACGTCTTCTGCTCCAGTGATATCCAGGATAGTAGGCACGACATCGATGACGTGCCCTGGAGTTGTTCGCACCTCACCGCGAGAGGAAATACCGTTAGGCCAGGAGATGATCATTGGAGTCGTTATTCCACCTTCGTGGGTCCAGGTTTTGTGGCGGCGAAAGGGAGTGTTACACGCGGTCGACCAACCGGGGCCAAGACAGAGGTAAGTCTCTGCGGAACCTGGCGCGGCGGCCGGATCATGTCCGTCGCCGCGGACCATGATCTCGGCCGAAGCGCCATTATCAGACAGGAACATTACGAGGGTGTTTTCCCACTGCCCCATTTTTTTGATCTGCTCAAAAACGCGGCCTATCTCGATGTCCATCCGATGGATCATCGCGGCGTGAATCGCCATTTTATTGGTCTGAAATTTCTTTTGTTGCTCGGTGAGTGAATTCCACGGAACTGGCTTGTTGACTTCCCCTGATCCTAGAATCTCGAAGGGTTCGTCACGGTGGTAGGGAGGGCCGATTTCGCGTTCTACCTCCGAGAGTTCATTCCCCACAGGTAGTCCCAGTTCGCGAATCTTTTCCCATCGTTTTTCTCGAATCACATCCCATCCGACTTGATAGATTTCTTGATACTTCGCGATATCCTCCGGCAGCGCATGGAGCGGGAAGTGGGGTGCGGTAAAGGCCAGGTAGTGAAAAAAAGGCTGTTCGCTATGTTTTGTATGATGCTCGTCGAGGACTTCGATCACATGATCGGCGAGTGCTATGGTGCTGTAGTAACCGTCTTCTTTTTTCACTACAGGTAAGGGAACATCATCCTTCCAGTGTTTACTGGGTGAAAAGAAACGGTCCTGATCTTGTAGGTAGTAGGAGCGATCAAATCCCTCGTTTATAGGCAAGCCATCGATATGCCACTTCCCCGTTTGATGAGAGCGATAGCCCGCTGGTTTTAAATATCGAGGCAGAAGCGGAGCCCAGTCGGGCCTTGTTCCCTGGTTGATTGACACCGCACCAGGGATGCTATCGCGTCGAACTTGCTGCGCATAAAACCCGGTGAGCAATGCGGCACGCGTCGGCCAGCATCGAGCCGTATTATAAAACTGAGTATAGCGAAGTCCATTTTCGGCGACGGAGTCGAGATTAGGGGTCGCTATTTCACCACCGTAGCAACCTAAATCTGAAAACCCAAGGTCATCCGCCATGATGAGGAGGATGTTGGGTCTGTCTCCTGCAATGGAAACTTGTGAGGTAAGACTTAGAAGGAGCCCTATCAGGCTAAGCTTTCGGTAGATCATGCTAATTTTTTTGATTATATGGGATTCCACTAGTTGTGGTAATTCAGGATTCGAGACGATGATCGTGATTCTTTTTCATTTTCA
>OJFK01000024.1_pt1 | contig 59558 bp, 43 predicted proteins | sample 1594101 | NCBI WGS metagenome assembly OJFK01 (sample SAMN05416723, study PRJEB24817) | seawater metagenome | isolation source: Sea water | place: Canada:Atlantic | collected 2013-07
ACACAGAGTAGATCGTCGGCAGCGTCAGATGTGTATAAGAGACAGTTTCAATCCTTGTCGCTTTCGATCACGCGACTTCTTGATACGTAGTACAAGGGCCACTGCCCCGCCGATGATGCACGCCGCGCCAGCACCGTAAAAGAGGAGCAGCCGGGCACTGATAGAATCTGCAATAGAATCTATGGATAGGGACGCATCGGCGGGGACCGGCGTCATCCACGCAAACAAGCCTGTGACAGCCAGCGCAAAGCAAACGATGCCAACGAATATCAGGAATACGCCGAGGACCTTCATGGTGTGATAATGAAACCAGATTAATGTGAAATCTGGGTGAACGCAGTATGAAAAATTCGTGAATTCCTGCTAGGAAATTTCGTTTGCCGGGAGGGCCTTGAAGCCGCCATCCCTCATTGCTAAGGAGTCCCGCTTTGTGCCACCTCCTCGTGAGGTCGAGTTGCCTTCAAAAGTATGCAGGGCATACCGAACCTTCCCTTAAAACGGAGCTTGGAAAAAGTCAGGCATTGATCTGGTCCGGGGGAGCTGACAGATTGGATGATACGAATATGGCAAGCGAAAGAAATTGGGGAAAAAGGAGCATGATAGCCATGCTTGTTGTTATCGGGACCCTATGCGTAGGCTGCGAGGAGTCCAAGAAGGAGCCTGCCCCTCAAATCACTGCCACCAAGGAAAAGCCCTTTTCCAACTCCCTCGGGATGAAGTTCGCCCCTGTCAAAATCACCGGCGGCCCCACTGACGGGAAAAACATCCTCTTCAGCATCTGGGAAACTCGACGAATGGACTACGAAGCTTACTCCAAGGACGTCTCAGGCGTGGACGGCGAATGGAAATCAGCCCAAGGCAACGAAGCCCTCCACCCCGTGGTCAATGTCAGTTGGGAAGATGCTACCGCCTTCTGTGCCTGGCTCACCCGCAAGGAACGCGCCGAGGGCAAGATCGGCCCCAAGGACGAATATCGCCTTCCCAGTGATCACGAATGGTCCTGTGCTATTGGAATAGGATCAAAAGAAAACGCAGGCACCTCGCCCAAGGATAAAAGCCAAAAACTACCCGGTTATCCGTGGGGAAATTCCTGGCCTCCGCCCAATGGGGCAGGGAATTTCGATTCGCGTATCGCTGGCTACAGTGATGCCTATGACCGCACCGCTCCAGTAGGGAGCTTTCGAGTCGATCAAAACGGGCTCTACGATCTGTCCGGAAATGTCTATGAATGGTGCCTCGATTGGTATTCCAGCGGGCAAAAATACCGTGTGCTGCGCGGTGGTTCGTGGTACAATGATGCGGAGATTTATCTCCGTTCTTCGTTTCGGAGCTACGGTACCCCACGTAATCGTCGCGATGGCTACGGGTTTCGTTGTGTGTTGTCTGTCGGCTAGGCTCTTTTCCTTCTTCTCTTTTACTCCCTGATTCTCTGACCGCGAAGCGGGCGGAAATTTCTCCCCAAAATTCACCCTTTCTCCCGCTAGTGGGGTTGCCATCACTTTGGACGTTCGCTGAAAAAATGCCAATTGTATCCGATCTCGAAAAACTCGCCTTGCTACGAGATCGCGGTGATCTTTCCCAAGCCGAATTTGAGAAGGCAAAAGAACGACTGCTATCCGGGGAAGTCCCAGGAGTGTCACCGTCTACTGAGAGGAATCAGCCCCTAATCGCTCAAGAAGGCCAGGGATGCAAACCCAAGCATACTCTCCTTATAGCAATTCTCTCGACAATAGCAGCTGCACTCATGGCAGGATCTGCAGCCATAAATCCCTCTCCACTCAAGTTGCTGGCTTTTGCCCTTTTTACCGTCGCCGCGACGCTAAATTGGATTGAATTCTCAAAACGCAGGGTGAGGAAGTGATAGCTAGAGACCCCGCAGCACGCGATCGCCAGCGACCTCCAATTTGGCGAGATAACCGAGTGAATGGTTTTTGATTCAGGCAACACGATGACACCCCGATTTGATTTCTCCGCGGACGCACGGCTTCACAAACAGCGAACAAGGCGTCGATCCTAACGCCTGACCCACTGCGAGTCGAAAGTGTCATGACCATTAAACCATCAATCCAGAAGTCGGAGCACGCCCTCGGTCAGGCGTAGGATGACTTTGACGTTATGAAATCTCAGCCTATGAAATCGAAAATCGGCGCATGCCTAATGATTAGTGTTGTCTCAATCAGCCTACTCTTCGTTCAGGCATTGTCGGCAGAAGATGCAGTGTTCTCTCAGGATGGGACGACGATCTTCGTTGCGCATCGCTCAGGAAGTGGACCGGGCCAGCTGCATGTGATTTCCCTGAAGGCGAGCGAAATGACCGCCATCAGAGTTCCTAAAGTGCAGGGGCAGATTCGTAAGGTCGCCCGCACCAAGGACGGCATCATTCTGTGCATGACCTCGGTGGCGGCGTATACGTGGAACCCGGAGACGGGAGAGGTGGAGCGGATATCCGATGCGGGCGGAGCCCGCCAGTTCTTAGATATGATCTGCCACCCGGTCACGGGTGTTGTCGTCTTCCAAATGGAGCGTAGCGGCCGTGGGCCTTATTCGATTCAATCTAGGGGTGCCAGAAAAGTTCCCGAGAAAACCACCATGACAAGGCTTGCTGCCAATGGAATCCCTCATGGGACAGAGTTTCGAGGAATGGGCTTCGATCCGAAAGGGTCGTTCTTTTTCGGCTGCGACGGGGATTTGTGGCATGGCGATTTCAGGAATGTGAATTCTTTTGGGGGCGAACTTTACAGCTACCGCTATGCTCCCCTTGCTGGTCGTGTGTCTTCCGGAGGCGGGAACCCGGCTCAGATGGGTCTGAAGTCGATCGTTGCGGCGGGTCCATGGCTCTACATTCATCACTATCGAATGGGTGGAACCGGGTGGGGTGAAATCATCAGGATTGCCAAGCCGGAAAGGAAGATCAGTACTGACGGTAAGCCGGATTACCCAGGCCCGGGATTCGAGGAGAGCGTCGGCGTGTACAAACGCGCTCTCGGATCTGCGACAGTAGTTGGGAAGAATGACGACTCCTCCCCCTGCATTGCGGCATCGCCCGACGGCAAATTGGTCTACTTCCGAGCTGAAGCCGAGGGGGAGATGGCACATTGGCTCGTTCGAGACAACGGCGCTCCAAAACGGCTAGCGATCAGCGACAAGACTAAAGACTCCGTGAAATAGTACTACCGAACAAGACGCGGCTGAGCAACCCGCTACCGCTGGCGAGTCGAAATGCCTCTCTTAACTCGAACCCTTATCCCTATTGCGGCGCTCCCAGTAGCGGGTGCCAGCGCTCATGCGTTAGGCAGAGAATCCGACATTATGCCTCAGCGAAATATTGCAAGCGACTGGAAGAAGAGAGGCCTCATTGAGGACCTTGCGACTGGTATTCCCTTTGTAGGCGCGATCTTTGCGGGTTTGTTCCTCTCGCGATTCTTTTTCATAGTAGCACTAATTACATTTGGCATCGGGTTCACGTTACAGCGAATACGGTTCCGGCGCTGTATATGTCAAACATGCGGAGCGCGTCTCCATCGACGCATGAAGGACGATTCCCCAATCACGTTTTACTGCTCCGATTGCGACACGATTTGGACGACAGGATTAGTTCAGGATGGACCTTCTTGCTGAACTAAAAGACTCGCCGAACAAAACGCTGGAGATCGACGCTCCTCGCTCTAGGAGTTTGTTTTTGAATTCAGAGTTTTATGTTCGCTCAGTCGCGTCTCAGCTCATACGTTCTCTCCAAGGATATGCGCATTCTAAAAACAGCGGGTTCTTTGATTCTAGTGGGACTGATCGGGGCGGCTATTGCTTGGTTCGCAAGGGGAATTTGGGATGAGCAGTTTCTCATGGAAGGACATTTCCATGTCACCAACCACTCCGATAAGAATGTGGATGTAGAGTTACAATTTCCTTCTGGTGCTATGTTCGATTGCGAACTTCAAGGTTCAGGAAGCGCAGATTTCAGAATCAACAACACTGGAGAAGGCTCTGTAAAGGTGCTCGTCAATGGCAAGGTTGTTGATAGCGCTGGATACGTGACCAGTATGAATTCCATAGTCATTCTCTCTGTCAGCGAGACTAGAGTGGGGTTTTCTCAGATATTCCCTGGACTCAAGACAGAACAAGTTGCGGCACCCAATCCCTGACCGCGCTGTGTTTTCGGAGCGAATTTATGATTTCAACCCTTAACCTTTTATCGACGTGCGCCTCCCGGTCAGGAATTGGTGCGCTATGACGTTCGCCTTAAAATTTATGACACGATTGATTCACCAGTTATTGATTCTTTTCACCTTGCTGCTAGCCGGCAGCCTTCAGGCCGAGACTGCCAGCAAGAATCACATTCCGGGCCAACCCCTCCCTAAGGATTATGACGTAGCGGTCATAGGCGGAACGCCGGCTGGAATCGCAGCAGCTATCGCTGCTGGCCGTGCGGGAAAGACCGTAATCATCATTGAGCAAGCGCCGGTACTCGGAGGCGTGCTTTCTTCGGGCGTGCTTCGACTTGACGACAAATACGTGGAAGCGAACAGCGGCGTCATGGAGGAATTCCGCCTGCGCGTAAGAGACTATCACCGCACGGAGATGGCGGATGACCCTTTAGTGCAGGCACACGCGAAGCAGAGCTCGCCGAAGCCTTGGAACATTGCTGAGGGACGCGCCTGGGAACCCCACACAGCCGCGAGAATCTACGCGGAGATGGTTGCCGAACATCCGGGCATCACCACACGCTTCAACGAAGTGGCTGTAGACGTGAAAATGAAGGGCGACCGCGTCACGGGCGTCATCACGCGTGAGCGCGACAACCAAGGGAAGCTTGGCGCACAGCATACTTATACCGGCAAGGTCATCATCGACGCCACTTATGAAGCCGACTTGGCTGAGTATGCGAACATACCGTACCGCATCGGACGCGAAGCGCGGTCCGCAGAAGAGCCGCATGCTGGCGTCATTTATACAGACTATTTCCGCAGAGGCAAAGCGAAGGGCACACTGCCCTCCACTATCCTTCCGCACAGCACAGGTGAAGCCGACCACCGCTCGCAGGCATTCACATACCGAATCACTGCCAAGGATTACGGTACTCCCGACCACCCCTATCGCCTCAAGGAAGCGCCTCCCGGATACGATCCTGCCAAGTATAGCTGGGGGAAAGGTAAGCCTATCATACCGAACGGGAAGTTTGACCTGCTTGGCATCAACTGGGGAGGCGACTTGGTTGGGCACGGTACTCGTTGGGTTCTTGCCAATTGGGAAGAACGCGTAGAAATCGAAAAAATCTACCGCAACCATGATCTCGGCTACCTCTACTACATACAGACCGAGGGAGGCTCGCCCCATATCGGCCTCCCCGACGACGAGTTTCAGGACAACGGCAACTTCCCCTACCGCCTCTATGTGCGCCAAGGCCGCCGCATAGAGGGACTCTACACCTTAACTGAAAGTGATCTGCATAAAGACCTGCGCGGCGACGGCTTCCGTGGACCGCTTCATCCCGACTCCATCGCCATCGGGATCTACGGCATGGATGCGCACCGCGTTCAAGGTCCCGACGGGCGAAAGGAACCCGTCTCCGGCAAAGGCGCCGCCGAAGGTACGCTTCACCTGCATGATGCGACTGGCCCCTACCAAATACCCTACGGCACTCTCGTACCCAAAGAACACAAAGGCATCCTCTTCCCTGTCGGCCTATCCTGCACACACGTAGCTATCTGCAGCGTGCGCATGGAGCCCGTATGGTCTTCGCTCGGACAAGCAGCCGGTGTTGCCGCAGCCATCGCGATCGACAATAAGCAGGAACTCAAAGACGTCTCTGTTAAGCAAATCCAAGATGAACTCTTAAGGCAGTGCAGCGTCCTCTTCTTCTACACAGACCTTCCCTTAGACAACCCCGCATTCACCGCGGTACAAAAGCTCAGCCTCCTCGGCGCGGTGGCCGGCCCTGATATGGATGATTACAACACAGCTGATAAATCCAAGGGTTTAGCTTCTCTCGAAATGACCGCCTACCGCTTCCGCCCCGATGACCCAATCACGATGGGCGAGTTTTCCCAGATGGCAGTAAACGGGCTTCAAATCCCGCTCAGTATTACCGCTTCACATTTCACAGACGTACCGCGCGGGCACCCTGTCTACAAATACATCGAGACCTTGTATGATTATTCAAGCCAATCTCAAAAGCCTTTCTTCGATTACAAAGTAAACAAGGATTCCAGAAGCGCGCTTGCTTACCCGGATCAACAAGTTAGCGAGGCCAAGGCCAGCAGAATTATTTCAGGCTTACTGCAAATAAGTGTGCCGGCACAGCCTAAGTTGGACAGAATTCTGACCCGCAGCAAAGCTGCTCAAATGGTTTATCAGCATGCAACAATCAGGAAGTGATGCTAAGACTTCGCCCACTAATAAACATAAACAACAGTAAAGCCAATAGCCCACCCATTTGCCCGCGGTTGGCGAACAAGGCGGTGCAGGCAACTTCGTTTCGCTCCGTGCCTGACCTCTGACGTTCGCTCAAGAAATGAAACACAGAATCATCGCGGTTATTGCCGTTCTGTCGCCGGCGATTGTAAATGTTCAAAAGACCGTATAGGTGATGGCAGGGTGCGCATGATTGCTGAAAGAGCTATTAGGAGTTTACTTTTGGCGGGAGGGCCTTGAAGCCGCCCTTGGACCGGAGGGGGCGGGGACGCTTTGTGATGAGGGCGCCAACCAGCTCAATTTTGAGCCCATCGCTAAGCACGAGCAGGTCTCTCTCGACCAACCCAAATTTGGGGGTGTCTTAGCGATGATCCCTCAAATCTGAGGGGTGACGTTTCAACGGGTCTTTAGCCAACGCTCATTTGCGGCGGCCTGCTAAGGGTTGCTTTTGCGAGAGTGAAACTTTACTGACATGAAATGAAGGTTAGCACAATGTTAGCATTTTCCGCCGCGAAGGGCTGAATCCCCTATGAAATATAGATGTAAGGGGTGGCCGGATAGAATATGAAGTTGATTCTCCTATTTTCCTTCACCGTTCTTTCGGCCTCCGCCTTGGACTACAAGCGGGATGTCATGCCGATTTTTAAGGAGAAATGTTACGACTGCCATAGTGACAACGCGAAGAAGGTGAAGGGTGGACTTCGCTTTGATGATGAAGAAAATTTCTACAAGCGCTTCGCGAAAAATGATGTCGTTATCCCGGGCGATTGGGATGCCAGTTTTCTCTTCGTGACGATCGTGCGGCCCGAGCATGAGAAGGGGGCGATGCCTCCGAAGAATAAAGGGGAACGTCTCACCGAGAAGGAAGTCAGGACGGTGGCTCAGTGGATTCACGAAGGGGCCAAGATCGATGGCGAGAAGGGGAAGAAAGGTTCCGATGAATTGGACCCGGAAAAGATTCTCAAGTTTAAGGACGGCCGTATCGTCACCGAGCAATTCGGCCCGGCCCCCAAGGCCCTCGAGCCGGAGTGGGAAGAGTGGACCAATGCGAAAGGCATCACGATCACCGCGCGCTTCCGGGGACTTTCCAAAGGGAAGGTCAGCCTTGAGCTGAAGAAGACGGGGAAGAAAGTGGCCTACCCGCTGGAGCAACTTTCGAAAGAGAGTCAGGAGAAGGCCAAGAAGCTCGGGGGATCCTCGGAGATGCAGATGATGGAGAAGTGAGCTCTGTTTGAGTGAGCGATTTCCATTTCGCCATCATTGATGGGGCCAACGGCTGCTGACTTCCTGCAGCCAATTGCGAGCGATGAGTTCATGTCCTTGCGGTAAGGGGTGGATGCCATCCCAAATCCAATGTTCCGGGGTGACCGCTTGAGCTGCCGCGTCAAAAACGTCCTGGGTTTTGACATGAACGGTCTCGTAGTCCTCTGCCAAGCGGGCGACGACAGCGCGAAGTTTGTCTGTCGCGGCACGGCGCTCGGCCCAGGCTTTTTCGTCGGCCAATCGACCAACTCTCAAGACAAAGGGGTCGAGTAGCACCAGTCGTAATTCAGGATTCTCCTTCAGGCTGGCATCTAAGATGTAGCGATAGTCGGACTCAAATGCCTCGGGCGTTGCGCCTTGGTTCACATCATTCGTCCCAATTAAAATACTGAGTAGATCTGGCTTCATTTCGAGCGCGTCTTTCTGCCATCGCCCGCGGAGGTTTGCGACCGAATGGCCGCTCATTCCTCGATTGTAGAAGTCCAATTGGTCCCCGGGAATTTCGACTCCAAGTCGGGCGGCGATGAGATAGACGTAACTATGGCCCAGGTAATGATTGCGGTCTTTCTGGTTGCGCCCCCATTTCATGTCGGTGATGGAGTCGCCTTGGAAAAGCAGACGGGAGCCCTTTTTAAAGGAAGGTTTAAGATAGTGATAACCACTGACTCCGGAAGGATTTATTGGGGCCTCGGCTTGCGCAGATTGATTACTGATGCCAGCGGCACCCGCTGCCACGGCACAGCTTTTGAGAAAATTTCTCCGGTCGTTCATGCGACGAATCGTGAACTGACTGGGAGCCTGATAGAAGCCTAAAGCCACCATAAGCGATGCGCTGTATGGCCTTGGCATTCACCATATCGTGACGATGATTTTTTGCTGATCTGGGGATGAGGGTAAGATCACTCAGGCAGCCTCAATGAGGCGGATCAATTCCTGCGCGATTGAAGAAGAAACTACCTCCTCAGCTTCCGGTCATGCAGCGGTTCGCCTTTGGGTGGGCGGATGGGGATTTCTAGGGCTCCGGAGGCTTCGAGCTCGGCGAAGAGTTGTTTTTTGAGGACTTCTTTTTTTTCGGTGAAGGCGGGGATATTGATGAGGTTGTGGCGTTCGTGGGGGTCGGTTTGGAGGTCGTAGAAGCCGTTTTTATCCCAGAGGCCGTGGTAGTAGATATACTTGTATCGCTCGGTGCGGATGGCGAAGAGAGTGGGGGTGGCAGGGAAGTTCCATTCCCAGTGGTATTCGTAGAGGATGTGGTCACGCCAAGGTTTGTCGGAGCCTTTTCCATCGAGGAGGTGTTTGAAGGATCGTCCGTCCATCGCGGGGGTATTTTTGGGTTTCGTGACTCTGGCGAATTCGAGGAGGGTGGGGGCGATGTCGATGTTTTGGATCATCTCGGTGAGTTGGGTGTCGGGTTTGATGCGGCCGGGGGCGTAGGCGAGCATCGGGATGCGGATGGAGTGTTCGAAGGCATCGCGTTTGTCGTAGAAGCCGTGTTCACCGAGGTGGAAACCATTGTCGCCGAGGTAGAGGACGATGGTATTTTCGGCGAGGCCGGAGGCATCGAGGTGGTCGAGGATGCGGCCTACGTTTTCGTCAAGTCCGTGGACGGTCTCGCAGAATCGCCAGTAGAGGTCATCGAAGGAGGGGACCGGGTCTTTGTCGAAAGCGCCGGTTTCCATGTGATCGATGCCGTGGATGCCGTATCTGCGCTCGCGAATCCAGCGGGACTGGGTGGTGTAGTTCTCCTCGGAGTTCGCCATCGTTTCGGGGTAGTCAATTTTTTTCCCTTGGTAGCGGCCGTGGTGACGTTTGGCGGGTTGGAAGGGGTAGTGGACGGATTTGAAAGCGAGGTGCATCATGAAAGGGGCGTCTTTTTCGCCGCCCCGCTTGCCTTTGAGCCAGGCGAGGGCTTGGTCGGTGAGGCGGTCGGCGGTGTAGCCTTTTTGTGCGACTTGTTTTCCGTTGATGTTGAGGAGGGGATCGAAGTAGGTGCCTTGGCCCTGGAAGCTGACCCAGTGGTGGAATCCGGGGCGTGGGTTGTCGTTGTCATGTCCCATGTGCCATTTTCCAATCATGGCGGTGCGGTATCCCGCTTTTTGGAGATATTCGGGATAGAAGCGTGTACTTTCCGGGACAGCGCGTTGGTTATCGACGACGCGGTGGTGGTGCATGTATTGGCCCGTGAGAATGGAGGCGCGGCTGGGAGAGCAGAGGGAGGTTGTGACGAAGGCGTTCTGGATATGGGCCCCTTGTTTCGCCATGCGATCGAGGTTCGGGGTTTCGAGGAAATCGGGTGAGCCCTCGACGCAGCCCATGAAGTCGTAGCGATGATCGTCGCTGAGGATGACGATGATATTGGGTCGCCCTGCGGCAGCTCCGACGGTCGAAAAGCAAAGTCCGAAAAGAAGGGTGAGGAAAGAGATGAACCTGATCATGGGGACTACGCTATCGAGAGTTTGGTCACTCAGCGAGTCTCGGGTTTTGACGGCGCATTTTTTGCGAGATTATCGTCTGTTTCGGTATGGAAAAAAGCCCGGTAGTATTGCTTGAGAGCTTTGAGAATTTGCTGAGAGATTGAAATGAACTCGAAGAACCAGAAGCCATGTTTCAGCATCGATCAGAATGCTGGATTTCCTCGGATCCGCAGCCAGGCACTTCTAGAAATCGGGAACCTGACGAAGCTTCATTTAGGATTTCATGCCAAGATGGGGGTGATTTGGAAATTCTCATTTGATTGCTAATCAGGTCTAAATTAGCAGCAAATTGGTTTCTGAATTTACTTTGGCTGAATCCCAATTCCTGATTTCTTGGCGAGTTCGGCCAGCTTTTTAAGAGCTGCTTTATGCACTGGATCAGCGGCGACGTTTTGGTGGTGATTGCCTTGGAAGTCGATGAGGGTGATGTCTTCGAGTTTGCCCGTGTGGTCTTTCTTGCGCCATTCGGTGTAGCGGTAACGGTCGGTGCGGAGGCTGGTGCCGAGGACTCTGCCGGTGCCTCGTTTGCTTTTGAAGTATTGGCTGAAGGCGCCTTCTTTCCACTTTACCGCGGGGTCTTTTAGGATGGGCTTGAGGGAGAGGCCGTGGAGGTTTTGGGGGATATGGTTTCCACTGAGGTCGCAGATTGTGGGGAAGAGGTCGACGAGTTCGGTGAGGGCTTTGGTGCGCTTGTTCTTCGGGAGGTCGGGGGCGGCGATGATGAGAGGGACGTGGGCGGCGATCTCGTAGGTGGTGTGCTTGCACCATTCGCCGTAGTCGCCGAGGTAGTAGCCGTGGTCACCCCAGAGGATGATCACGGTGTTCTTGGCGAGGCCGGTTTCATCGAGGGTCGCGATGATGCGGCCGACTTGGGCGTCCATGTAGCTGACGGCGGCGCGGTAGCCGTGGATGAGCTCGCGGGTTTTGGCGTCGTCGAGTTCTTTCGTTTTGAGCGGGATGTCGGAGTAGTTTTTTAACTCACCCCAAGTGGAGCCATCGTAGGGGAGGCCATCGATCATTTTGTCGCGTGAGGGGACTTTAATTTTTGAGCGGTCGTAGAGGTCCCAGTATTTCCCGGGGGCATTGAAGGGGAGGTGGGGCTTGCTGAAGCCGACGGCGAGGAAGAAGGGTTCTTTACTGGCGGCGAGTTTTTTCATGCGGGCGACGGCTGCTTTGGCGACTCCGCCGTCGTTGTAAATGTCATCGCTAACGTCGCCGCCATTTTCAATCGAGGGGCCGTTGGACCGGACGCCGGTTTCTTTTTGGATACGGCGAGCCTTGTTTGAGGCGGCCATTCCTGCGGGCGATGCATATTGCTGGCCGAGTCCCCGGAGGGGTTCTTCGGACCAACCTTGGGGGAAGTCGTCGTTGTGGGCGTGGTAGATTTTTCCGATGGAGAGGGTTTTGTATCCTTGCGCTTTGAAGTGCTGGGGCATCGAGAGGGCATCGGGATTCTTCTCGCGCATGGGCGTTTTGAAATTCCAGCAGCGGGTCGTTTGTGGTCGGAGCCCGGTCATGAGACTGGCACGGGAGGCACCGCAAACGGCGACTTGGCAGTAGGCGCGCTCGAAGAGAGTACCGCGAGCGGCGAGGGCGTTGATGTGGGGCGAGTGGATGCCTTCTTTACCGTAGCAATTGAGCTCGGGGCGGAGGTCGTCGACGGCGATGAAGAGGACGTTTAACCTGCTCTCCTCCTTCGCGAAGGCTTCAGCGGACTTGTCGGCCGAAAATCCTAAATTCGAGAGGAGGAAAAATCCTAAACTTGGGAGGAGATCTTTATATGAGATCATTTTTTAGCTTTGAGGGTGGAGAGATATTCGATGAGATCGCGGACTTCGCGTTTGTTGAGAATGAGGCCCACGGGGGGCATGGTGGAGACGACGGGGGAGCGCTCTTTGATGTCGGCTATTTTCACCTTGGTTACTTTTCCTTCGGGGTCGGCGACTTCGACGGTGCCGTTCTTTTCTTTGCGGAATTGGCCGACGATGGAGGTGCCGTTTTTGAGGGTGAGGGAAATGGAGCCGTAGCCATCGGTGATGACGGCTTGGGGTTCGGTGAGGGACTGGAGGAGGTGGGTGCGGGTGCGTTGGAGGCCGATGGATTTGAGGTTGGGGCCGATGTCGCTTCCCTTGCGCTTATCGACCTTGTGGCAGCGGATGCACTGGGCGGCGAGGTGGTTCATGAAGAGGTCTTTTCCGCGTGCTGCGCTGCCGCCTTGGAGGGTGTGGGCGAAGTCGGGAGCGGGGCCAGTGAGCTTTCGGATCGCGGCGGCTTCCGCGAGATCGAGTTGGAGCCCGGCGGGGATGGTGTCGAAGGAGGCGACGAGTTGGGTAAGGAGTTGGTCTCCTTTTTCGGAGGCGAAGGTGCCGGTGAGCAGTGCGACGGTGGCTTGTTTTTCGGTGAGGTTACCGTCCTTATTTTGGAGGATTTTGGAAGCGGTCTTGAGGGCGTGTTCGGGATTGGATTTGGAAAGGAGCACGAGTGCTTCGATGCGGACGTCGATTTTCTTGGCTTGGAGAGCTGAGGAGAGGAGTTCCTGGAGCTGGGGATGCTCTTGGCTTTGGAGCGCGCGGAGGGTTTCAATTCTGAGTTCGGGAAGTGACTTCTCGTTTTTCGCAAGCAAGACGAGGGCACCAGAGGGAAGTTCTATCTCGAGACTGCGAGTGAGGTTCATCGCTTTGCTTTGGATCGCTTGCTCTGGGTCGGTGAGGAGCTTGGAGAGCTGTGGGGAAAGAGCGTCTTTGGTGATGGCGGGGTCACGTTCTTTAAGGGGGCGATAGCGACCGACCACGCGGTCGAGTTTTTCGGGTTGAGTCCACTTTGAGAGAGCGTCGAGCGCGTCGAGGCGGAGCTTTAAGGGGACGGTCGTACGGGTTGAGAAGGCGGCGACACGTTGGGCGGCTATGGGAGTTCCGAGGTGGAAGTTGGCGTTGATTGCTCGTAGGATGATGGATTCGTTATTGATCCAGGGAGTGGTTTTCAAGGAGGCGGCTAAGGCGGGCATCGCTTCAGGAATGGTCCAGTCGTCGTGGATGGCGCGGGCGGCTTCGGCGACGACGTGTTCGTAGGGCGAGTTGAGGTAACGGGCAATCTCAGGCGATGCACGACGACGTGAGGTGACGACGGCGATTTGTTGAACAAGATCGGACTCATGCTTCGCCATTTGCATGAGGTATCCGTCGCTAGCGCATCCGACCGTTGCAACGATAGCGGCATGGCGGAGGTAGGTGTCTTCTTTTGAAATAGCTTTACTAAATTCGTGAATCTTGGATTCGGCTGAAGGATTTCCGATATTTCCGAGGGCAATGGCGGCGTGGAACTTTACTCGGTCGGATGGGTCTCTAAGAAGCGGGATAAGAGACTCCGTGAGAGAAGAGGAGCCGGATGGAGCGGGAGCTTGGTGTAGCGCAAGTTGGGTGCCGAACTGGTCGCCGATGGTTTTGATGGCTTGGGTTCGGATTTCTTCATCGGGATGGTTGAGGAGGCCGAGGAGATATTTAAAGTTGGGTGATTTTGATTGGCGATTGAGCTGGCCGATTCCCCAGATGGCGTGGATGCGTCCAAGACGGGTGGATTGCTGGGTTGCCAGAACTAAATCATGACGGAGATTACGTTTCACCAATTCGAATTGGGCTTTGAGACGGACTCGTTGATCGGGATGATCTAGCTGTTTTACAATTTGGTCTGTTGATTCCGAAGAGATATCTGAGCGCAGTATTTCGGCGGTTTCCTGTCGAAGTGGATCCTTGTTTTTGACATCCCATTTCCAGACAGCCCCTTTTTTGTTGAGCGGATAGCCGCCGCCCCAGTCGACGCCATAGAGGGCGCCATCGGGTCCAAAGTTGATGCCAACGATGGGGACGCCGTTGCCGATTTGCATGTCGTTGACCATCTTGTAGGCGGCTCCGTTTTGTTCGACTTGGAAGGCCCACTGTTGGCCGTTGGGGGCGCTGGTGTGGAAGAAGTAATTTTTCCACTCTTCGCTCAAAGCGGTGCCGGGGTTGAAGGCCATTCCGGCGGGACCATTTTCATAAAGTGAGATGGGCGGGAGGATGTAGGCGGGCTGTCCTTCGTGGTAGGGGATGCTGAGATTTTCATCCATCCAGGGGTTGAAGGTGCCTTGGCGATACTGCCAGTTGGAACGCCAGCCGGCGTCCATGTGTTGCACGATGTAGACGAAGCGTTCTTTTTCGCCGGGGCGGTCCGAGTCGTTGTCGACGCCGAAGATATTGCCGAATTGATCGAAGGCGATTTCCTGCACGTTGCGGAGGCCGCGTGCGTAGACTTCGAAGTTGCTGCCATCGGGATCGCAACGGAGGAGAGCTCCTTGATTAGGATATTTAAAATGGTGGCCTTCCTTGGAGGTAGCTCCCAAGCCTTTGTCGCCGATGGTCCAGTAGATGCGGCCATCGGGGCCGACGGTGAGGCCGTGCATGTCGTGGCCGGCATAGGCGAGGTGGGCGCCGAATCCAGTGGCGAGGATTTCGCGGGTGTCGGCTTTGCAGTCGTTGTTGGTGTCTCTTAGTTTCCAAACGTCGGGCACGATGGTGGTGTAGACGTCGCCATCGTGATGGAGGACTCCGGCGGCAATGCCAGCGATTTCATCGGTGAATCCTTCGGCGTAGATGGAGGTTTTGTCGGCTAGGCCGTCGGCATCGGTGTCTTCGATGAGGTGGATGCGTTCGGAAAGAAACTGGAGGTCTGCGAGGTCGTTTTTGCCGTCCTTGTTGTAGTCTTTGACGCGGTGTTTGTTGGCGTCGCTGTTTTCAGGCGTGAAGACTTTGCGATAAAAGGCCCGTTTGTTATCGGGGGATTGGAAGCTGAGGTCGTCGGGAATCCAGTCGCGGTTTGAGCGGATGTCGAGATCGTTGGCCTTGCGGCGCTGAGTCTGAGTGACATAAGCGCGGCCTTGGTTATCGAATGAAATGGCGACCGGGTCCGGGACGAGGAAGTCGGGTGTCCATTTTGTGAACTGGAGCGCCTTGGGGCTTGGCACTTCCGCTGCGAGCGGAAGAAGAAAGGCGAAGATAAGCAAGTAGGGGAGAAAATTTTTCATGAAAGGCGGAGGGCGATGGTAGCACTTGAATTGAGCCTCTCCAATCTCTCAATCGACTGCTCTCCGGACGATCCTCTCACCGCAACCGAGACTCCGCTGAATTTCGCTTGGGATACCGGAGGCTTTAACAAGAGAAGCATCGCTAATCACCCGTGCTTGGAAATCGAATCAACCTGATGCCTTCGAAGCTTATCTGGATGCGTCAGGCGCAACGTGGCTGAGAGATCGGCAGTGATGATTCCAGTTTTTGCCCCTTCCGATAAGATGGTTGAGAGCAGAGGATTCATTTGAATGAATTGAATTTTCACCGGAAATCTGTCAGGAATAGGAGATTCCATGATGAAGACAGTAGAAAAGATGATGGTTGAACTCGATGCGGTGGACCGGAAGTCCCGCGCCTTGTTGGACGATCTCGATGATGGGCAACTTGCGGTGCCCTACTCTCCGGGAGTCAACCCCCCGATTTGGGAGCTGGGACATTCGGCCTTCTTTTATGAGTATTTTCTCCTGCGTAAGTTTGGCGAAAGTGAAGCCAGGATGCCGGGATATGACGATGTTTGGGACTCTTTTGAGATTTCACATAAGCATCGCTGGAGGCCCGGAGTTGTGCCCGAGAAGGATGCGATGTTTGACTACTACCGGGGAGTGCTCGGCGAGGTTCGGGAGAAGTTTGGGGGAAGGGCACTTGATGATGAAGAGGGCTATCTTTTACGCTACGTGATTCATCATCATCAGATGCACATCGAGTCGCTGCTTTGGGCGCGGCAGACGTTGGGATATCCTGCTCCGTCGTTCGCAACTCTGAAGGCCGCCCCTCCAAAGGGCTCCGGGATTTCAGGCGACGCCCGGGTGGAGGGTGGAGACTATTTGATGGGGATGCCTCCGCTGAGCTCGGGTGAGTTTAGTTTCGATAATGAGAGGCCAAGTCACCGGGTGAGAGTGGAGTCATTTTCAATTTCGAAGACCTTGGTGAGCAATCGCGAATTTCTCGAATTCGTGGTAGCCGGTGCTTATCAGAATGAAGCGCTGTGGGATTTCGGGGGGAAGTGTTGGCTGTTGGAAGGCGAAGGAGGGAAGCGCGAGATGCCGACTTACTGGCGTCGTGACGCCGATGGGAGCTGGCAGCATCGGAAATTTGATCAGTGGGAAGAACTGCCGTTAGATGCCCCTGTGCTTCACGTCAGCGTTTGGGAGGCGGAAGCATTTTGCCGATGGGCGGGGCGGTGGCTCCCGACCGAACCGGAGTGGGAAGCGGCCGCGCGCGGTCCGGAAGCACTCCGCTATCCTTGGGGTGAGACGATGGATTCGACGCGAGTGGATATGGATGGGACCTTCTTCGGCACTGTGCCGGTGGATGCCTTCGGTGAGAGCGCCAGTCCGAATGGCTGCCTGCAAATGTTAGGGACAGCCTGGGAGTGGACCAGTAGTCAGTTTTTGCCCTACGCAGGATTCGAGATCGATATGTACCACTACATGTCGGTCCTGCAGTTTGGTGACCACCGGGTGACCAAAGGCGGATCGTGCGCGACCTGCTCAAGCCTCATCCGAAACAGCTACCGCCAGGCTTCCCTTCCGGGAAGGACTGATGTCTTCACGGGGTTTCGGACCTGTGCAAGATAATGGGACATCCCGGTGAGGAGGTGTCCCATGAAGTGGAGTGAAATTTCGTTAAATTACGCGGTCGTTGCCGCCGTCGATGGGGATCTGGGCGCCGGTGGTGGAGGAGAAGACGGGGCCAGCGACGGTGCTGATCATGGCGGCGACTCCCGAGGAGGTGATCTCAGTGCTGAGGAGGTTTTTCGTTTTGTATTCCTCGACGGTCATGCCGTAGCGCTTGGCGGATTTTTCGAGGGCTTCCTGGGACCAGATTTCGGTGTCGAAGACGGCGTCGGGGTGGATGACGTTGACGCGGACGCCGAAGGAGGCGAGCTCGAGGGCGGCGACGCGGGCGAGCTGGGTGACGCCGGCTTTGGTGACGGAGTAGGCGGAGGCGCCTGGTCCGGGAGCAGCATAGTTGCGCGAGCCGATGATGATAATGCTCGGTGCGAGGGTGCTCTTTTTAAGGTGGGGGATGGAGAACTTGAGGAAGCGCTGAGTCGCGGTGAGGTTGATCTTGAGGTGGAGGTCCCAGCTGTCTTCGAGGGCCTCGATGTATTCGCCGGATTTAAAGATGCCGGCATTGGCGACGATGAGGTCGAGGCTGCCGTGTTTGGCGGCGGTGTCATCGATGATCTTTTTCATGGCGGCGTCATCGGTGATGTCACAGACGATGCCGGTGAGGCGCTCGCCGGTGAGGTTTTCGACGACGGCTGGATTGATGTCGAGGCCGACGACGGTGGCTCCGTCGTTGCGAAGGCGTTCGACAGTGGCGCGACCGATACCGCCTGCGGCTCCGGTGACAATGGCTACTTTGTTGGCGTGGATTTGATCAGACATGAGATTTTGAATAGTGAGTGGTGAGGGGGGAGTGGTGAAATCTTGGTTGTGAAGGGTTTAGAACCCACAACCGGAACGAAGTGGAGATAGCCAACAGGCAAATGGATGGGATGAAATGGATGGATCCTCCAGCGTCCTTCGGGATACGGCGGCCGAGACGTCGGACCAGTGGGTTGTGGATTTTGGTGACCACGAAAAAGAGGAAATGGACGAAACTTGGATTTCTAGTTTTAAGATTCGGGTTTTGAATTTGTTTCGAGTTTCTGATTCTAGAATTTGGAATTTCCTAGGCCAGAGTGTCGTTGAAGAACTTGAGGTTCTCGACGGGGTCTTCGTCGTTGAAGATGGCGGATCCGGAGACGACGAAGTGGGGCTTCATGGCTGCGATCTGGGGGATGGTGTCTTTGTTAACGCCTCCATCGATGCAGATGAGGAGCTCGGGTTTCCAGGAGAGGAGGGTTTCGATTTTTGCGGGGAGGTCGTCGAGGAAGGTTTCCTTGCCGCTGTATGGGCCGACTCCGAGGAGGAGGACGTAGTCGATTTGATCGAGGTATTTTTTGATGAAGCTGACGGAGGTTCCGGGGTTGAGGGAGACGCCGCGGACGATGTCTTGGTGGCCGGAAATACGAGCAAGGGTGTCGTCGATGTGGGCAGTGTATTCGGCGGAGAAAGAGATGAGATCGGCACCGGCTTTGGCGAAGGCGTCGATGTGCTGTTTGGGCTTGTTGATGAGCAGGTGAACGTCTTTGAGGAGTTCGGTTTTAAGGCCGCCGACGAAGGGGGAACCGACGGTGATGTTGGGCCAGATGTTGCCGTCCATGACATCGAAGTGCAGGAGGTTGACGTCGTTTTTTTGCAGGATTTTCAAGGCGGCGGCTTGGTTGCCCATGTCGTAGCTGAGGGTGGCGACGGAGAGTTGAGGGCGGCTGCGGATGAGCTCGATTTTTTCTGCGCGGGTCATGACGGTAGCTGTAAATTGGATTGCCGTTTCAAGGGCTTATTTGAGTGCTGGGGGAGCTTGGTTGGGGGCGGGGAGCGGACAGGAATGTCCAGGCTTCATATCAGGAGACCTACGACTCCTTTGAAGAAAAGCCCTGGGGATTGGACCCGGGGACTTTTTGAGTTTTTGGCTGCGCGACCGGAGGTCGCGGCCACGTTTAGCCGGCGTTGTAGATCTCGATCGCTTCGGAGGGTTTTGCTCCGTTGTGAACGACTTCTTTAACAGCCTTCATCATGGCGAGAGGCTTATCGGATTGGAAGACGTTGCGACCCATGTCGACTCCGGATGCACCACACTGGATGGCGTTGTAGCAGAGTTCGAGTGCCTCGAGCTCAGGGAGCTTTTTACCACCGGCGATGACGACGGGGACGGGGCAGGCGGCGACGACGTTTTCGAAGCCTTCGGTGTAGTAGGTCTTCACGATGGATGCGCCATTTTCAGCACAAACGCGGGAAGCGAGGCCGAAGTAGCGGGAGTCGCGAGCCATGTCCTTACCAACAGCGGTGACACCCATGACGGGGATGCTGTATTTGTTACCGATGTCGACCAACTTGGAGAAGTTGGAGACGGTGATGGCTTCGGTGTCCTTGTCGCCGATAGCGAGCATGGCTGCCATTGCGGAGACGTTCATGGAGATGGCATCGATCTCGGAGATGAGAACGTTGTGGTTCATCTCGGTGAGGATGGTGGTGCCGGTATCGGTACGGAGGCAGATTGGCTTGGTGTTCTCAGCAGGGATGCTGGTGCGAATCATCCCGCGGCAACCCATGAGGCAGTCAGCTTCTTCGGCAAGCGGGGCGATGTTGAGGTCGATGCGTTCAAGACCGGAAGTCGGCCCCATGAGGAAGCCGTGGTCGAATGCAAGCATGACGGTGCGTCCGGACTTCGCGTTGAAGATGCGGGACATGCGGTTCTTGATTCCCCAAGAAGCGCTGTTCATTCCCTTGAGGTAGAATGAGGATGTGTCGGCGGGTGTGTTGAGACCGAAGTTGTCTCCGTCTCTGATGTCGTCTAAGTCAGCCATTTTATTAGTTGGTTGTGGTGTTGGTATTTTGGAAAGGGTTTGAGGAAGCAGGAGTGGTCTTGATCATTTTGCCAATGATCAAGACCACTGCGCCCGCGATTGCGAAAAGCAAAGGAAAGATGTTCTTGAAGAAGAACGCCGTTCCTGGAGAGAGGTTTTTTTGGGGGACATGGGTGGCTCGGTTGAGAGAGCTTGGTTGGGGACGTAGGGTTACAAACCCACGCTCCTTAGTTTTCTAGTTTGTCGATGAGGTAGCTGACAGCGCGCTCGACGAAGACGTCATCTTGGGCGTTGTTGTCCATGGATTCGACTTCGATGGTGTCGGGGAGTTCCTTTTGGAGGGACTCCCAGTAGGCGGCATCGAGCCCGGGGTTGTAGAGTTCGCCACCTTCAGCGGAGTAGCTGGAGACGCCTTTGAGGGGCATGAGGAAGAGGGTGTCCTTGGTGGAGTGGACGAGTTTTTCGCCGATGATTTTCGCGACGCGGCCTTGTTCCTCGGCGTTGAGGCGGGGGACGAAGACGTAGGGTGAGTGCCAGGTGATTTGGTGGTCTTCGTAGCCGGCGGGAACTTTGCTGGGCTCGTTGACGAGGATGCCGAGGTGCTCGGAACCTCCGGGGACGATGACTTGTGGGAGGCCGAGTTTTCCGGCGACGGTGAGTCGTTCGGGTCCGCCGGCGCGGAGGACGCCCCAGACGCCGTCGGCGATTTCGCCGAGGCCGTAGTCGAAGACGGCGTTGATGATTCCTTCTTTCATCATCTGCTCCATGGCATCGCCACCGGCTCCGATGGCGTGGAAGGTGATGACTTCGTAGCCCGCTTTTTCAAAGAGGTCGATGGCGTGCATCGCGCCTTGGGTGAGGACGCCGAGATTGGACATGCCGATGACGCCTTTGGCGGTGGACTTGGTGATGCACTGCTCGGATTGTGCCATGCCCCATGCTGCTGCGGCGGCGTTGGCGAGGATTTTGCGGGAGAAGACGTTAAGGCCGAGGATGTCGGAGACAGCGAACATCATGGTGATGTCTTTTATGCCGACGAAGGGTGAGGTGTCGCCGGAGGCGGCGGTGGAAAGCATGACTTTCGGGAAGCCATAGGGAAGGGCCTGGAGGATGGGAGCGCAGGTGGAGGTGCCTTGGGTGCCGCCGAGGGTGACAACGGCGTCGATCTTGCCAGCTTCCTGGAGTTCGAGGAGGATCTTGGTGGCTCCGGTGACGATAAAGGGATTGGATTGCTCACGGTTGGGTTTGACGAGGAGCTCGTCGAGATTACCTCCGCCAGCGGAGATGACTTCCTGTTTTGAAACGTCTGCTTTAAGGTCGGAGTCGCCGACGAGGGAGAGGTCGATGAGGAGGGCTTGGCCGCCGAGGGTTTCGATCTCGGTGCGCATGAAGTCGGCTTCGGCAGCTTTGGTGTCGAGGGTGGCTAGAATGGCGACGGTTTTCATGGGAGAAAGAGATACACGATGGTAGGGCAAGAGTCTTGAAGAAAATGGGGTGTTTTTTGAATAAAATCGTCAGGAGGGATTTGAGATCTGAGATTTGAACACGAACAGTGAGATTTGAACGAGCTTCCTCCTTCGCCAAGGCGTGCGAAGCGAAGCGGCGGGGGCGGCACGACTCCTTTTAGAGCCGGTAGCGGGCGCGGTAGGCGGAGGGAGGTTCTTTGAGGATGCGGGAGAATTCGCGGGAGAAGTGAGCTTGGTCGGCGAAGCCGCAGTGGTGGCTGATTTCGGCGAAGGTATGAGTGGTGCGGACAATGAGGTGGCAAGCTTCTTGGACGCGGAGGTGGCGGAGGTATTCCTTGGGGGTCATGTTGAAGCAGGCTTTGAATTTCCGCAGGAAGCTGCTGAGGGAGAGGTTGGCATTTTTGGCGAGTTCGGTGATGGGGATGTTGTCACGGTAGCGCTGGTGGAGGAGTGCCAGAGCGGGTCCGAGTTCCTCGTTTTTGGCGAGGGAGGTGGTGCCTTGGTCGAAGGGGCGGGTGATGCCGATGATGCCGCAGATGGTTCCTTTTTGATTGAGGAGGGGCTTTTTGGTGGTGGTGGACCAGTCGACGAAGCCGCTGCCGCGGGGGACGAGCTCGACGCGGTTGATGACGGGTTGGCCGGTTTCAAGGATGCGGAGGTCGTCTTCGCGGATGTGTTTTAGGATGTGGGGCGGGATGAAGTCGTCGTCTCGCTTGCCGAGGATCTCACTTGATTCGAAGATCTCGCAGAGGCGCTGGTTGTAGGCGACGTAGCGGAGGTCGCGGTCTTTGACGAAGTAGATGAAACCGGGGAGGTCGTCGAAGATGCCGGCGAGGTGGTTCTCGACGTGGTTCTTTTGAAAGAATTGGTCATCTTGCACCAAGAAAGAGTGAATGGTGAATGGGGAAGAGTGAAACTTTAATGCGAGTGGGCACGGGTTTTTTGGCGAGGGTGGAGATTGCCTTGCTTCGGGGGGTGGTTTGTTGAGACTTGGGGAGATGCAGCTTACGATTGGAGACATTCATGGATGCCTGACTTCACTGGAGACCATGTTCGATTTGGTGCAGCCGAGTGAAGAGGACCTTGTGGTCACGCTGGGCGATTATGTGGATCGTGGGCCGGATTCGAAGGGGGTCATTGATCGACTCTTAGAACTGAAGAAGACGCATCGTTTCATTCACCTCATGGGGAATCATGAGATCCAGATGATTCGGGCGCTGGAGACGAAGGTCGATTGCCAGCGGTTTTTAAGCGAGATGTGCGGGGGGAAGGACACGCTAGCGTCCTATGGCGGGGGCTTTGAGGATGTTCCGGAGGCGCATTGGGAATTCATGCGCTCGGCGGAGCTTTACCACGAAGTGGGAGATTTTATTCTAGTGCACGCCGGGGTGGAGGCGGGAATGGCGGTGGGCGATCAGGATTCTGAGACTTATTACTACCAGCGATTTCACAGTCAGCGGGCTCATGTTTCGGGCAGGACGGTGGTCTGTGGCCACACGATCCAAGGGGATCTGCCGACGGATCTTGGCTATGCCATCTGCCTCGATACCTGCGCGTATGGAGGTGGCTGGCTGAGTGCGTTCGATCTTGATTCAGGGAAGATTTGGCAGACGAATGAGCGGGGGGAATCCCGCGAGATGCATCGCGATGATCTCGCTTTTATGACAAACTAATTCGTGGCTGAATCACTTCGGAGAAAGGATCAGCGATTTGATGGGGACGCTTAAGCGAAAGTCTTTTCCGTAATCGCCGACGAGTCCTCCATTGTCTTGGCCGACTTCAAGGACATCGATGGGATGTGCGGTGAGGAGGGGGTTACCTTCTTTGAGAGTGTGCTGGTTTCGATTGGTGCGGAGGATGATGCCTTTCTTGGTGACGCGTGCTTCGAGGGGGTTGCTGGCGCTGGCGGGGAGGGGAGTGCTGGCGGTGAATTTTTCACCACTTTGGCGGACGGTGAAGTGGAGGTGGTTGTCTTTGAGGTAGAAGGACCAGCCGTGGTTGGTTCCTCCTTGGGCAACGATGACGCCGGTGGCGGGGAGGGATTCGAGTTGCGCGGTGACGGTGAAAGGACGGTTCGCGAGATTGGGTGAAGTTTCACTGGTGAAGGTGTCGCCGGACTTGAGGTGGAGGGGCTCTATGGGGGTGGCTTTGGCTGTTTTCTTTTTCTTCCAGCTGCCAAAGGGGACGACGCCGCGCTCTTTGGCCCACTTTTCATATTGGGCGGCCATTGTTTTGACGCGCTCGGGGTGTTTGGCGGCGAGGTTGTTCATCTCGGTGCGGTCGGCGGGGATGTTGTAGAGTTCCCACTTACTCTTGACGCCCTTGGCGACGATTTTCCATGCGCCATCGCGGACGGCACGGTTGCCTTCGTGCTCGAAGTAGATGGGCTTTCCTCGCTGGATGGTTTCGCCTTTGAAGGCGGGATTCAGGGAAGTGCCTTCGACGGGAATTTTATTGGCTGGATATGAGGCTTTTCCGAGATCGAGGCAGGTTGCCATGAGGTCGATGAGATGGGTGGGGTCTTTGGCCCAGATATTTTTTCCGGCGATCCCTTTGGGCCAGTGGGCGATAAGGGGGGTGGAGATTCCGCCTTCGTGGACCCAGTGTTTGTATTCGCGGAAGGGAGTGTTGGAGACGTTGGCCCAGTTTTTGCCGTAGCCGACTTCGGTTTCAGGCGGGCCGGGCATGATGCCATCGCCTCGGCGGAGGGGGTAGCCATCGCGTGACTGGGTGGGGACCATGTTGGTTTGGAGTTCGTCTTTACCCATGGGTTTGAGGGTGGGGGCGGAAGGGCGCTCAAGTGGGCCGACAAGCTTACCGCGGCCGAAGCCTTCGGCGCAGCCGCCGTTGTCCTGGAAAAAAAGGATGAGAGTGTTGTCGAGCTGTCCGTTCCTTTTGAGCGACTCGACAATGCGGCCGATGCCTTGGTCCATGTTATCGACCATCGCGGCGTAGACTTCCATGCAGGCGGATTCCCATTCTTTCTTTTCCACTTTGGACCAATCCCCGATGGGGCCGGGGATTTTCCAGCTAGGGTCGATGAGGCCGAGGGATTTCATTTTTTTGAGGCGGGCCTCATAAGCCGGGGCGTAACCGCCGTCGTATTTGCCTTCATATTTGGCAATGTCCTTGGGGAGGGCGTGCATGGGCCAGTGGGCGGCGGTGTAGGCGACGTAGTGGAAGAAGGGTTTTTCGGGATGCTCTTTGAAGTGGCTGTCGATGTAGTTGACGGTATTGTCGGAGATCGCGTCGGTGTAATACCAGGTGCCCTTTGGTTGGTAGCCGGGGTCGTTCTCGGGCGTGATCTGGGTGTTGTCGCGGGTGAGGGAGTTGGGATCGAAGAATGAACCCGCACCGTGGATAGTACCGAAAAATTTATCGAAGCCACGCTGGCTGGGCCAGTTGTCCTTGGGGTCGCTCGCTTTGACCTTGGGGGTGACGTGCCATTTCCCCGACATGTAGGTACGGTAGCCGGCGGGCTTAAGGGCTTCGGCGATGGTGAGGCATTCCTTGTTGAGAAATCCCTGATACTGGGGGAGGCCGTAGTCGCTGGTCATGTGGCCGATGCCCGCTTGGTGGGGATAAAGTCCGGTGAGGAGAGAGGCGCGGGTGGGGCAGCAACGGGCGGTGTTGTAGAACTGGGTGAAGCGGAGGCCGTTGGCGGCTAGGGCGTCGAGATTGGGTGTGTTGATCTCACCGCCGTAGCAGCCGATGTCGGAGTAGCCCATGTCATCGGACATGATGAGGATGATATTGGGCCTCTCGGCCGTAAATCCTAAATTCGAAGTGAGAAATGCCAAACAGGTTAGCAAGCCCAAGGGCAAGAGACGGTAAAGAGGCCCGATAAGAGAGAAGAGAATGCGAAGCATGTTGCTCTATTACGCGCCGGGAGGGGGGCTTCTGACAGGAAAATTGTGCGGAATTTTGGGGAATCCCCTAAACTTATCGGCTCCGGAGAATGAGATTGAGGACTTCCTCGCGGGACGCAGGATTCTCGCGAAACAGGCCGCGCATGGAGGAGGTCACGGTGGAGGCACCGGGTTTCTTGATACCGCGCATCGACATGCACAAGTGCTCGGCCTCAAGGACGACGGCGGCGCCGCGGGGGTTGAGCTTGAGGGTAATGGCGTCGGCGATTTCGGTGGTGAGTCGTTCTTGGACTTGCGGCCGTTTGGCGTAGCCATCGACGAGGCGGGCGAGCTTGGAAAGGCCAGTGATGTGGCCGTCGCTTTGCGGGAGATAGGCGACGTGCGCCTTTCCGAAGAAGGGGATGAGGTGGTGCTCGCAGATCGAGAAAAAGGGGATGTCGCGGACGACGATGATTTCATCGTGTGCGACCTCGAAGGTGGTATCGAGATGGGTGGTTGGGTCTTCGCGAAGGCCACTGCAAATTTCGGAATACATCCGCGCGACCCGTTGCGGGGTGTCGCGGAGACCATCGCGATCAGGGTCCTCCCCGATGGCGGCGAGGATCTCTTTTACGGCGGCAGCAATGCGGTCGTGGTCGATGGCGGGTGGCTGGGACATTAGAGGGGTTTAGCGCAGATTTGTGAAAATGGCGAGGCTAGTTGAGAAAGGTATATCCTGCGTTCAGGTAGCTGGCGTAGGAGACCCAGAGGAGGTAGGGAACGAGGAGGAGGGCCGCTGTTTTGGAGAACTTCGCGAGCTCTCGGATCGTGAAGAGGATGGAGATCCAAAGGAGAATGATGACGACGAGGGCGGCGGTGATTTGCCGTGCTCCAAAGAAGACGGGGGTCCATGCGAGATTGAGGATGAGTTGGAGGGCAAAGAAAAGGGTGAGGCGGGTTTTGCCGAGCTGGGCCTGGTGCTGATGCCAGATGAGGGCGAAGGCGATGCCAATAAGGAGGTAGAGCGTGGTCCAAACGGGGCCGAAGAGCCAGTTGGGCGGGGTGCCCGGAGGTTTGTTGAGGGTGGAATACCAGGAATCAATGGAGCTGGCGGTGACGATCCCTCCGAGTCCGCCGATGAAGATCATGATGAAGGCCGAGAGGGTGATTTTTGCGGGGAATGAGCGGAGCATTGCTTGAATGGTGACTTATGAAGTGGGAGTTGTGAATGGGAATCTGGGAATGTGGCGGCTTGTCATTCTTGGGGAGACGGAAGATGGTTGGGCTATGGATAAAAACGTGACTTGGGGATTTCTGGGTGCTGCTGGAATTGCAGAAAAGAATTGGGCATCGGTAAGGCGGTCAGGAAATGGGGTGCTGAAGTCGGTGGGGAGTCGTGATATTGCGAAGGCGCAGACGTTTATCGAAAGCTGCCAAGCTTCGCAGCCCTTTGAGATCGCGCCGCAGGCGGTCGGTGGTTATGAGGAGATTCTTTCCGATCCTGAGATCGATGCAGTTTATATCCCGCTGCCGACCGGCATCCGGAAGGAGTGGGTGATCCGCGCGGCGGAGGCGGGTAAGCACGTCCTGTGTGAAAAGCCCTGCGCGGCCTCGCTGGAGGATCTTGGAGAAATGATCGCAGCCTGTGAGGCCAATGGGGTGCAGTTTATGGATGGGGTGATGTTTGTGCACAATGAGCGTCTTTCAAGAATTCTGGAGGTTTTAGAGAATGGCGAGGAGCTGGGCAAAGTGCGAAGAATCGAAAGTTGCTTTTCCTTTTTAGGGGATGAGGAATTTGAGGGTAATATTCGCCTCGATTCCCGACTTGAGCCGGCTGGGTGCCTCGGAGACCTGGGCTGGTATTGCCTGCGAATGACGCTTTCTTGTTTTCAAAATGCGCTGCCTGAAAGAGTCCGTGCTTTCATGCTCGAAGAAAAGAACGGGGTCCCGGTAGAAATCCGGGCGGATCTTTATTTCAGTGACGACCGGAGTGCGTCTTTTCACTGCTCGTTCACGACTTCGCTTGAGCAGACCTGTCGGATTTCCGGGACGAAAGGCACGTTGAGTTTGGATGACTTCGTGCAGCCTATTGAGGGTTCTGAGACGAGCTTCCGTCTCACCCAGCTAGGTTCTTTAAATGAAGGTTGCAACTACTCGACCACTGCCAAACGCAGGGAGGTGAAGATCCCCGGCAAGTCCACCAATGCCGTTGGCTCGCAAGAGACGCTGCTTTTCCGGAAGTTTGGCGAACTGGTTCTTAGTGGGAAGGTTGATTCTTCGTGGCCAGAGCGCAGCATGCTGACGCAAAAGGTGATGGATGCGGTGCTGAAGTCGGCCCGCGAGGGAGGCGAGGCGGTTTCCTTGGGTGATTGATTTTGAGGGGAGCGCTTCGGGAGGATATTTTTGAAGCGGGGTCAGGGGCACGCTTGGGCACGAAAAACCTCCGGGTTTTTGGCCCGGGGTTGAGGAGGGTTGAGACGGTCCCTTTACTTGTTAAAAGTCAGCTCGCGGAACTCGTTGGCGGCGGCGGTGACGGCTCGTTCGATGGGGAGGCGCTCGGTGGAGCTGCCGGTCCAGAAGCCGTGGCCGCTGGTGTGGTCCAAGATATACTGGGCGTCGGACGGCGTCTCCATGGCGGCGCCGTGGGCGACGAGGAGGGTGTCGGGGCTGAGCTCGCGACACTTTTGGTAAACTTTCTCGGTCTGCACGGCGGTTTCCTCAATGGTCATGCCGTTGTCGTAGCCTTTGATGCCGCCCTTGGTGGTGCCGGCGTGGTAGCAAAAGATGTGAGGCTTGGCCTGGGCGCAGATGTCGTAGGAGTCTTCTTCGGTAAAGGCGAGTCCGACGGAGACCATGTCCATTTCCTCTTTCGCAAGGATGAGCATGTCGATTTCGTTCTGAAGGGTGATACCGGCGGAGGTCATCACTTTGAAGATCTCGGAGTCGTGGTCGATGTAGGAAATTGAAGGTCCGATGTTGGAGACGGATTGGACTCCCATGTCCTTACACTCTTGCAGGACCATGCGCATGTCCTTGAGGGGGTCGTTTGCGTTGAGGCAGGCGCAGACGAAGGCTTTGCCTTCGAGTGCGGGCATGATGTCCTCGCGGGTATAAGTGAGGGTCTGCCTGTTGGAATCAAGGATGGGCCACATCATGGCCATGGTACCCATGCCATTGGAGCGGAGGCGTGCTCCGGAGAAGGTGTTGATGCAGTCGGTGCCTTCATGCTCGAGGAGTTTGGCAACGAGACCGGATCCCGCGGAGGAGATCATGATGGGGATGCGGGCGTCGACCTTGGCCTTGAGGTTGGCGAGGATCTGCTCGGTGGTGAGACGTTTAGTGATCATGAATTTAAGAAGTTATTGAGGTGTTGGTTGAGAGCGGTTTGGTAGGCTTCGGGCTCGTGGTAGCGGGCGGGAAGGTGAGCGGTTTGGGAGTTTGGAAGGACGTTTGCGATTTTAGTCGCGACAGCTTTAGGATGGAGGTCGTCACGGGGACTGTCGAGGACGAGAATGGGTGCGGTGATGGTTTTCAGCTGGGAGAGGGAGGAGAAGGGGCAGTCGTTCCACATGCGGGAGAGGACGGCGTTGTCCGGCCGTTGGTAGACGGCAGTGATGGAGTTTGCCACGGGGGGATTGGCGGAGAGGAGGGCTTGGAACCTTGTAAGGGCTTCGAAGTCGGGCTGGGTCATCTCGCCGGCGTCGGCGACGAGTTTGAGATGAGCGGGTTGCGGGGAGTCGAGCCAAGAGGGGCGGAGGAGGATGAGTTTTTTGAATCGGTCCGGGTAGCGGAGGGCGATGTTGAGGGCGATACCGGAGCCCATGGAGAGGCCACCGAGGTGGCATTTTTCGAGGCCGAGATGGTCCATGAGGGCGATGGTGTGATCCGCGAAGGAGTCGAAGGAATAGGTAGCGGGATCGAAGGACATGGAGTCTCCGTGTCCGGGCAGGTCGGGGGCGATGAGGTGGAGGTCGGGGAGGTTGTTGAGGGCCGAAGTGGTCTTGGTACGGCTGGCTCCCAGTCCGTGGAGGAAGACGAGTGGTTCGCCGTCAGAGGGGCCGATGGTTTCGAAGGAAAGCATTTAAAAGAGTGGGTTACCTGGACTTTGGGGTGGTGTTTTGTGAACGGGGCGAAACCTATGCGAACATTGGAGAGGGGGACAAGTTCAATGATGCGGTATTGCTACGCACGGTGCGGTCATTTCCGGGGAATGACTTTCATGAGGAGTCGCGTTGACCAAGAGTGGACGAAAACGGCGAGTCCGTTTTCGGGCGCGGGAATTCACCCTGATATGAAGAAGCGGCTTGTTCTTACATTGTTGGCAAGGAGATTGATGGCTTTGCTGTCACCCTTTTTGAGAATCCCGATTCAATCAAGGACTTCCGCCTTTCTCTCACGAACACTTTCTTCGGATCTACCCGACGGTTTTCAAGAAGCGTGATCGTCCTATATTAGGAGGGCGCATTTTTTAGTCGGGACGTGGGATTTCAAATTGCTCAGTGGTCCGTGTATACCAGTCGGGAGAAGACATTCTTCCGATGGGTTGGTAGGCTCCGTGATAGAGATGAATGTCATCATCGAAGAGGCCATCGCGAGCGTGCACCACGTGAACGACGCCAATAATTAAGCGATTCGAGCCAATCTCGAGCGTGGTATGCTCCGAGCATTCGAGGGCAACAGGGGCTTCGACAATGCGAGGGACGGAAAGGTTCTCCGAGGGGACGGTGGTGAGGGGGAGCTTGTCGAGTTCGCTTTCGCCATGAGGGAGGGAGGCGGAAGTATCAACCATCATTTGAGCCAGAGGCTCATCGACCATGTGGACGACGAATTCGCCGGTTCGTCGGATGTTTCGCGCGGTGTCTTTAGGCGTTTCACGATCTTTGTTTCCCGGGGCGAAGGCGACGATGGGAGGGTTGGAGCCGAAGACGTTGAAGAAGGAAAAGGGGGCGGCATTGATGCGTCCCTCCTCATCGATTGTCGTGATCCAGGCGATAGGTCGGGGCGTAACCAAGGACGCGAGGAGGTTGTATCGCTTCGCTGGTGGGAGTTGGTCCATTTCGTAAATCATAGTCGATTAAAGGGATGACATTTTCTAGCAGAGGAACTTCATCATAGGTTGCTGATAATAAGTAAGATAGGAGGTGTGAGGCTCAGTTTTCGAGGGACACTTTGAGGCGGTAGAAAATTTCGGTCGCGCTTCCGGGCGAGTGACTGAGGATGCGGGTTCGGGTGCCGCTGGCCTCGTCGAGGTTATTTGACTCTTCGTTTACCGGCGTGAGATTACTCCAGTTTTCAAGGTCATTGCTTTTTTGGATCACACTGGTGAGTGCACGCCCGGAAAGGTCGAGGGATTCGGTGAGCGTGAATTGCATCTCTCCGTTGCTTTGGAGGGAGGCCGAGAAGGGGGAATTGGCTTCGGAAAAGTCACCCGCATCCGAGTCCGAGTAATACTCGAGGAGGTTCGAGATTCCGTCTTCATCAGCGTCGTCTCCTGGCTGGTTGTTTGCGGTGAGGCCATGGCCGCTGAGCCAGGCCTGGAAGCGATCCGATGGATTGAGCGCAGCGTGAGTGATGGCGGGTTGGATGAGGAGATTGATTTCTGAGAGATAGCTACTGATGCGGGTGCCGTAGCTGTGGGTCTTGTCGTAGAAACGCGCGTCGTCCTTGTTCGTCTGGTAGCTCGGAGGATTGAGATACTGTAAGTTACTCGTCGGGATGAAATTCCAGCCGTCGGTATCCGAACCAATATAGAAACCGCGCGCTTTCGTCATGGCGGCGCGGAAGTTGGAATCGTCACCCACGGTGTTGTTGGAGTCGCGATTGGAATCGGCTGAGAAGGTGACGGCGGCGAGTTTCCAGGTGGAACCGTCTTTGATGAACCACCCTCCGCCGGAATCATTTCCAGTCGCTTGGCATTCGAAGGGGCCGCCGTTGGCGTCGAATTGCGAATAGATTAAGTCTGCTCCGCTGGAAGCGGTAGAGGTCGAGAGGACATCGCTGACGCCCCAGCGGTCAGCTTCGGTTGTGACGTCGCCCCATTCCCACCCGATTACTTGGGAGTTTCGGGTCAGTTCGTTTCCCCGGCCCCGGCCTTTTCCAGTGATGACAAATTCCTTTCCGGGTTCGTTGGTATTGGAATAGAGGGGTGCGTAGGAGGGAAAAGTTTCCCAAATTTCAAAAATGGAAAGGTCGGTGGAGATCGCCCCATCCTCGATGATGAGGCGGGAAGCGGGTTTGACAGTGAAAGTCTGCCCGGGTTCACCGCTGAAGTAGCTTGGGCGGGTGACAATGCCCGCTTCTCCAAGATGTTTTGCGGTGATGAAATGCTTCGGCGAGATCATGGTCCCGTGAAAATCCTTGAAGCGGATCAAGTGCTGCCAGCCGGAGTTTTCATAGGCTCCGGTGGGGGCGGTTTCTTTGTTTGCAGGGGGGTCTTCGGCATTCCAAAAAATGAGCCCATTGCTCGGAAGGGCTCCAAAAAAGAAGAGGGCGATGAAGAAGCGGCACATGAGAGGTCAACATGGCTCAATCTGAGACGAGCGCACTCAAGAAATCCACCATTTCGTTTTTTGGATCGGAAACGAAATTGTTGATCATCAGTGCGAAAGCGTAGCGTTGGCCTGATTTCTTCGTGAGATAGCCGGCGTAGGTTTTTACCCGAGACATCCCGCCTGACTTTGCGTGAATGCGGCCTTCGATGGCGGAACCATTTCCGAAGGAAGCGAGGGTTCCACTCACTCCGGCGATCGGCAGGGACTTTTCGAAAAGATCACCGGTTTCGTGGATGCGTGCCAACTTGAGGAGGTGGGCGAGTTGTCGTGGTGTGATCGAATTTCGGGGCGAGAGGCCGGAGCCGTCGTAGATCACCATACCGGTGAGATCGGCTCCTTGAGCCTGCCAGTGATTTTTTAAAGCGCTTAAACCTGCTGCGGTAGAACCGTCTTGGCCGAGTTGATTGAGAAGGGCTTCGGCATAAAGATTGATGCTCTGGTGATTCGTGGCTGTGACGATTTTTTCGAGTGAGGGGCTTTCTTGTCGGTGGATTTCCTCACCGCTGCCGGTTCCGATCTTCAGCTCACCGTGGAGCGGGAAGTTGTTTTTCGAAAGATACTGTTGGAAGGCCACTCCGCAGCTCAAGGGTGGATTGGGGAGGGCTCCTTTGATCGTGAACGCGCTCGGACCCGCCGGAACGGTGCCGCGGAAGTGGATGACTTCCGCTCTTGGGCCTCCGTAGAGGTAACCTTGGTCTCCTGAGCCCGGGGGGCCGGTGCGCATGTGGTTCTCGAATCGCACCCTGGGAGGTTGGGGCTCGATCCCGATGAGCTTGGCGGTGGCTCCGAGCGCTCCCGGTTGAAAGGTCACGGCGTATGAGTTGAGATGAAAGTTGAGCCCCCAGGCCCCCGAGCCGTAGTAGTTCCCGATATCGCCCCAAGGCCAAGAATTGGGGATCGCACGATGCTCAAAATGAGTCGTATCGATGATGAGGTCGCCCTTGATCCCGGTCAGGCCCGCTTTTTTTAGCGCGTCGAGCCAGGCCGGGAATTCGGCCTCGGGGGAAGTCATTGAAAGCGTGGGATCGCCGCCGCCTTTGACAATGATCGAGCCGCCATCACGAAGAATTCGGGTCACGAAACGATGTTCCTTTCCTAAGATTTGGAGCGCGGTCGCGGTGGTGACAGCCTTCAAGGTGGACGCGGGAATAAGCGCCAGATCTGCGTTGTGCGCGATGTTAGGATCAATTTCTCCTTCCAACGGGATGAGGGAGAAACCCACTGAAGCGGTGCGTAGAGCGTCGCACTTGAGGAAGTGATCGAGAGCGACGTTTCCTTTTAACGCTTGTGCTCCCATGAGAATCCATCCGAGTGCTTTCACTGTCATTGCCGTGATCATAAAAGATCGCTGGCTGAAAATCCATCGTACAAATTTCCGGTTTCTTCGCAGAAAGCTTGATGCTCAAGACCAAATCAGTAAAATATTATATCTTATGATTCGAATGATTTCGTTCAGGCCCCTTGCCAGCCTCTCTGCTGGCCTCATTTTTTGCGCTGCTGCGCCCTCGAATGCAGAGCAGCCGGATGTGAGTAATCTTCAGGAAGATCGAGAGCGTCTGATCGATCTTGTCCTTAATCTCGAGTCGAATTTTTCGGTAACGATCAAGGATTATCGGGCGCTGCAGAAGGACTATAGTAAGCTCGTAGAGCAACCTGTCGCGTTGGATCAGGAGGATGAAGTTACCATGCTTAGGAGGAAGCTGACGGGTGCGATCACTCAGATCGGAAATCTCAAACAGCTTGAGGAAGGTCCTCGAAAGTCTTCAGAGGTTGAGATCGCCAAGCTTAAAAAGACGCTCCATAGCGATCTGGCAGCCCTGAGGAAGGAACTCGGTGTCGAACGAAATGCTCTCAAAATAGCGAGCGCCCAGCTTGATGAGTTTCGGAGAATCCAGATTGAGACGGGTCGGGTCGAAGAAATGCTGCGCACCGAGACAGTTGGCCGGGCGGACCTACAAGCGGACGTGCAATTGCTGCGGGGTGAACGTGACGCACTTCTAGCTCATTTGAAAGGGAACATGGAGCTTCTCGAGAAATCGGAAAATGGACGGAAGAAAGCGGAAATCCGTGTGGCCGAGCTTGAAACGTCGAACAACGGCCTCGAGTCGGATCTCAAGAAGCGCAGTGCAGAGATTGCCGATCTGACAAAAAAGGCGGCAACCAGCGAGCGTCTCCAAATGACCATCACCCGTCTTGAGGGAGAAAAGAAGCTAGCCATGGAAACTCTCAACAAGAACAAAGCAGAGCTTGTGCGTCTCAAGGCGGATCTTGCGGGGAAGACTAAAATGCTCGCCTCCATGGGTCAGCTCAAAAAAGATCTTGGTGCCAGCAAGGACCTCCTTGTTGTGCGTGACGCAGAGTTGAAGAAACTCTCCGTGACAGCAGCGCAGCTTGTTCAGGAGAAGACAGCACTCACTGGCAAGCTTCAGCTAGGCGCCAAGCAACTTAAAGAAGTCCAGGTCGCCCTTGCCGCCAAGGAAAAGGAGGCAGCGCTGGTAGCCAAGCTCGCGGCAGACCTGAAGAAGGCCCGAGGTGATTTCGCGATGCAACAGAAGGCGGTGGCTGATGCCGCGATCTTGAAGAAGGAGAAGGAAACTCTGGTAGCCACCCTTGCCGCTCGTGGTGCCGAGGACAAAAAGTTCCGCATAGAAACGGCCAAACGGTTGGAAGAAATCTTTGCCAAGAACGAAGCCGAACTCACTCGCCTCGCAACTGAACAGAGGGAGAAAAGCAAAGCTACGACTCTCAAGATTGCTCTTTTAGAAAAGGACAAAACCAAGCTTCAGAACGAGCTCGCAAAGCGGGAGACCGAGCTCAGAAATACGCAAGCGCAAGCTGTCGATCAGGCCAAAGTCACGACGGTGATCGCTAAGATCGAAGAGGAAAAGGAAGACCTTGTGGCCAAGCTCGCGAGCCGGGAAGCCGACTTAAAGAAAGTGCGCATGGACTTGGGGAAACTTCATCTCAAGTCGGAAGCAACTGAGAAGCATATGCACGCTCTAAAGATCCGCATCGCTACGGTCAATTCCGTTCGCTATGCTCTAGGTATTGCGAATGTCAGGGATCAGCAACAGCGGGTCCTGAACGATATGAAAGAGGTTTTGGCAATGTTCCCGAGCGCACGGTTTGAAATTGTCGGTCACACCTGCGATCTCGGGTCAAAGGAGGGCAATCTCAAACTTAGTCAGAACCGTGCCGGTTCACTCTGCACCTACTTGTGCGAGAATGGCATCGACCCGGACCTCCTCAAGTCGCGCGGAATCGCAGACGCCGAACCTCTCGTGCCTAACACGAACGAGGAAAATCGCCGCCGCAACCGTCGCGTCGAGATCCACATTCTGGATTAAGCGCGATGACTTCTCGTCAGATTAAAGTTTAGACAACTCAGCTGAGCTTCAGTCGCTCATCAGAGCTGAGGATCTCGCTGAGAGAGTCCCAGCCTCCAGGGCGCTGCAGGTTGAAGACGCGCAGGTAAAGTGTGATGAGCTTGGGGTCATGAGGACCCACTAGAGTGTCGACGGTGCTCGTGAGCTTGTCGGCGGCGAGTTCCTTCGGAAGGTCTCCTTCCACTTGGCCTACGCCATCGTGCTCGATCTCCATGCCATCGCAGAAGGCTTTTAAGACTTCCTGTTGACCTTTCATGAACCAGACTTGGAAGAGGTGCTCGCCCACGGTGTCGCTGGTGCGGAGCTTGAGCGTTTTGTGAAGCCAAACATACTGATCAACCGGCTTCTTCTTCTGAATGAAGATGGGTCTCAGCTTACGATTCGCCGCGAGACTCCCGACGGCAGAGTTGTAGAGGTTTTTGTCATTTTCACGGATCCACTGGCACATGTCGGCGACAAGGGAGTGGTCAATTTCCTGATAGATTTCGTAGGCGTTCACGGTTGTTTTTAACTGTGGGGAGTCAACACTTCGCACCAGCGAAGGCAAGACGAAAGGCCCACGCGGCTTTTTCCACGACCTTTCCCCTCTTATGAGGGACTGCGATTTTTCCTTTCCACCACCTTCCGTCCCGCCTAAGGCCGGGAGGGGCAGCGGTATCCTCGCCTTCTTCTCGTTGGCTTGACCGTTCTTCTTGTTGGGGGAATGGCGGCGTTTTACTATTCTGTGGGCAAGCCCGGGATGTCACCCGTGGATCGCCTTGCGGAAGCCTTACGAAATGTGACCGATAGTGAAGTCACGGTGAGTGGCGCCAGCGTCACCCTTGCTCGCGCGGAAATGCGGGAGCTGGCAGTGGTCGAGCAGAAGGTCCAAAGCATGGTGAAATATGAAGCGAAGTGGCTTGGCTCAGACAAACTGCTCATCGTGAAAGGCGACTTCCTCATCAAAGCTGGCTTTGATCTCACTGGGTTCGAGGGTTTTGAGCTGGAAGGCGACAAAGTGGTGGGCGAATGGCCTAAAGCCAAGGTGCTGAGCGTGGAGCAGCTCGACTATGAGATTTTCTTTTCCAAGAGCGGCGTGGTGAACAAGGTGAGCGAGGAGGATATCCAAAAGGTGACGAACCTCCTGCAAGAACAGGCCCGTATCGATGCCGAGGAGCACAGCGATATTCTTGAATCTGCTGAGCGGGTGATCCAGAGACGCCTGGAAGATTTGAGCCAAGGAGCCTATGAGTGGCAACCAAACTAGGGCTCCCTTTTTAAAGGAACGATTACCTTTCAGCGTATTACCGGAGGCATTATTTTACTGGAAAAAAATTGGCGTGGTGAGGTGGTGATGTTTCGCGGCGAAGAGATAGACAATAAGCTTCATGGAGACGTTGGAGAATTCTAAAAGAGTAGGGAGGAAACTGTTTCCCTGGAAAAAGGCCTTCCGGGTGTCGCTTTTATCGAGTATATCTCAGGATTCGTAACCTTCTTCAGCCATGAAACTAACCGCACTTATTTTCGCGCTCGGAATGCTGAGCGCTCCGGCCCGCACTTGGACCTCGACCGCAGGGAAGCCGCTTGAGGCGACTTTTGTCTCGGCCACTGAAACGAAGGTCACGCTGAAGCGCGACAAGGATGGGAAGGTGTTCACGATTCCTCTGGATCGGCTGATCGAAGCCGACCGCACTTTCATCAAAGAAGAAGCGAAAGCTCCCGAGCCGGAGCCGAAGGAGTTGGAAGGGGAGTATTCCAATCTCATCACCGGCGACTGGGTGCTCGCGGAGCACGGAAAGCTTCCTTATGCCTTTTACGGGGGGAAGGACTTGGACGGGAACTCCAAGGTGCCGCTGGTGATTTCGCTTCACGGAAAAAGTGATAACAATGAGAACGGGAAGCAAACCGGTTTCGCGAGAAAGTTTGCCCAGGATTCCAATTACAAAGATCGACCCTGCCTTGTGCTCGCGCCGCTTTGCTATCAGCCTCATGGAGGGACTGGCGGGGGTTGGGACGATGCTCCGGGTGATGAGACCATTTCTCTCATCAAAGATCTCCTCAAGAAGCTTCCGATTATCGATGAGAAGCGCGTCTATGTGATTGGCTACTCTATGGGAGGGTTCGGGACCTGGCATTTCCTAAAAGAGGAGCCCAAGATTTTTGCGGCCGGGATCCCCATCGCGGGTGGGGCTTCGGGAGTAGGAAAGCTTAAGTCGATGCCAATTTGGTCCTTCCACGGCGCGAAAGACACCGTGGTGAAACCTGAGTATGCGAGGAACTGCGCCGAGGAACTGAAGCGGTCGAAGGTTTTCAAATACACCGAGTTCCCCGAAGCGGGTCATGGCATCTCGGGTGATGTGACCAGCGATGTGAAGGTCCACGAGTGGCTCTTCGAACAGGCGAAGAAGTAGCGCTCTTACGGCAGAGCCGCTCCGGTGATGAGGGTTGATGTGAGGGTCAACGGCTTCACGATTATAAGTAAGTTCGGCGATGAATAATTGCTCCTAAAAGGAAAGACATCAGGAATTTTAAATCATTTTTTTAAAATTAGAGCGGGTGAGCAGGGTTTGGAGAGAAACGTGTTAAGGTTTTATTGAATTACGGAGTGATTGGAATGAGTAGAGCCACGACTTGACGGATTCGGGAGGAAAGATGAGAGTACTCGCTTTATCAGCCGTATGAAATACCCCATGAATTTTCGAATTTTCCTTTGGAGTGCGTTGGCAGCCGCTACTCCGCTTGCTTCTGCACAGGTCGATGGCTGGTTGAACTGGCGTGGTCCTGACCAAAATGGCACCACTCACGAAACAAACCTTCCGAGTGAGTGGGAAGTGGGCGGCTCCAATCAACTTTGGAAATACGACCTCAATAGTGCAGGTGCTCCCGTGATCGCTAACGGCAATCTGTACGCCTTCGGATACGGTCAGGACGGCCCTGACCCCGCAGAGGATGTTCAGGAGATTCTCCTCTGCCTTGACGCCAAGACGGGTGAGAAGAAATGGGAGAAACGCTTCAGCGACTACATTTCAGACGTGGTCTACAATCGCTACGGCGTCGGATCGCCTGTGGTTGATGCCGAGACTGGCAATGTCTACCTCCAAACTTCCAATGGACGCTGTGTCGCATTCACTGCGGATGGCGAGCAGCTTTGGGAGATCTCCCTCATGGAGGAGCTTTCCCGCCTCACTTTTCCAAACGGCCGGACGGGATCGGCTGCGGTCGATGGCCCACTCGTGATCTTCCACTGCGTCACCGCAAACTGGGGAACAACAGGCCCGGCTCGCGATCGTTTTTATGCCTTCGATAAGATTACGGGCGAGCTCGTTTGGTATTCCAGCCCTGGAATCCGTCCGGTGGATAGTTCGTTCTCGATGCCGGTCTTCGGACAACTCGGTGATCAGCGCGTTTTCTACGCTGGAACGGGCTGCGGAAACATCGTTTGCGTCAATGCCCGTACGGGTGCTCCTGTCTGGCGTTTTCAGCTTTCCCAAGGTGGAGTCAACTCACAGGTTCTCCTCTATGGAAAAGACAAGCTCATCGCAATCCACGGAAAGGAGAATATCGACTCAACTTCCAAGGGCCGCCTCGTCTGCCTGAACATCCCCACCGAGTATCCCGCAGAGCAGATCGTTCTCACTCCCGATGCGGAAGCTTGGCGCAATGACGATCACATCGGCTTCACCAGCTCGCCCATCTTGGTCAAGGATCGCGTTTACACGACAAACTTCACCGGCGAACTCATCGCGGTGAATGCTGCTGACGGGAAAACAGCCTGGCATACCAAGATCGCTCCCGATCAGATTCACGCCTCACCGATCCACGGCGATGGAAAAATCTACGCCCCGTTCTTCGAAGGCACCTTCGCGATTGTCGATGAGCAAGGAAAGGTTCTCTCCAAGGCAGAGATCAAGGATGAGAGTGGCAGCGGGGTGAAAGCTCTCGCAGCGCCGATCATTTGGGCCGGGAAAGTGTATCTCTCCACGCGCGATGGTCTCTACTGCTTTGGCGATAAGGATCGTGATTATAAAGCCAACAAGGGCACCGATGAAAAAGATGCTCTCGGCGAAGTTGCGCAACTCCAGATTGTTCCTGCTGAGTTCGCGATCGCTCCGGGCAAGACTCAGGGGTTCAAAGTCTACGGGCTCGATCAACAAGGCCACCGCGTCGAAGTAATCACCGAAGCGCTTTCTTGGGAAAAGTTCATTCCACCCACTGCCAGGGTGAAGGCGAAGGTTGATGCTACCCTTGATGCGAAAACGGGCAAGTTGACCGCCGCCGCTGATGCCGCGATTTCGGCAGGTGCCCTCAAGGTGACCCACAAGGGAATGTCGGCGACCACTCGTGGTCGGGTCGAGGCCTCGGTCGGCTACTCCGAAGACTTCGAAAAGGTCGAACTCAAGATGGAGTTTAAGGGTGAAAAGGTAAACTTTCCGCCGCTCGCTTGGCTCGGTGCCCGCATTAAGTGGCACGTGCTTGAAAAAGATGGCTCCAAGGTCATCGCGAACCGTCTCGATAACCTTCTCTTCCAGCGCACCATGAATTTCTTCGGCGGCGAGGACATGAAAAACTACGTGCTCGAAGCCGATGTCATGACCGATGGCAACCGTCGCATCAAATCCGAGGTTGGCCTCGTGAACCAGCGCTACCGCATCACGCTCGTAGGTAATAAGAACCAACTCGAAGTTTCCAGTAACTACGAGCGCGTTCAGCAAGCGGTCAAGTTTCCGATCAAGGCGAACACCTGGTATCACCTCAAGACCGCTATCAAGGACAACGGTGACGGATCCGGTGTGATCTTGGCGAAGGCCTACGTAAAGGGTGAGCCCGAGCCTGCCCAGTGGACCATCGAGGTTCCCGTCAAACGTCTTCATCCCCAAGGTGCCCCCGGCGTCTTTGCCTTTTCTCCTCAAGCCCAGAAGCGGGTTTACGTCGACAATATTAAAATCACTGCCGGAGAATGATTCTTCGCCTCAACTCTCAAAACTACATCGCTATGAAAATCTCCACCGGACTCCTTTTTACCGGACTCACTCTTCTTGTTTCCTGTAAGGAGACACCTGCCGAAAAAAGCGAAGAACCAACTGCCAAGGTCGAGACCACGGCCAGCGGAACAGCCGCTTTTGAAATCACGAAAGAATGGCCCATGTGGGGCCACGACGGCACCCGCAACATGGTTGGTAATGCCAAGGGTCTGCCTGTCGACATTCTCCCGGGAGAGCTTGATGACGATACCGAAGCCGCACTCCTCGACGAGTCCAAGAATATCAAATGGGCCGCCAAGCTCGGATCTCAGGCCTACGGAAATACCGTGGTCGCAGGAGGCCGCGTTTATGTAGGCACGAACAACGAATCTCCTCGCGATGAAAAGCAGCAGGGTGACCGCGGGGTCCTCATGGCGCTTGACGAGAAGACCGGCGAATATCTCTGGCAGCTCGTCATTCCCAAGCTCGGTGCCGGTAAGGTTAGCGACTGGGAATACGTCGGCCTCTGCTCGTCTCCCGCAGTGGAAGGCGACCGCATGTGGCTCGTCACGAACCGCGGCGAAGTGATTTGCCTTGATGTTAATGGCATGGCCAATGGCAATGACGGTCCTTTCAAGGACGAGGCAAAGTATTCCTCGACCGATGGCACGCCCGTCGTAATCGACGACAAGTCCGCCGATATCATTTGGATTTACGACATGCGTGCTGAACTCGGAATCTTTCCGCACAACGTTTCGTCCTGCTCGCCGGTTCTGGTGGGCGACATGCTTTTCACCGCGACTTCCAATGGAGTTGACTGGTCCCACACCAACATTCCAAACGAAGGTGCACCATCCTTGGTCGCGCTCGATAAGAATAGCGGAGAACTGGTTGGCGAGGAAGCCGCTGGAGTTTCTTCCCGTGTGCTTCACGCGAGTTGGTCTTCACCTGCTCATGGAAAGATCGGTGAAAAAGACGCCATCGTCTGGGGTGGCGGAGACGGATTTGTTTACGCCTTTGAGCCCACGCCTGTTCCTGATGAGGAAGGCTTTGGGATTTTAAAAGAACTCTGGCGTCATAATTGCAATCCTGTCGAGTATCGTGAGAAGGATGGCAAGCCCATCAAGTATGCCACCTACGCGGGGCCCAGTGAGGTGATCGGCACGACCGTCATTTATGATGGTCTTGTTTACACCATGATCGGCCAGGATCCTGAGCACGGCGACGGCGTCGGCTTGATCACCTGTATCGGCGCAGATGGAAAGACAGTCTGGAGCTCGAAAGAAATCGGTCGTTCCATTTCCACCATGAGCGTGGCGGACGGACTCGTCTACGCAGCAGAATACGATGGTGATATCCACTGTTACGATGCTAAGACCGGGAAGCAATATTGGGTGCACGAAACCCAGTCCCGCATTTGGGGCTCCACTCTCGTGGCCGATGGCAAAGTTTGGCTGGGAACCGAAGATGGTGAGCTGCATATTTTGAAAGCGGGCAAGGAACTTGAGCAGCTCGCTCTCATCGAATTTCCAGCGCCGATTTACTCCAGCGCAATGGTGGCGAATAACACCGTCTACATCGCGACCCAGACGCATATCTACGCGATCGGGAAGAAGTAGAGTTGCCTTTTTTTATGAGTAGGGCGTGCAAAGCCAGAGCCACTGCTAGCGGAACCCAAGTTCTCCGCTTCATCCGGCGTTCCCTTCTTGGACAGAGGTCCAAAGCTCCGGAGTGGTATTAGTGGATGGAATTCAGGATTTTAACCCCGGAGACAAGTCGGGGAGGAGTCGGGCCTCCCTCAACAAGCCGCTCTTTCCTTCAAAACGACCTTCCGAATTCATCCCTATGGAATACTTGGATAGAGCCTCGGCGGGTAAGGTGATTTGCCATTCCTTGATTAGAAGCGAGAACGGCTACTTTTTCGACTGAAGAAAGACGACGGCATTACCATCGACCCGGATGCGAAGGTCGGTGGCTCGGGAGACGTATTTGAGGACGCTGGCCATCGGGACATCGCTCAGTTTCAAGGTGATTAAGGTGGTGGGATCGACGCCCTTGGAGAGCACGATGTTCACGCCTTTTTTCTCAGGATCCAGTTCGAGGCTGCGCTTGGCGAGAAAGGCTGCGACATCGCTGAGAGGTTCTTCGTGGAAATCGATTTGCTTAAATCGCACCGCTTGGATTCGCTTCGAAACCCAAACGGACATCCGGCGGAGACCGGAAAGGCTTTGGGCATTCGGTCCCCGGCGATGGGTGAAGACGATGGCGTGCTTATCGACGCGGTAGTCGAGTCCGCTCACTTCCGCGACGTAGCCTAAGACGGTGCTGAGGGAGACTTTTTGAAGCGAGAGAGTGATCTTGATGTTGGGGTCGACTTTGGGGTCGAGGAGGACATTGCGTTCTTTTCCCCCACTCAGATCGGCGCTGACCTTTCGCAGGTAATCAGCGACCTCTGAGAGAGGTTCATCATGGAGGTCGACTTGTTCGATGATTTTTTCAGCGGCGATCACCTGGGCTTGCAGCAGAAAAAAGGCGTGAAGCCCTGTGACCAGGGCCCGGTATGCGGATGTTAGATGTGGGATCATAATAGTGAGGTGTAACTCACATGATACCTCATCAACCGCAGGGCTGGCGATGCTATAGCGGATGCCTTTCTCAGAAAATGCTAAGAAGGGGGGCGAGAATTAGCTCTCCCGGTGGGAAGGTCGATCACGGCTGATCTCTTTCTCTCTGGGAATTCACACAACCCCTAGGTTCTGCGGTAGCCTTGGAGAAAGGAGGTGTGGCGCCTCGCCGCTGCTCCTCTCGCTGGCGCGTCTCGAGAGAAAGAAACTAAAGTTCCTTCACGAAAATGTTCCGCCACTCCACGGGCGCGCCGTGGGTCTGGAGTTGGATCGGGCCTTTTGGAGGGAGGCCGCCTTTGCGGTCGAAGTAGTTCGAGAGGGTGGCGTCATCGACCACCGTCTTGCCGTTAAGAATGACGGTGACCTTTTCACCAACAAGTTTGACGGTCATTTTGTTCCATTCGCCCACGGGGTTGTCGGCGTGCACCAGAGGATCCTTTCCTGGGGCTCCCTTCGGGTTGTTCCAGAGTCCGCCCGAGCCTTTCTTGGCCCCGTGTTTCCAGGAGCCACCGGCTTCGGTGGTGTCCCAGAGCTGAACTTGAGGAATGCCGCGGAGGTAAATGCCGCTGTCGGCTTTCGGGGCGAGCTTGTATTCGAGCTGCAGCTCAAAGTCGGCGTAGTTTTTCTCGGTGGTGAGAAAGAGACCGTGGCCGTCGTTGTGGATGATACCGTCTTTGACCTGCCAGTGCTTGGCGATGTTCTCGAGGCTTGTTTTTTTCTTAGCGGCCAGTTTTTCTGGCGGAAGCGCCAAATACTTTGCGGGATCTTCGGTCGCTGCTCCCCACCAGCCGGAGAAATCTTTAGCATTGAAGATTGAAGTGAATCCCTCAGGCGCAGCCATGAGGGGAGAGAGTAAAAGGGCGGAAAGGAGAAGCATTTTCATCGTTACCCAGGAAACATAGCATCAATTCGATTGTTACGGCAGTAAATTGTAGGATGCTCCTCTCATGGAAATTGAAGAATTCGACTACATCGTGATCGGCGGAGGAAGTGGAGGCTATGCCGCGGCGCGGACGGCTCGGGAAGTGCTGGATCGGGTGGCGATCATCGATGGGGCCGAAGAGCTGGGCGGGCTCTGCATTCTGCGAGGCTGTATGCCTTCGAAAACGCTGATTTACTCGGCGGAAGTTCTTCATCTGGCACAGCAAGGCGAGAAATTTGGTCTCAAAATTCCGGAAGCGCGGGCTGATCTCGCGGCCCTTCATCAGCGGAAGCTGGAGACGATTGGGGAGTTCTCGGAATATCGCCAAGGCCAGCTTGAGAGCGATCGTTTCACTCTTTTCCGTGATCGTGCGACTTTCATCGATGAAAATACCGTCGAACTGACCGATGGCCGACGCTTGCGGGCGCAGAACTTCATGGTGGCGACGGGTTCGGTGGCATCGACTCCGCCTATTCTTGGTCTAGCCGAGGTGCCTTGCTGGACGAGCGATGAGGTGCTCGACCTTGATTTCCTTCCGGAAAAAGTGATCGTGCTCGGCGGTGGAATCGTGGCCTGTGAGCTCACGCAATTTCTCAAGCGTGTGGGGACGGAAGTGATCCAAATTCAGCGCAGCGAGCACATCCTCACCGACTTTTCAAAGGAAGCCTCGGAAGTGATCGAAGAGCAATTTCGGGCCGAAGGCATCCAGCTTTATACGAAGACGAGTCTCAAGGAGGTCAGCCATGGCGATGAGGGTTTCAAGGTGACCTTTGAGCATGATGGCGAAGTGATCGAGGTGACCGCGCCTCATCTTCTCAATGCGCTGGGCCGCCGCCCTAACACGAAGGGACTCGGATTGGATAAGGCCGGGGTGGAACTCAAAAGGAGTGGCCACATTGACTGCGATGATTTCCAGCAGACGAGCAATCCCAAGATCTGGGCGAGCGGGGACGTCGCCGGGCCCCATGAGATTGTCCACATCGCGATCCTCCAAGGCGAACTGGCGGCCCGGAAGGCCACTGACCGCCGCGGCGAGGCTGTCAATTACGACACTCTTCTGGGGGTCGTCTTTACCGACCCGCAAATCGGAACGGTGGGTTTAAGCGAGAAGCAGCTCAAGGAGCGCGGGATCGACTATCTTTCAGCGGATTATCCTTTCGATGACCATGGCAAATCCATCCTCATGGAAGCGAAGCGCGGCTACGTAAAAATCTTCGCAGATCAGAACGGAGTGGTCCTGGGGGCCGAGTGCGTCGGGAAAGATGGGGGCGAGTTGATCCACTCGATCGCGGTTGGGGTGACTTTAAAAGCTTCGGTCACGGACCTGCTCCGGGTGCATTGGTATCACCCGACCTTATCTGAAATCTGGTCCTATCCATTGGAGGATATTCAGGAGGAGTTATACTGAGCGGATAGAGGGAATGCCCTTTCAAAGGGTGATTCGACTGAGACCGTCAACGTTGCAAAGAATCAGGTTGAAAGGTGGCGGGATTGTTGAGGCAGTTTGACAAGGGCTGGATGGAAAGCCTGTCGGCGGGTGTCGAGAAGAAGAGATGGATTGGAGCTTCTCGCTTAGCGCTTGGTCAAGGGGGCTGTTCTGAGATCGTGTTTTGCACCATTGGAGTCGAAATATTGGACTGAATATGTTCCAGCCCGGTGTTTTGAGGATCGATTATTCTGATCGTGGGAGTGATCGAAGTAATTTCCCACTGCTACCGTTCACAAGGCACCACTTCCTGACTATTCTGTAGCAGGAGGTCGCTTCACCGGGATGACGGTGGCTTCTTCAAGGACCAATTTTTCCGGGGCCGCTCCTGATCCTTTATGCGATCCGTCGCAGAAGGGAGAGTTGGAAGATTTTGCGCAGGTGCACATCCAGTGGGTTCCGGCTTCGAGGGTGATTTCTTTGTCAGCTTGATCGCTCATGTGGGCAATCTTTACACAAATTCTGGGAAGCGCAAACAGGCAAGTCTTAAGTCTGGCAGCTTCTCTCTGTAAGCGATCGTTTGGAAAGTTAAGGTGCGTTCAGAGTGCGGTGGATTGACCACCAAGCAGGCTCTCCGGCCATCCCCGGGGGATCGAACGCCTTTCGCTTAAACTATCCCTGTAATAGTTTATCGAACGCCTTGATCTTCGAGGTGGCATTCGCAGCGTAGCGGGAATCAGGGAAATCTTTGATAATGCCCTCCAGGATGCGGATGGCTTGAATGTGGTCGCAAAAATCGACTTCGTAGATCTCGGCGATATGGGAAAGCATTTTTGTCGTTTCGTCTTGGGTCCATTCACGACTATCGAGAGCTTGTTGAAGGCCATCGGCGGCTTGACGGGATTTTTCGAGATGCTTGCGCTGGATTTTTGCGATTTCCATCACTGCGTTGCTATCGGAATGGTCGCGCTTTAGGAGTTCACGATAGTTGGCGATGGCTTGGGCATAATCGCCCTCAGTGACTTCTTTTTGTGCCTGAAAGAGGAGGTCATCGGCTTCAAGATTGTGAGGCTCGTAAACGCCGTCGGACATTCTTTTCGCGAAGTAGGGAAAGGCAAAGGTGTAAGCGAGATAAGATCCGTAAAGAAGCGTGATGACGAAAGGAATCGCGGTGGATTTAATCGTTCCCAAGAAGTGAGAGCTGTCGTCTCCCAATTCTTCCAACGCCTTAAAGTCATCGTCGAGATATTCCTTTTCCTCGGTGGGTGGTGCGGAGCTGACGTAGTAGATAATGGCAGTTACGATGACCAAGGCAGCAAAAATGCGTAGGTGGATCTTCAGTTTGAGGTTCATAAGTGATCACTCGCTAACATACGAAATTTAGTCAGCCAGAAAAGGTTCGAATTTCTTAAAGTGTTCTTTTGAAGTAGTCATTTATAATTGAAGGAAGGTGGTTTTTCCCTGAGTATCGGGCCGTGTCTTCTTCTCCGGAGGTGCCTATGAGGTCAATGGGGATTCCTGCAAGCGAGCGTTGATCGAAGGGTTTCCAGCCGATGGCGCTTAAGGTGGTCATGAGATCGTTGAGGGTTAGATCGGGAGATGTTCGCTCCTTTGGTCTAGCACTTCCCTGAAGGAGGAAGTTTCGCAGGAGTGAGTTTAACGGAAGCTTGGATGGGATGAAGGAGTGCAGAACGGTCATCGCTTCCCGGCTTCGGGTGATCGCGACGTTGAAAATGTCGGGCCGTTCCGCGAAACGTCGGGCGCCCTCTGGTGAGGAATCATCGAGGGCGAGTGAGATCTCGGTTTCAGCGGTGTAAGGCATTTCTGCGCCGTCGAGATTGCACCCGCCCCACCAGAATTCACCGGGGAGGACTTTGAGTTGGATTTTAGAGATCTCTGCTTGGGTAACGGTTGTTAGTAAGAGCAGGAGGAAGGCGGTGCATTTCATCGAGGAGGAAGCTATCGGGCAGTCTGATGAACTTTATTTTAAAATGGTTCGGGGGAAATTTGAGCACAAGAGATGAGAGGAGTGGAGATTTGAATAGTGAGATGTGAAGACAAACTTTGAGCGGCGTGGTTGGGTTACTAAAGGCGTGGCGGATTGAAAGGAGAGGTGGGGATTTTTCCTGAAGCTTTGCCTTCGAAGTGCTTGCGGAGGCGGGAGATGGTGGCGCGGGTTTGGGCATCGGGTTTGTGGGCGAGGTTGTGGAACTCTTGCGGGTCGGTGGCGTGGTCGTAGAGCTCGGTGCCTTCTTTTCCTTCGGCCCACTCGGTGTAGCGCCAGCGGTGGGTTCGGACGCTGCGGCCCATGACGGGAGCTTTGAGGCGCTTGTCGGCGGGGCGGAGGATTTGGGAAATGGCGACGCCGGACCAGTCGGTGAGAGGATCGTTGAGGAGGGGGCGAAGGCTGCGGCCCTCGAGGCCTTTTTCTAGCGGCAACCCGGCGAGGTCGGTGATGGTGGGGTAGATATCGACGAACTCGACGATGCGCGGGCAGGCTTGCCCATTTCCTTTTGCGCCGGGGGCGCGGATAATGAGGGGGGCGCGGGTCCCTTCCTCGAACATGGTGCGTTTTTGCCAGACGCCATTGTGCTCGCCGAGGTGGTAGCCGTGGTCGCTCCAGAAGACGACGACGGTGTTTTCGGCAAGGTCGAGCTGGTCGAGTTCGGCGAGTATGCGACCGACTTGAGCATCGATGAAGGAGACGCAGGCGAGGTAGGCTTGGAGGCCTTTTAAGAGATGAGGTTTCTCGATGTTGTAGTTCGGGATGGGGTTATTGTGGGCGAAGGCGGCGGTGGGGATATCGTCGCGGTCGCCATCGGGCGCGTAGGGGAGGCGGAGATCTTCGAGCGGGTAGAGGGCGAAGTATTTTTTAGGCGCGATGAAGGGTGAGTGGGGGCGGAAGAAGCCGGCGGCGATGAAGAAGGGCTCGTCTTTTTTCTCGCGCATCATCTTGATGACTTCGGTGGCGACCATGCCGTCAGTTTGTTCTTCATCGGTGCCCTCGGCTTCGAGCCAGCTAATGGTGCCGCTGATTTTTCGGGCGGGTTCGGCGTTGAAGACGAGGTGCTCGTCGGTTTTGTCGCGGCCCTTCGGGTTAACCGTTTTTTGCCACGAAGGGGCGTCGTCGAAGCCATCGGTGCCGATACTGGCTGGGACGTTGTAGTGGTAGATTTTTCCGACGCGAGCGGTGAAGTAGTCGGCTTTGATGAACTGCTGTGAGAGGGTGACGGCAGCGGGGAGGGTGTCGCGGAAGTGGGCGTCGAGATCGTAAACCTTGATAGTGTCGGGGCGGAGCCCGGTCATGACGGAGGCGCGGCTGGGGTTGCAGAGCGGGAGTTGGTTGTAGGCGCGATCGAAGCGGACGCCGGAGGCGGCTAGGCGGTCGATGTGGGGCGTCTTGGCGAGGAGATGACCGTAGCATCCGAGCGAGCTGGCGAGGTCATCGACGGCAATGAAAACGACGTTTTTTTTCGAACTCTGAACAGCGAATAATGAAGATGAGCTCTGAACGTAGAGGAGCGTGAAGAGGATAAGGGGAAATCGGGCCATCGCTTCATATTTTATAATCGAAGGGGCATGACCAGCACGAAGCGGACAACTGTGATTGAGTCTGCGAATTCCTTTCCTATGCTTACTTCTATGAACCGCCTTTATTTCCTTTTCGCTTTTATCGTTGGAGCCGTGCAGGCCGCGCCCAATATCGTGCTCATTATTGCGGATGATATGGCATGGGATGACTCGGGGGTTTATGGAAATCCGAATGTTTCGACGCCGAATATCGATCGACTGGCGGGTGAGGGGATGCTTTTTCATAATGCGTTTTTAACCGCTTCTTCATGCTCGCCTTCGCGTTGCTCGATCATCACGGGGCGCTATCCGCACAACACGCATGCGGAGGAGCTTCATTGGCCCCTTCCGGCGAATCAGATCACGTTTGTGGAGAAGCTCAAGGCGGCTGGATACTGGACGGCTGCTGCGGGGAAGTGGCACCTTGGAGATGCGGCGCGAGATCGCTTTGATGTCATTCGTGAGACCGACACATCTGGTTTCCAACTACCGACGGGAGCTGAAGGTCAGAAGGGTAAATTCATCGAGACGATGGAAGGTGAAGCGCAGTCTGGTTGCACAGAGTGGGTTCCTCTTTTGAAAGATCGGCCGAAAGAGAAGCCCTTTTTTCTGTGGCTGGCTGCGCTTGATCCGCATCGACCTTATCACGAGAACATCATTCCGAATGGGACGGACCTGGCGAAGGTGCGCTTAGCGCCTTATCATTTGGATACGCCGGAAGTTCGTAAGGACTACGCGCTTTACTACGATGAGATCCGACGGCTCGACAAGTATGTTGGGCTTGTGATGAAGGAGTTGGCGGCGCAGAAGGTTGAGGAGGAGACGATGGTCGTTTTTATGTCTGATAATGGGCGGCCTTTTCCGCGGGATAAGACGTCGATTTATGACTCGGGAATTAAGACGCCCTTCATTGTGCGCTGGCCGGCGAAGGTGAAAGCCGGGGTTCAGACGAAGAGCTTGGTGAGTTCGCTCGATCTAGCGCCTACCTTTTTGAAGATGGCTCATCTTGAAGTGGGTAGGTCATTTCAGGGAAAGAGCTTTCTTCCGATCTTGAAGAACCCGAAGGCGAAAATTCGAGACGTCGTGATCGCCGAACAGAATTGGCACGACTACGAAGCGCACTCACGCGCGGTGCGGAACAAAGAGTTTAAGTATATTCGTAATTCCTATCCTGATTTGGCACTGACGCCATCGGCGGATGGGGTGCGTTCACCGACCTTTCAATCGATGATCAAGCTTCATGCGGAAGGGAAGTTACCTGCGGTGCAGTCGGTCTATTTTGTGAATCCGCGTCCGAAGGAGGAGCTTTATCATGCGTCGAAGGATATCCATGAAACGAAGAACCTCATTAATGATCTTACGCATCAGGAAATCTTGAATAAATTGCGTGGATCGTTGAATGCGTGGATTAAGGAGACGGGCGATTATGTTCCTGAGCTTCGAACGGCCGATGAGTTTGATCGCAGCACTGGGCTACCGACTCCGGCGCGGGTAAGGCCTCGTCTTTCGAAAGACGAGATGGTGAAGAAGGGCTTGGCGGCGCCTTAATTAGCCTGTCTTCATGGCGCCGATTTCTGCGGTGCTATCGGCGAAGCGCTTCGTGTCCACGCCCATCATGCGGGCTTGGGTGAGCCAGAGGTTGGCGAGCGGGGTGCCTTCGGGCATGTTGATGTGCTGGCCCGACTTCGTGGAAGCTCCACCACCGGCGACGATGATGGGGAGGTCATTGTATTGGTGGGTCGAACCGTCACCGAGGCCCGAGCCGTAGGTGAAGAGGGTGTTGTCCAAGAGTGAGGTGCCATCGGCTTCCTTCATCACGGCCATTTTTTCGAGGAGGTAGACATATTGCTCCATGTGGAAGCGGTCCACCTTCAGGAGATCATCGATCATTTTGGTCTGATTGTGCGACATCTGATGGTGGCTCTTTGGTTTATCGAAGAGGCCTTCAAATTTGTAGGGAGTGTCCCAGCGCTCCGGGCCGACCATGAAGGTGGTGACATTGGTGAGGCCGGTTTGGAGAGCGACGAGCATGAGGTCACCCATCAGGCGGATGTATTCTCCGCGTGGAAGGTAGGCTTCCGGGGGTTCATCGAAGGTCACTTTTGCGAGCTCCCCTTTCATTTTCTCGAGACGGTCCATCTGTGTTTCAATGGCGCGGATGGAGTCGAAATACTCGGCAAATTTTTGCCCGTCTTCGTAGCCCAGGTCGCGTTTTAGGGAGCGGGCATCCTCGAGAACCAAGTCGGTGACATCGCGGTATTTCTCGATTTCCCGGGTCGAAAACAAACGATGATACATTTTACGAGGATCTCGAAGCGAGGGGGCGACGTGTCCGGTGCCATACCAGGAGATGTTATCGAAGTAGATCGATTCCTTGTTGTCCTGATGGCTGTTGCAACTGAACTCCAAGGTGGGGAAAGGGGTTTTCTGGCCTACGACATCGGCGACGAGATGATCGAGGGTTCGGTCGAGAGGCCACGCGGTGCCCTTGATGGTGTAGGGCGGGGCGCTGCTGAGGTAGCAGGAGGCGCACTGGGCGTGGACGTCGGTTCCTTGCTGGAAGGTCCGGTCCATTCCGGTGATGAGATTGATTTGATCCTTGAAGGCAGCCAAGGGCTGCATCGTGGGCGTGAGCCGGTCCAGCTTGGTGACGGAATAGTTGGGGTCCTGTTTCCCCAAGGATTTCATGACAGTTCCGAGATTCCCTTTTGGGATGATGTCTTCCGCTTCTCCCGGGAAGAACCCTCGTCGCACCACTCCGATGGGGACATAGAAGTGCGCCATCCGCTTGGCCACCTGAGTCGTCTTCACGGGAGCGCCGATACTTTCCAGCCACGGGAGGGCCAAGGCTGCGCCGCCGATGCCGCGAAGGAAGTCTCGTCGTGATGTGCGTCTCATTTTTCAGCGATTTTTTTCGAGTTTGATTTCGTGAGAAAAGGCTCACTTTTCACTACTTCCCTTATCAGATATTTGAAGCGATATCCATCTTTAGCACTGGCCTCGGCGATTTTATCGAGGATGACGGAATCGGCTACTCCGAGTTCCCGGCCCAGGCTGAAGGATAAAAGATGCCCGGCGAGTCCGCGGGCGAAGCGATCTTTCTCGACGAGAATTGCGTCTTTAAAATTGGTGATATTTTCGAAGGCGTGTTTTCGAAAGAGGGTGCCCTGCATGTCTATGTCGCGGCCGTTTTCGTACTTCTCGCGCCATTTTCCAACGGCGTTGTAGTTCTCCAGGGCAAAGCCGAGGGGGTCAATTTGCTCGTGGCATCCCCGGCAGTCGGCCCGTTCGCGATGCATCGACAGGCGCTCGCGGAGCGTGAGATGTTCTTCTCCTTTGCTTGGTTTTTCGCCGAGGGCGGGGACATTGGCGGGAGGCGGTTCCGGGGGATTGTTAAAAATGACGCCGGCGAGCCACGCGCCGCGAGTGATGGGTTGGGTGCGCTCGGGACCGGAGGTCATCGTCATGACGGCGGCATTGGTGATGATTCCGCCATTGCGTCGGTCCTTCACGGGGACGCGATGAAAGGTCAAGACGCCGACCTGACCTTTTTTCTTTTTTCCAATTGTGCCGAGCTTTCCATAGGTGTCCTCCAGATGACCTGAACGGTAAGTAAAGTCCGAATCAAGAAGCTGCGTGATGGGCAGGTTTTCGATGAGCACCGTTTCGAAAAGCAAGAGCGGCTCCATCATCATGTGCATGCTGTCGCGGTATTTTAAGAAATAGAATTGGGGGAACTTTTTAGGATCGGGCACCGAAGAAATGATGCGTTCCAGCTGCAGCCACTGCGAAGGGAAGCTATCGCAAAAGCGCTTGATCTTTCGATCCTTCAGCATGCGATCAAGTTGGGCGGTGAGGACTTCCTCTTTTAAAAGTTCTCCAGATTCGGCGAGCTCCAGAAGCTGGTTATCAGGGAGGCTTCCCCAGAGGAAAAAGGAGAGTCTGGAGGCGAGGTCGAAGCCATCGACGCGGCCCATTTTATCTTTCTCGCTCGCGCCATCGTAGAGATAGAGAAACCTGGGAGAGGAGATGACGGCAGCCGAGACGGCTTTCATGGCGCTCGTGAAGTCGGTCCCTTTCTCCAGTTGGCCAAGCACGTAGCTTGAGTAGCGATCGAGCACCGAGGGCTCGACAGGGCGGCGAAAGGCTTTCCGGAGGAGGGGCTTAAGTCGCTCGCGTACGACCTTGGGGAGGTCTTCCTTGTTGCTAGGTGGAGCGAAGAAGGTTTTCCAGATTCCGACCCGCTTGGGTCCGAAATCGAGACTTTGAATGACGGATTGTCCCAGTTTTAAAAACGACTCCATGAGGAGGGGCGAGAGGGACAAATGGTCGCCTTGATTGTCGTATCCGTGTTCAGCCCGGAGATCCTGCGGGAAGGCGGTGACGCCGGCCAAGCGCGGCTCGATCATTTGCGATTTTCCCAAAGGACGGCTTCCGACCGTCACCACTGGGGCCATTTTTTCGGTCTCTGGTTTGAAGTAGTTCTTATGGTTGCGCATCATGCGCTCGGGGAGGGTGAAGACGGTGCACTTCAGGTCAAAGAGATCGGTGACGGCGTTGTTGTATTGAAAGCGCGTCATCCTGCGGATGGGGGTCTGCGGGTAGATCTTTGTTTCCGTAAGTGACTCTTCGAGGAGAGTTTCCAGGTTTGTGAGGAAGTTCTTTCTCGTGTCGGGCACAAGCTGGGGCTCGTCTTCGGGGGGCATCTCTTCGAAGTCGATGGCTTCGACGATTTTACCTAGGAGATCTGGGTTCTTTTTGAGCTCATCGAGACTGTGAATTTCCAGCAGATTGACCTTCCCTTTTACTTTGTCGTTTTTCCCGTGGCACTCGATGCAGCTGGTCTGAAATACCTTAAGGATGCCTTCTTTAGGCGCAGCCTGAAGTCCTCCGGCCAGGGTGAAGAATATGAGGGAGGAGACTCGGGGGCGAATCATTAGGATAGAACGTCACTTTTTACTGATTCTTACAGGTCTCCTGCGATATAAAGAGGGCATTGGTGAAGAAGAGTTTGGCGGCTCCTTGATCTCATCGACATCCCTGTAAATACAGGATAGAGAAATAAGGCGCCGCACGTTAAACAAGACCGTATATTTTCTCCAATCTCTCCTCTGTAATTCACTAAGTCACGCCCGCCCAATTGCAGGCTGCCGGGACCACCGCGACCGTGAAAGCCTCTCTCGTGATTGAATCCTTCGAGGGCGATTGGAAAAAGGAATGGTTAGGTTATCGCGAAGCAACGGGCGATTGGTCCATCACCACGCACGAGCTCCACGATCCTCAGTGGAAGGCTCCTGAAAATGTCATCCTCAGCCTCGAGGTCCGATCTGCCGAGGCCAATCCGCTCATGCCGTTACCGACCAATCGAACCCAGACGTGGTGGCCCTTTACCAAGTCTTTACAAATCTCACCTGTTCTCCACACACTGAGTTCACGATTGGCATAGATCTTCTATCCCATGCTTATGAACAAACGATCCTTCTCCCCGATCATCGCCTGCCAGGCCGCTCTCTTGGCCCTTGTGACTTCCTCTGCCACCGCCGAGCCCCTTCTCTCATCTTGGCACACAGCCGACTCAGGTAGCTACGCCCGCATTTTTGCCACTCAGGAAGATGAAGCCCTCGAGCGTGGCGGCGGAGCGATCTCCTCACTCACCACTTGGGATTCGGCAGATTACGAGGGCGTAACCGTCGGAGACCAGCCCCTCCCCGTCTATGCCGGAGTGCAGGGCATTTCTTACTCGGGTGATTACGTTTATATCAAGGCCACCGGGCTCGCAACGAACACTATGGGCCCGTGGTTTATTAATGGCGAACAGACCTCTGCTTTTCCTTCCTTCCCCGGAAATTCCGCTATCCTCTACCGCTTCCCTTTCGTGACAGACTACCCGGAGAACTACGCTCCTTCCACGCGGACTCCCTCGAATGTTGGAACTTGCGGCCTCTTTGTTGATGGCGTTCCCCTTTTCAACACCAGCGACACCTTTTCATATGACACCTCGGCAGGAGGCGACCAAGAACCGACGAACCAAAACCGAGGAGATGGCTACTGGAATCGCGATGCTTTTATCAATGAAGGCGTCACCTTCGATGCTGGAAATGCCCACCAGGCGATGGAGGCATTCCACTACCACGCCAGCCCCGTGGCGTTGCGCCACACCCTCGGCGATTCGGTCGATTACGATTCCAGCGTCGTCTATACAGGCATCGACGGTGTGAGCCCCTACGCGGAAAATTTCAACGGCCAGCACAGCCCGATCATCGCTTGGGCCAATGACGGCCTCCCGATGTATGGCCCATACGGTTATGGCGACCCTACCGATGCCACCAGCGACGTCCGCCTCATGGTCTCCGGTTACCAGGAGCGCGATGGCTCGAATGGCTCTACCGACCTCGCCGCGACTGGTCGGGTCACCTTGCCCCAGTGGGTAGTTTCCGAGGGTTTTCGTACTTCCACCGCGATCACCGCGCAGTTTTACGGCCCCGCTGTTTCCACCACTTTCGTCCTAGGTCACTACATGGAGGATTATGCCTATAGAGGTCACCTTGGCTTGACCCAAGGGGTCGATTTTGATCTCAACGAGCAGAATGTCCGCTACTGCGTCACCCCTGAGTTTCCCGGTGGAACCTGGGCCTATTTCACCTCCGTGGAGGAAGACGGTACTCCCGCTTATCCCTACAATCTCGCTTACAACTACTTCGGCGATGCCACTGTCGCTTCCGGCGTGACCGAGATCGCTGAGGCCGTGACCGAGGTCTTTGGCGGAGCGACCACCATCCCTCTTGCCTTGCGTGGAGCCACTATCGATCAAGAGAATGACGAAGTCACCATCGTCTGGAACGGCATGGAAGGTGGGCAATACGAGCTCGATACCAGCACCGATCTCGAAAGTTGGACCGTCGATGCCATTTCCCTCACCGCCACTTCAGGTGCGGTTGCTGTCACCGAGTCGGGTCGGTCGAAAAATTTCTACCGCATTGAGCAAACCGGCCTCGCCACCTACGACACCACCGAATTTAGCACCACAGCAGGTGGACCCGGAGGTCCAGGCGGTGGTGGTCCAGGCGGCGGTGGTGGTGGCGACCCCCCCGGCACCGGATCCCCGGCAGCAGGCTTCGTCTTCAGCTTCGCAGATGGCCCGCCCATGGCGAACCTCGCCTCTAATGTTAGGGTGGGGAATTTCACTGGAACAGTCGTTGCCTGGGCCGTCAATGGACCGGCAGGAGGCACCGCGACGATCTCATTTAATGATAGCAGCTTCGTCTCCGGACAGAGCTATACCGCAAGCTTTGTCGCGACACCTCCAGGAAGGCCCGCAACGACTTCCACCTCTACGAATTCTTACAGCAAGCCGTAGGGACGAAAAAAGGGGGCATCATTTCAGTCCGTCTTGCACGGCTTGATCGCCCTCCTAGTTTTCTCATCGTTGGACCACAGTCACGCGGGCGAAGCCTGTCGTTCCCTGCGGCAGGGTGACGGTGAAGGTGCGGGTGCCGGCTAGGGCATTGAGAACCTGAGTCTGAGTAGTGAGGTCGACGTCTTTCCAAGTTTCGAGATCGGACGATTGTTGCACTTGGATAAGGGCGTTATCAGCGGTGAGGTTAGTGACGTAGTTAAAGGTCGATCCGAGCACGGTGGGAATCAAAGTAGGCTCGCCAGCGAGGGCGTAAGCGAGAAGCGATCCGCCGGTGAAGGGGGTGGAGTCGGAGTTGCCCGGGTTGCCATTGATTGCGGAAGAAGGGCGCCAGCTGTGGGCAGACCCGGAGTTTCCTCCGGCGTAGACGAGGGATTGTCCATCGCCATCGGGTTCTTCCGGCCAGTCGTCTTCGTCATCGTAGCGCACAGTGAAGATCACGACACCGTTTGCGTCGGAAAGCGTGAGCCGCTCGCCCTTGTCAGAAAGGCCAGTGTCCTTTTGGAATGAGCCAGCAATGATGGCGTTGTGAGTATTTCCGTAGACGCTCTGGAAGGCGACGAGGTCGCGCACGACGAGTAAATGACCACCGGGGGCGAGGCTTGCGAGCGACGAATTAAGGTCGAAGTCGAAGGTGACGCCATTGGTGAAACGAAGTCCGGTCAGGGCCACGTTGGCGGCTCCGGTATTGGTGATTTCCAAAAACTCGGCGAGGGGCTCTAGGGCGGGTTGATACATGATCTCGCTGATGACGAGGTCACTTGCGCCGACGGTGAAGTTTGCCTGCGTGAGGGCGGACCACTCTCCGTTGCCTGCGCGGGAGCGCGCCTGAAGATTGAGCGATTGAGTGATGGAGAGAGTTCCTCCGGAGGCAATCGTAGCGGCAGATGGATTGATGTTTCCGCCGGTGAGACGAGGGTCGGAACCATCAGTGGTGTAATGTATGGTGGCTGGACCGGTGACGGCGATGTTCGATCCCAAGGCAATGCTACCGCCGTGTTGGGAGAAGTCCGGTGCGTCGGTGTCCGGGTAAAGATTGGCCGAGCGCATTTGTGTAAGAACGATATTGGTCCGCTGGGGAATGTAGGTTCCGATGAGCCAGTCGTTCGTAGGGGTGTAGTGATCGTCTCGCGTGTAGAGATCGAACTGGCTGGAAGTCCAGCGGCCGGAGCTGACATCGCGGCGGAAGTCTCCCCATCGCGCGGATTCAGCGACGAGGGCATCGTTCATCGGAGTGGCGCGCGTGGTCCAGGTTTCCCCGGAGACAGCGGGGCTCATCGGGCCGCCATTGAAAAAGTGAGCGCGCACGCGGTCGGCGTAGCGGAGGCGATATTCCACGTTGAGAGCCAGGCGACGTTGAAGTCCGGTGGGTCGACGGTTGCCGTTCTTGCCTAGAACGTTGGTTGCGAGACTCGTGCTGAAGAAATCGGGTGGATTCGGGAAGGAACCGCCCCCCACATTGGTCACCGCGAACTCGGAATCCCAAGGGAAGAAGAGATAGGGCGCGCCGGGTTCGCGTTTGCGGGCGGCACGCCAGTTGTGGCCATCCCAGTCGCGGTTTCCGATGTAGGCATTGAGGACCATGTAATCGATGAAGGCATCGAGATCGAGATACTGCTGGATGGCGGCGTAGCTTCCGGAACTTGCGATGTTTCCGTAGGCGATATTCATCATTTGGTTGAAGGCCGTGAGGTTGCCATTGGTAGCGACGGAAGAATTTACCGTGTCGTAGTCGTCATCACTTCCGCCAAAGTAATTTGCCATGTGATCGGCATCCGGCCGTTCGTGAAGGTCGTAGAGGCCCCAGTAGATTCCATTAAGGAAGAGGTGGGTCCAGCGGCCATGGGAACCATTTTGACCCATCTTGAGGAAAAGGTCGCTGGCCCATTGGTCGCGTCCATAGAGGGCGTGATCGCACTGATACCAGTGACGGTGCATCCAGCCAAAGTTGTATTCCGGGCGGAGTTGGAGAGCATCGAATTCCCCGATGGCGGTTTCTCCCACGGGGGTGTTTTTGAAAAGCGGATAGCGCAATTTTCCGGCACCGTAAGCAGAGCGAAAGCGGAGCGAGAGAGAGTGCTTGGGCGTGTCCGTGCTGCGGGAAGAGCCTCCTTGGACGCGGACTCCGGCATCGATTTGGAAACCAGATTCAGAGCCGTCGGCGAGGATGAGCTCAGCAGAGGTTGGCCGCTCCCAAGCGATTCCTTCCCGGGAGGGGTTTTGGTAAATGCCGGTGGAAGAATCGAAAAAAGAGTCGGGATCGAAGACGAGCGAGAGCGAAGGCAGCGCGGCGAAGGCTTCATCGAATTTGTCAGCATATGCGGCGTCATCGACGATGTCAGGATCCATTTCGTAGTCCGCGCGTCCTCCGCCCCAGGTGGTGGGATAATCGGAGGGTCTGGTTTGGCGGACGATGTCGTCGACGAAGAGATAAGTCTGCGTGTCGATGTTGGTCGGTTGAAAGCCGGTCTTGATTGCGACGGCCCGGAGCGCGGTGGTGGAATTGATGGTGATCGGGCCCGTGTAAATGGTGCCGTTTCCTTCCGAGGGTTCGGTGCCATCGGTGGTGTAAATGATGGTTGCTCCGCCAGTCATGGTAGAAATGGAGAGGTTAAAGGGCGCGCTGTAGTAGCCACGATCGTGGGAAAAGGTGGTGTCTTTTACAAAGTCGATCAGAGGAATGGGGCCGTTTGCCACTCCCGGAGACGGTTCGGTGAAATAGCCGTAGCTTAATTGGCCTCCGCTCTCGGTTCCACTGAGTTCGGGAAGGGCAAGGAACTCCGAGGAGTCGGCACCTGCGCTGGAGAGATTTAAGCCGTGGATGGCAAGAACGTTGGTGCCTGAAACAAGAGAGGCGATGGAGAGGGAAAATGTTTCCGCAACGAGCGCTTCCCCATTCGGATGGATGGCAGTGGCGGTAGAATCATGGGTGAGTGTCGCTTCGTCTGGAGCATTCGAGGATGCAACGCGGACGCCATTAAGATAGGCGACGAAGCCATCTTCGTAGCGCATTTTGAGCGTCAGGGAGGAGAGGGAGTTGGTTAATTCGAATGGAACCCGCAGGTAGACCGAAGGGTTTCCAAACCACATCGCGCCGGAGGTGTTTCCGCCGGTGCCAATGAGTTCATTGTAGCTCGAGCCGTAGCCGATCGCGGTTTCGGAAGCGTTCCAGGTGGAGTCATCGAAACCGGGGGTTTGCCAGCTGTTTCCGATGTCGCTGCTGGGAGAAAACCAGATCGAAGTGGCCCCGGCGGCAAGGATGTCGATCTCGGGTGCGGAGGTGCCAATGCCATAGGAGATGTCTTCGAATTGCGGGGGATACCCGGGCGAGAATTCCTGGATGACTGTGCCATCAGGATTGCGGAGGGAGAGATACTCTCCGTTTCCGCTCAGTGAGAAAGTGGTGTGCAGGTTTCCGTCTGCGTCGGTGTAATTTTCTTCGGGTCTTCCGGAGGCAAAGACGACGAGAAATTCTCCTCCTGGAATACTGGTCCCGGCGGGAAAAGAATACTTGGCAGGAAGGTCCGGGTCATCGCTCAGAAGGTAGCCTGAAAGATCGAGGACTTCCGTCTCCGGATTATGGATTTCAATCCAGTCGGTTGAATTCCCGTCGCCATCGGGAAGCGAGCTGGCATTGATAGCGACGAATTCGGTGATCTGGGGAGCGGCTGAAGCAAGGAGGCTCGCGCAGGACCAGAGGGCCTGTCTCTTATACACATCTCCGAGCCCACGAGACAGGCAGAAATCTCG
>OJFK01000026.1_pt1 | contig 58943 bp, 50 predicted proteins | sample 1594101 | NCBI WGS metagenome assembly OJFK01 (sample SAMN05416723, study PRJEB24817) | seawater metagenome | isolation source: Sea water | place: Canada:Atlantic | collected 2013-07
TCTACACAGAGTAGATCGTCGGCAGCGTCAGATGTGTATAAGAGACAGGAGCAAGGAGATCTTTGACTTTGGTGAGCACGATGGAGACACCGTTTATGTGACCACGTTATTTTTGGAGCGCAGTTAGCTTCCCTCCCTTTGTGATTATAAAACAAAAAGTGGTGTTTTTTCGAAAAGATTCTCGGGCATTGATTTGTCAGGGCTTCCGGGTTGCGATACGCTCTAAAAATGGCCGAGAAAAAGTCCTCGCGCGGCGACCTGATCAAAGAAACCACCCGACTCACCCGTGAGGCGAGAAGGCGCTGGGGGGCTCATGAGAATGCGGCGTGTCGCAAAATCCGTGATCAGGCACTCACTCTTTACCAATCACTGACTCCAAGTGAGAAAGACGAAATCCCGCAAACTCACCGTGTTTGGCTTCGCTACCGAAGTGAAAAATACTTCGGTGTTGATCGAAGCAAGCCCGGTAGTAAGCGAACGGCAAAGCCCGCCAAGAAGACTCCCAAGAAGAAATCGCATGCTCCCTCTCATGGTGTGGTGAGTAAGCGCATTGAATCTCACGTTGGACCGCTGGTTCTGCTAGCCTCCAAAAAAGGTCTTGCGGGAATCTACTTTGGTCATCGTATCGAGGTGACGACGCTGCCACGCGAGGACGCTTCGGATCGCTTTCTTAAAAAAACGGCGAAACAGCTCGAGCAGTATTTCGCGGGTAAGAGGGAAACGTTTGCGATCCCGCTTGATATGAAGGGGAGTCCTTTCCAGCGAAGCGTCTGGCGTGGTCTTTACGAGATCCCTTATGGCGAGACGATTTCCTATAGCGAACTGGCGAATCGCTTGGAGAATCCAAGTGCGGTGCGTGCGGTTGGAACGGCGAATGGTATGAATCCTATTTCCATCATCGTGCCCTGTCATCGGGTCATCGGGAAAGATGGTTCACTCACCGGTTATGGTGGTGGTCTCGACATCAAATTGAAGCTTCTTCAGCACGAAGGAATTCTACTCGATACCTAGGAAAGAGGCGTGGCGGGGGGGTCTATTTGACTAGTTAGTTTGGGTTCATTAAGTAAAATATGCTTCTTTTAGAGTCATGTTTGTCAATGTAAATACATTCGTAAAGATTTGTTAATGAACTAGTTAATGAAATACTTTCAATTTTCCGACGATATTTTTCCGCGTTTTTCACGTTTTCGAGATTGATCTGGAATCACAATGTGTTTACATAGTGTTCATCATGAAAGCACAACTGCATCCTAAAAAGAGTCGTGGATTCGCCCTTATCGCGACGATCTCCGTCCTACTTTTGCTTACGCTGATTGCTGTGGCATTTCTCTCCCTCTCTGCTGTGAGTGTGAGAACCGCGCGTATTGACATGGCTGAAGAAGAAGCCCGATCAAATGCACGCCTCGCGCTCATGATTGCTCTTGGCGAATTGCAGCGCGAAATGGGACCCGATCAACGAGTCAGTGCCTCTGCTGCTATTTTGGATAACAGTGTGGATACATCCAAAATTACAGGGATCGAAGAACCTCATTGGTTGGGAGTTTGGTCGACGAACTGGGGAGAAAGCTCTACGGGCGAAACTGGTGGAGCTAAAGATCCCGAAACCTTGACGCCATGGACCCGTAATGCTGCCCAAGGTGGGCTTCGAGATCGTCGCTTCACGGAGTCTTGGGATCGTGAAACTGCGGTGAGCACTTATTTGGTCAGTGGTAATGAAGGCGGACAGGAGCGAATTCGTGACGCAGGGCGTCAGTTGCTGAAGCCTGATAAACGTCTTACTGAGAAAGATGGGGGGAAAATCATCAAATTAGTCGGTCCCGGTTCGGTGAACGACGATGATGACATGGTGGAAGTGAAAACGGTGAATATTAATCGTGAAATGCGCCGACCCAATGGTGCCATGCAACAAACGGCGATGGGCAACTATGCGTTTTGGATCACTGATGAAAGTGCCAAGGCAAGAATTTCACTAGTCGATCGTCATCAGGACGAGAGTCCCAGTGCCGATGAACAAACTGGTTTCCAGAGAGTGTTTCATGCCCAGGATGTGGAAGCAGGCGCGATGGAGGGCTGGACTGCCATTCCGGAAGCAGCTAACGAAAAATTGATTTCTTTGCGTTCGGCCGAGTTAGCAGGAATCGATCCTGAAGCGGTGAGGGATACTTTCCACGATGCCACGACGTCGTCTCGTACAGTTCTCGTCAACGCCCGTGATGGCGGCTTGCAAAAGGATCTTGCGATTCCTCTCGTCGAAGGGGAAAGCGTTCCTGACCTTGAACCGGGACGTCTAGAGTATATCGGATTGACTTTGGGGGATGACGAAATAGCCGATGACGACACGATCTCTGGAGACCTTCTCGTCGGCCCTCCCAATGAGAAGATTGCGAATCTGACGGGTCACGAGTTTGATTCACGTTTGCATGCCATTTCCCCTCGATTCAGAATCATGTCAAATTGGTTGGAAGCTGCGAAGGATAACAGTTTCGCAGTTACGGGAAATAAGCTGGATTTGACCGGTGATCAGAGACCCCTCTTACCTTATCCTGTGAATTACGGAAGCCCACGAACGGGGGGAAGCAACACATGGGATGGTTTTCTTGCCGATCCGGCTGGAAATGGCCCCTCTTCTTCGAGTGAAGATGTCCATGCAGTTCGGTTTACGAAATTGGATCGTTCCACTGTTGCTCCGGTTGTCGTAGAAGCGGGCTTCTACTATAATATTGCCGCTCGTAGAGGGGGCAGCACATCAGCGCCTTCATATCGTCTCTATGTCGCGTTGTATCCGCGGGTTGCTCTTTGGAATCCCTACAATGTGGAAATGACGGTCCCCGCGATGCTTTGCGAAATGTATATCAACGGTAACAAGGATGTGAATATCGACTTTGCGGGTGACCCCACCAGACGTGTCGTGAATCTTGGATTTGGAAAAGGTAGGGGGCCCCAAGATGGAGATCTCTGGTTTATCATTGCCGATGATGTAAATTCCAACCAGAAACCAAAACCACTCGTGATTGGACCTGGTGAGACCATTGTGTGCACGCCTGATTTAAATCGTTCGAAGCGGCAGGGAGGTCTGCGTGGTAACTACAGTATTGGAGGCGATACTCTCAATAACCTGCTGACGCCCTACAATGCTGAGAGTGCCAACAACTATCTCTTGGATGAGCTTAGCCTTCCATGGACCGAGAATGATCGCACGCCTTTCAAGCCGGTTTCATTTTTCGAAGAAGGCTCAAGTGCCGGGTCCTCCGGAGGCGATAATTTCAAGTTCGTGATCAAGGATGCTTCCTCCTACAGACGGGTTTTGGCTCCCGAGTGCCAACGGGCACCGATGATGATCGCTGGTAACATCTCGCTGCAGGCTGGAGGAGGAGATGAGGATCCACTCGTATGGGACTCGAAGTCTCCTGTGCCAGTCTACGAGTTCCAAAATAATGTCGCCGGTCGCCCACTTGTGGCGGTGGGAGGAACGGCAGACCCGGATAAGCGCACACGCGATGGATTCCGCTTACGTTGGTTTGAGGAGAATCCTGGAAATCTCGATAGTACGAATGCTCTCTCGGGCGGTGATATGGATAAGCTCTTCCAGACTGCCATGCTTGGTAACTGGAATATCCGGGCGAGTCACATCATGAGAACTCCTTGGGACAACACGAGTGATGAAGCTCCTTATTTCTTTGGAAACTATACTCGTGACAAACCTGATGACGCGATCGCTTGGGAGAATACCAAGTCACAGAAGGTTGGTAGTAGATATACCGGGTTTCCTTTCGGTAGTCCCACCAGTCAATACAACGCTGGTCCGGTCGTTCTTTTCGAACTTCCCAGCGAGGAGTTTGGAATTCCAAATTTGGCCTATCTGAGAAATATGAAGCTCTCGGAGCTCGCATGGCATCCCACATACGCGATTGGTAATTCGCTTGCGGATCCCCGCTGTCAACAGATCGGGACCGTCGTTGATTTGGATGCCATGGCCAATAAATCGCAGAATGGTTGGAATGCCCAAACGATGGGCTCAAATTACTGGTCGAGACTCTTTCGGGAGCTGCTGTTCTACCAGACGGATAAGAATCACGTGGCCTTCGATATGAGTTACGAGGTGAACTACAATCTTTGGGACACTTATCTGATTTCTTCAGGCGGCCCTACGAAGACCCGCCGGGATCGCCAGATGGATCGCTTTTCCGAAAACCCATCTAAAGATCCTCTTCCCAATGGGCGTTATGGACTCTTCAACCGACCTGACCTGGAAACGTCGGTAACGGAGGATCTTAGTGATTTCTTCAGGGTTGCTGCCCGGCTCAGTCTTGAGGGTGGATTCAACGTGAATTCGACAAGTGTCGATGCTTGGAGAGCCTTGATTGCCTCGACCTTGGGAGTCTCGGTGGGGGATAGTAAGGGAGTGATCTTCCCCAGATTTTTGAATCCCAGCGGTTCGACGACTCAAGACTCCGGGATTACCGCTGATTCCCTGACCGGAAACCGTGATTTGAGTGAGAAGGAAGTTGAGTCACTCGCTGAGCAAATGGTGACCGAGGTCAAAAAACGAGGCCCTTTCTTTGGCCTGTCAGACTTTGTGAATCGTCGACTCGTTGACGATCTCGAATTATCACGAGCCGGTCCAATCGAAACGGCCTTGAGGAATGCCGGAATCAATAGTAGTTTCGAAAGTGGTTCATTGGCTATCACTGGTCGCGAAGAAGACATCGGAGATGCCAGACTGAGATCACAGCAGGGAAGTATCGGCGATTCCACCCAGCTAGACCATCGCCTGAAGCCCGCTTCCAAAGCGTGGGGACTTCCTGGATATCTTACACAGGGAGACGTTCTTGGGGTGATCGGTTCTTCGCTCACCGCGCGCGGGGACACCTTTAAAATTCGGACTTACGGGGAATCCCGTGACGTGAACGGAAAGATTCTGGCACGGGCATGGTGTGAAGCCACTGTGCAGCGGACTCCAGAGCCCGTGAATCCTGACAAGTATGGGATCAATCCTAAGCCTGTTGGAGAAGATGGCATTGATTTCGGACGCCGTTTCCGGATTGTCGGATTCCGTTGGCTTGACCAAGCTGAAGTGTAAGCTGCGCAACTTGATTGAAAATAAGCTCGATGAAAAGGTGAGGGAAATTACCTTTCTATCGGCCTCGATGAATACTTTACCTTTTGATTCCGTTCTATTTCACCCCCCTTTCATTTAGATCATGATACTACGATTATTACTCCCAATCTTACTCATCCAGATTGCCTTTTCTCAGGATAAGGAGAAAGGCTTCGTTCGTCTCCTTGCGCTTGGAGAGAATCCAACGATGAAGTTTAAGACAATCAATGGGAGACGCGTTGAGCAGCCTCCCGTCCCGGGCAGTATCCCGCCAAGGGCGCTCAGTGTTTCTGGCTTCGCCGGGGCTGTTGCGGCAGTGCCTTTCCAATTGGGAAGGTTTGCTCCTTGGGTAGAGGTTGTCGATCGCACCCTTCCCCTTCAGCTCTCCGCTGGAGAAAAGAAGTGGGCCAAGGTGGGAGCACCCACGGTTCCTAAGCTGGCTGTTTTTGTCCACGATCGTGCGCTGAAGAAGATGACGTGGGACAAGCCGAAGCTTTTTGAGTTCGCGGAGACCTTGAAGGCCTATCCCAATGAGTCGATTAGAGTTATTAATCTAACGACTGCTCCTGTGATTGTCAGATTGGGGGAAGAAGCCAGCGTCGAAGTGAAAGCCGGGAAATCGAGAATTTTCAAGGAAAAGGATGGAGCGAAGGTGGAAGACACCGTTGCTTTAATTGGTGTGAAGATGAGCAATGGGAGGGTGAATAGGATCTACAAAAGCGATATTGATCTCTACAAGAATCAACGACTTACAATCTTCCTCTATTTGGGGGATCGTGAGCTGACGAAAAACAGAGTTTACGTAAAGATTCTCTCCGAGCCCACCTTCGATCCGGCTGCAGAAGGGCAATAATCCGAGCTCCGACGTCTGATGACGCATTTTTGAGGCCTTCCTTCGGGGAGGCCTTTTCCTTATTGGAAATTCTTCTTTTTTCGCGGAAACGGAGATAGGGATACTGTTTTTACCTCGACTGCGCACGGGAGATGGGCGAACTTTCGGGACAAAATACCTGCCATGAAAGCCCTTACCTATCTGACTTGTCTTACCTTAGCCCTCTCGCCTGTTGCTTGGGCACATTGTCCGGCCCATCAACTTGCCGATGCGCAAACTAAAGCCGCGGCCGAAAAAAAGGATGTTCTTTTAGTGTTCCTGGGCGAGGACGCGATTTCCAAGAAGGTTAAGGAGGAGACCTTGGCGAATGCTGAGTTCAAAAAAGGAGCCGAGAAGCACTTCGTGACCCATGTGATAGAGTTTACCAAGGATCCCAAGGACACGAACGCTGACTTGCTCACCTTGAAGGAAAAGTATAAGGTCAATCGTCTTCCAGTCATCATTCAAGTCGATCCTCTGGGACGCCCTTACGGTTTCGCGAACTTTCGCGCTCAAAAGCCCGATGCGGTTCTTGCCAGTTTGCAAAAAAATATCGAAACGCGCGTCAAGCGGGACGCGGCCTTCGAGAAGGCTCTCAAGGAAACGGGTGTGAATCGTGCTAAGGCGATCATCGAAGGCTTGGAGGTCATGCCGCAATTCGTCCTGCGTGATTTCTACATCATGGAGCTTGCCAATATTAGCAAGGCAGATCCCAAGGGAGAGACCGGGTTCATTGCTAAAATCGAAAAGGCGGAGGCTCTCGATCAGGAGCAGAAGCGCTATCAGCAACTCTTCAAGGAGGAAAAGAGGGACCAGATCGTCAAGCTGTCCCAAATGGAATCATCAAAGATGAAAGGGGAGGATGCTCAACGGGTTGCGATGTATGGTATCCAGGCCCTTGCCAGCCAGAAAAAGTATGACGAGGCAAAGAAGGCGATCGAAGCAATGGCCAAGATCGACCCCGAGTCATCTTTCGGAAAATCAGCCGAACGCTATGTGAGTGTGGTGGAGCGTATGAAGGAGCGTAATGAGCGTAAGGCTTCTGCTCCTAAAGGCGGGCCGATAAAAAAGAAAAGAGTTAGTGGCCCGATCGTTTCCAAGCCGGTTGCGATCGTGACCGACATCAAGAAGTTGTATGAAGAATCAAAGTCGATTGATGCAGAGGCCAAGAAAGCCCAAGAGCAACATGCCCAACTTGCGATAGCTCACAAAGAAGAAGATTCCCGGATTGCGAAGCTGGAGAACGAATTGAAGGCTCTCAAGGAGGGAAATGCGAAGAGCGCAACTGACCTTAAGCAGTCCCTAGAAGCCGCTGAGCGCCTTTCGAAGAAGAGCAGAATGATGAAGGAAGTGATCGAGAATCATGAAGCGATGGAGCGTCGTAAGCGCGATATCAGCGAGTTGGAAAAAAGGGCTGCCAAACTTGCGGCGGAGTCCGAAAAGCTTCGCAAGAAAACGGGCGTCGTTAAGAGAGCTACTGACCCTAAGAAGGCGGACGACGTTAAGAAAGAAAAGTAAGTCGGCCCCTAAACAATTTAACTCGCCAAGGTCATCGTGATCTTCGTGGGTTTTTTGTCTTCTAGAGCGGGCGTCCGTAGCTTTCGCAGCGGTTGTGCCATCCGGCGCGCCAGCGCTTCTCTCCACGAGCGGGCGGAGAGTTCTTAATGCGCAGGTCGAGGCGGCGCTTGGCTGCTTGTCCGAACTCTTTCGCAGCAGCTTGACCACCGGGCACTTCCTTCATTTCCATGAGAACCCACATCAGGCCCCAGCCTTGCTTGGCGTAGCGCTCGCGAGGATTGGTGCCATCGCCTTTGAAATTGACGTAGTCGACGAGGGCGTAGATCCCATTTGAGCTGGTAGAGACCTTATCGTAGTTTTGCTGAATGCGGGCACGTTGGGCCGATGGGGCGGCAGCGAGAACGTTGGGAAGGGCGGCGCGTGACTTGTAGGCGATGAATTCAGTTTGCACCGCGATGTTTGCCGCCAGCCACTTTCGGAGTCCGTTGAGTTGGGCACCACCGAAGTCACGTTGGAACGCCGCTTTGTCGGGCCAGGGGCAGTCGGAGAGGGTGCCGACGGCGGGAACTTGCATCCCCTGACTCCGGGCGTAGCGGACGAACTCCGGCCAAGTCTCGGTCCAGCGTCCATTGAATCCTTTGGGATACCAGATGAAGTGGCCGATTCCCATGGAGGGGAATTCTTCCCCATCATTCCAATGGGTGAGGCCGCTTACTTTTCCACCGGATTCGTTTTGCCAGATCTTACGTCCGATGGAGGCTTTTTGGGTTGCGCTCAGTTTGAGCGAAGCTTGAGCAACTACGGGAAGAGCTTGCGAGATGACCTGCCGGGTCACTGATGGAGTGGGTGAGCAGGCGGCGAGGCCGAGGGCCAGTATTGTGAGGGGAAATCGAACTCCTTGCATGGCGGATAAATTGGCGTCAAAATAGACCCATCGCAATGGACAAAAATGAAGTTCTCAAAGTTCTCACGCCCAGCTTCTTCGATCTGGTGAAGATTCTGCTCACCGCGGTGGTGATTCTCGCCGTGACCAAGATTCAGCTTTTCAGCGATAAGCTGTCGGCGCTCCTGATCGCCCTGCCGCTCACTTCGCTGATTGCGATGATCTGGATGTGGCATGATCGCACCGCTGGATCGGTGGCGGATCGGGGAGAGGGAATCGCGAACCACGCATATTACACCTTTTGGTTCGTACTTCCGACGATGCCGATGTTTCTCATTCTCCCCTGGATGCTGAGAAGAGGAATGGGATTTTATCCGGCTTTAGGATTCAATGTCCTGATCACCATCGCGCTTTTCTGGGCCATGGTGTTTCTTTTGAAGCGTTACGCGTCCATTAATCTGATGTGAGGGAGCCTGCGCTGGTGCGGACTTTGGCGTAGAGTTCCATTTGTTGGGCGCTCGATTTGAGGAGATCTGGATCAAGCTGAACGGTGCCTGGTTCGAAAAGGAGGAGGGTGGAAGACCCCCCGAAGGCGAAGTAGCCTTTTTCGTCGCCTTTATCGACCGGTTGTCCAGGAGTGAAGGTTTGGTGAATGGAGCCGACGCAGGTCGCGCCAATTTCCATGCAGATGACGGTGCCCATTTTTTCGGTTTTGAGCTCGGTGATGGTGCGCTTGTTTTCCCAGAGGTAGGAAAGGCGCTGTCTGAGCGCGAGAGGAGAGACGGAGAAGAGCGGGCCGTTAACGACGCGGGTTTCGCCTGGAATGCCCGCACAGGGGAAGTGGAAGCGGTGGTAGTCGACTGGACAGAGCCGCGACAGGAGAAGGGGGCTGTCTTGATACTTTTTGGCGAGTTCGGCAGATCCGAGGAGGCCGGCGACATCGAACTCTTGGCCTTTCACGAACACTCCGCTGATCCCGCTCGCTTTAGTGAAGCCCAAATGGCGGCCATCGGCGGGCAGGACGACCGGGGACTGGGCGAGGGGGCGAGCTTCTGGTTTGAGCTTTCGGTAGAAAAAATCGTTGAAGGAGGAGAATTCTGAGGGCTTTTTAATGAAATCCTCATCACTGAGTCCGTAGGTCTCAAGGAAGGGGCCGACCCTTCCGGCGGTCTTGGGCTGATTCATACGATTACCGTACCACTTCGAGAAGAAGGGACGCTTCACGAAGCTATGTAGGGCTAGCTTTCCCAGCGGATTTCCGTAGGCCCAGCGGAGGAATCCTTCGCCGTAAACTTGCTCGATTTCGATCTGTCCGGATTCGCGATTGAGATACTTGATAGGCTCCACGGCGGAAAGATGACGGACGATTAAAATATTACGAGATTTTGAAATTTGAAATTTACTACTTCGGGGTTACGTCTCCTTAACCCATGCGAATTCCCGCACTTCTAACGCTGGTGGCGGCTCTTTTCGCGAGCTGCCACGAAAGCGAACGTTCCATCTCGGTTAGCGAGACCCGGGAGCTCACGCTTTTTGATCAAAAGTATCCCGGTAACATCAAAGACTATCCTCCGTTGACCTGGCGGAGAATTCACGGAACCGAAATGCGAATTGTTAATTATCTCGCTGGGCCTGAAGATTCGGTTGAAATTTTCATGGGGATTTCGCAAGGCGGGGTGCTTCCCAACTCGAATCGTTGGCTGGGGCAGTTTGGCAAGGACCCTGCGGCCGACCTCACTGCCTTCACGGAAATTCAGGTTCTTGGTAGGGAAGCCTACCTCGTCGAAGCCAGCGGCGATTTGGCGGCTGGCATGGGAAATCCCGCAAAGCCGGACCAAGGCCTCATTGGATTCGTTCGTAAAAGTGGCGAAGATGTCATTACTTTAAAAATGACCGGCCCAGCCGCTGATGTAACTGCCCAAAAGGAAGCCTTTCTTGCTTACGCGACTTCACTCGAGTTCGTTGACCTCCACATCATTCCAGCACCATGAGTCAGCCAAAAATAGAACGTTCCCTAGGGCAGAAGGTCTTCCGTGTTTTATCGGGCTTTGAGATTGCGGTGGTCTGTTTCATCCTCCTCTTCTTGCTCACCTTCTTCGGAACGTGGGAGCAGCAATACCTTGGTCTTTATCAGGCCATCGATAAATACTTCGATATCGATTCTCTTTTTGTCGTTCCTCGAAACGAGCACGATAAGATCATTTTTCTTCCTCTTCCAGGCACCTACTGGGTGATTGTGGTGCTTTCGATCAACATGTTCTGCGGGGGCATTGTTCGGATGAGGAAAGGCTGGCGCACGGCGGCAGTTCTTGTGAGTCACTTTGCCATTCTTTTCATGCTGGTCGCAGGTGCTGTTTCCAGCATCGCCAAGAAGGAAGGACTCATGATGGTTTATCAGGGAGAAAAATCCGATTACGCCCAGAGCTACCACAGCTCGGATATCGAGGTCTTCGCTTATGATGAAAAGGGCGACCGCACCGCTCCGACCGTGATTTCTTCAGGGGAACTGGAACCGCTTCGGAACGAGGACACGCTTCATGTCGATCTTCCCGAGTTTCCCTTCGAGCTTGAGGTGACCGGCTATCTCGGTGCCAGTTCGATGGCGCTTGCTAAAAATGATCCTGAGCGAGCAAAAGACCACAAGGTGATTGATGGATATTTCATCCATGAGGTGGAAAGAAGCACGACCCAGGAAGAGAATATGCCGGGTTGCTACGTGACCGTGAGCAAAGGAGACGAGGTTTACGAACTGATGCTCTCGAATCTGAATCCTCAACCTATTTCATTTGTGATCGATGGAACCCGCTACGGGATGCTCCTTACTCGCAAGCTTTGGCCCATGCCCTTTGAGGTGGAGCTGAACAAAACGGTAGGCGATTACTATCCGGGAACCCGGAAGGCCCGCTGGTTCCAGAGCGATGTCACGAAGGTGACCGATGGAAATCGAGAGGACTACGAGATTATTATGAACCATCCAATGCGTCATGGTGGATTCACTCTGTACCAAGCCCGCTGGGATAAGCCTCAAGGAAGGCCGTTTTCCGGTTTCGCTATCGTGAGCAATCCTTCGGATCGTTGGCCCGAGTGGGCCTTCTATGTCTCGACGGCTGCGCTTTTCACGCACTTCCTCACGATGCTCTCTCTCTACATTATGCGGAGCACCCGCAAGTCATCCAAAGCTGTGTCATGACCCCGCCTTCTGCTCTTCCAAATCTCGCTCAAAAGAACCTCGCACTTCGCTGGGGGCTAGTGATCTTTTTTCTGATCCTAGAATTTGCTCTCATTGGCTACGCCATCAATGGGAGCCGTATTCCTCCGACGGTAAAAAAAGTGCCGGCATATGAGCCATGGCCTGAATCCGTGTTGGAAGTGGCCTCACAAATTCCGGTGCAGAGCGGGGGACGGGTGAAACCGCTTTCGACCTTTGCGCGCTTCGAACTTCTGCAGCTTCACGGTTCGTTAAAGATGAAGGTTGAGACTCGTGGCAAGACGATGAAGGTTGGTGCTACGGAGTGGCTTCTAGACTGTCTTTTCCGCCCGGAGATTGCGAATCAACTTCCGGTGTTCCGGCTCGATAATTCCGAAATCGTGACGAACTTGGGTTTGAAGGTCGACAAGTTGCGCACACGTCTGAGCTTTGAAGATATTTTTCCGATCTATGACAAGCTGATGCAGCGCGGTCAGGAGCTGACGAGAGAATCAGAGAATCGTGAGTTAGAGATGAAGGAGAAGCAGCTAACCGAGTTTGCGCAGCAGATCCTGAGTTATCAGGCACTCACCAGTGCGCTTGATTTTGCTCGCAACGGAATGCAAATTCCGACGGAGCAGTTGCCTCCTGCGGTTGAGAATCCTGAAAGTCTTCAGAAGTTTAGTCATTGGATGGCCATTCTTCCTGAAGTGAGCGAAGCGATCCGAAGCGCAGCAGACGCTAACAATGGCGAGATCCCTGAAGCGATGCGGAGCACTCTGGGTACGATCGAGGAATTTATTACGAAAACCCGGTTTGGTTTGAATTGGATTCCACCCTACGACGAGTCGGAAGAATGGCGGCCTTTGGGGAGAACCTTAACCGATCTGATTGAAGGAAAATCGGCACAATGGGAACCTGCGATTGCCGACCTTCAAACCCTCGAAGAACTTGCGCCGCTTGCCCAGCAGCCGGATTCCAAGGCCTTCCTCGATGTTCTGACTGCGTGGCAGGAAGACCTCACCCAGCGGAGTGCAGATCGAGGGTTGGGCAAGAAAATTCCTACTGAGATTACCTACTACAAGCGGAGCTACTTTAAGTATGCCCTCGCATTTTTTATTCTCAGCTTCGTTATCTGCGCGGTCGGTTGGTTGGTGGCTCAAGGGAAAATGGGAACGTGGGTTCAGCGTTTTGCGGGAATCACCTTTCTCATTGCAGTTGGCTTTCTTGTTTGGGGAATCGTGCATCGATCCTTGGTGACGGGACGTCCGCCGGTGGGGAACCTTTACGATACCATTCCATTTATTACGGCGGGTGCAGTGATTCTCCTCGGATTAGGAGAGCTGATCACCCGCCGCCGACTTCTGCTCTCGCTTGCGTCCTTTTTCGGAATGGTAGGCCTCTTTCTCGCCTTTCGTTTCGAATATGGTGATGCCAAGGATCACATGGATCCCCTGGTGGCGGTTCTGAACTCGAACTACTGGCTTTCGACGCATGTTGTCGCGGTGACCTTGGGTTACTCGGGTGGATTGGTTGCTTGCTTCCTTTCGCAAGTTTACGTTCACCTTCGCCTCGCCGGAGTGATCGAAGGAAACAAGTCTTTCCAGCGATTCGTGACGCGTGCGGCTTATGGGATCGTGGGATTCACGCTCGTGTTCTCGTTGGTTGGAACGGTTTATGGCGGGATTTGGGCCAATGATTCCTGGGGACGCTTCTGGGGATGGGACCCGAAAGAAAATGGGGCTCTTTTAATTGTCCTTTGGGCGCTCCTGATTCTTCATGCCCGCTTGGGAGGTTGGCTCCGGGACTGGGGGATTCACTTCTGCTGCATCTTCATGGGCATGGTGGTGGCCTTCTCCTGGTGGCACGTCAACATGCTCGAAGTGGGCCTTCACAGTTACGGCTTTATCAGTGGAGGCGAAGTGATTTGGTTCTTCTACGGAGCCGAGGTGCTTTCACTCGGGGTCGGACTGGCAGCCTATCTTCTGCATCGCAGCGAGAAGAAGGGTTAGCCTCAATGAGGCGGGATTCGCCGGGTTAGGGGCTCTGTTGGTGTTTTTTTCTTCTCTTGCGCTTGTCGATAAAAACCCCTCCATTAGCGGTATGAGATATGACACGATCGACCCCTCCTTTTTTACCAAAAATCGTGCCGGTTTGGTGGATAGGCTGAAGCCGAACAGTCTGGTGATCATCCATGCCAATGACTTACTGCCGACCAATGCCGATGGGAGCATTCCTTTTCGTCAAAACAATGACCTCTTTTATTTTACAGGAGTCGATCAGGAGCAGACCGTCTTTCTTATCTTTCCGGATGCTCAACAGGAACGGGATCGTGAAGTTCTCTTTGTGCGTGAGACCTCAGAGAAGATTGCAGTTTGGGAAGGCGACATGCTGAACAAGGAGCAAGCCGAAGGAGTTTCGGGGATCAAGAACGTGCAGTGGTCAGCTAACTTTGAAGCGTTCCTTCATCGTCTGGCGCCGCAAGTGGAGCACATTTATCTGCATACCAATGAGCATATTAGTGCCTCAAACATCGTGGAAACCCGCAATGGACGCTTTATCAAGGAGTGCATGGAGCGCTACCCACTTCATCGCTATGAGCGAGTGGCACCGCTGACAAATGAACTGCGCATGATCAAGGATGTGGAGGAGGTCCGCTTTCTTCAAAAGGCGGTCGATATTACCGAGGCGGGGTTCCGTCGGGTTCTGGGTTTCATCAAGCCCGGAGTGGGCGAGTGGGAGATCGAAGCGGAATACATTCACGAATTCATCAAGAGCAAGTCGCGCGGATTTGCATATACGCCCATCATTGGATCGGGGAAGAATGGCTGCGTGCTCCACTATCTCGAAAACGAAGCAATTTGTCAGGATGGGGAGATGGTTCTCATGGATGTCGGTGCTGAGTATGGAAACTGGAATGCCGATATGACCCGGACAGTGCCGGTAAACGGAAAGTTCACCGATCGTCAGCGTGATGTTTATAACGCGGTACTTCGCGTGATGCGCGGGGCCAATACCATTCTCCGTCCGGAAATCAAGCCGACCGATTACCAAGAGCAGGTCATTGGAATGATGTCCCAGGAGCTGGTGGGCTTGGGGTTGGTCGAGCAAGCCGATGTCGATAAGGCGGTGACTCCCGAAGAAAAGAAAGCAGTCATTAGTGAATACTTCATGCACGGCACCTCGCACCATCTTGGCCTCGATGTGCATGACGTCTCGCCCTTCAATTCCCCTGTCAAAGTGGGTAATGTCTTCACCATTGAGCCGGGAATCTACATTCGTAAAGAAGGTCTAGCAGTTCGCCTTGAGGACGATGTTTTCATTGGCGAGGAAGAGAACATCAACCTCTTTGAGAACTTCCCGATCGAGGTCGAGGAGATCGAAGCCTTGATGCAGGGCTAATTGCTAAAAGCGAGCGTCGTTCAGCGAATGGTATTCTTCTTTGCCTAGCCTGATCGTCCGCCTGTCTAAGAGAGGGAATGAGATTGAGATAAACTCGGATTTCGGTTACGCTCTTGCCAGGAGGCCAAGCCTCGACAACATGTCAAACCATCACCGACAGCCGGCGGGGCGTATTATGGTCTCGTTTCCAATCTTTAGTCTGGTCGCACTCCTTTTAGGGGTCGCGACTGAGTTCATGGGGATATTTGATCCCGCGAACGAATGGCTCAGGGGCGGGTGGGAGAGCGGAGGAATTGATTTTTCGACAACGGCTGGGCTTACTGGGCCGACGGGATTTCTGATTGGACTGGTTTCGGTTTTTGCACTGGTCGCTGCGATTTTAGGAACGCCGGGCGATCTGCGTCGCATCATTATAGGGCTTTCTGGACTGATACTTTCTCTCGCTCTGATTCCGGTCTTTGCCGTTTGGGGAATCTTTTGGAAACCTTTCGGGATGACCCTGGGAATTCTCTGGGCTTGGTTTTCCTCATTCCTTTATGCACGGACTCATCGCATGCCTTGTGATGTGGTGAACAGAGGCGAGGTCGAGAATGTCACTCAAATAAAAAAGGACCTCCTCGAACAAACACGCTCCCGACGATCCGATGGCTAGTGTCGAGTATCCCATGGAAGTCCGTGAGTTGATCGCGGAGCTGAAAAGGCTTCCAGGAGTGGGTCCCCGCAGTGCGGAGCGCATTGCCGTTCATCTTTTGCAGAATCGCAGAGCGACTCCGCTGGATTTGGCGAGGGCGCTGGAGTCGTGCGACTCCATGGTGAAGTCTTGCGGGAGTTGCGGATTTTTTGCGGGGGAATCAACCTGTCCCGTTTGCGACGAGAAAGGGCGCGATAACAAGATCATCTGCGTGGTGGAGCAACCCACCGACGTCATTCCGATCGAGCGGTCCGGAGTTTATCAGGGGTTGTATCATTGTCTTGGAGGGCGTTTGGCGCCTCTCGATGATGTCCGTCCTGAGGACCTTCGCATCGGCGGCCTGATTCGGCGGGTGCGCGAGGTGGAGGGAATGGAGGTCATCCTTGCAACCAGTTCGGATGTCGAAGGGGAGGCCACCGCAAATTACCTCGCTGAGGCCCTTTCAAATATCAACTGTAGTGTCACGCGACTGGCACAGGGGCTTCCGGCAGGGGGCGGGTTGGAGTTCGCGGATGAACTTACTCTGACGCGGGCCTTTGAAGGGCGCCGTGAATTTTAGGCGATGTGGCACTTTGCCTCGGGAGTTGCCGTGATCGATTTCCACGCTAGGCTTTTCCTGTGGCTAATGATCTGACTCTCGATTCTCTCAAAGCTTCCGCTCCCGAGGGAGGTTTCTTTGCTGAGCGCGAATGGCTGTGGTCGCCGCGTCCCTTTCAGCTTTCCAAAAAGGAGCGGAAATTTCTGGGCGGTTTGGGGCATCTTTTGAATCGTTTTCAGCAGAGTTGTGACCTCCTCTATCGGCAAAGTGCCGCTGGAAAAATGACGCCGTGGATTGCGGAAGTATTGGACGCCGGAAAGCCGACCTGGCTGGTCAATCATCAGCGCTCGGATGAGGAGCGAGGAAGGGCTCCGAGAGTAATTCGACCTGATCTTTTAGTCACGGAAGATGGCTTCTCTGTTTCCGAACTTGATAGTGTCCCTGGCGGAATAGGGACCTTGGGTTGGTTGGGAAAGACCTATGCCAACGCGGGTTTCGATGTTTTGGGAGGAGCTGAGGGGATGGTGGAGGGGTTTCGCTCTCTCTTTCCAAACGGAGCCGATATCTTAATCTCGGAGGAATCGGCCGACTATCGGCCGGAAATGGAATGGCTGGCGGGCGAACTGGGGAAAGAATTTAGGACGGTGGCGGCTGAGGCATGGAGTGGGAGAGAGCGGGATGTGTATCGTTTTTTTGAGTTGTTTGACTGGGAGTCGATTCCTCTGGCGAAGGAACTCTGTAAGAGAGGGCGAGTGACTCCTCCTTTTAAGCCTCATTTCGAGGAGAAATTGTGGCTCGCTCTTTTCTGTGCTCCAGCGCTGAAAGGCATTTGGGAGAAGGAATTGCGCGGAAGCCATTTTCGACGCCTGAGGGAATTGATTCCTCATGGCTGGGTGGTGGATCCTACCGAGCTCCCTTCACATGCGGCATTGCCTCGACTTGAGGTCAATTCATGGGATGAAGTGGCCAAGTTTAGCCAGAAGGATCGTCGGCTTGTCCTGAAAATTAGCGGATTTGATGAACGGGCCTGGGGCTCTCGCGGGGTTATGATCGGACATGATCTCCCGTCGGACGAATGGGCGGAGGCGATCGCGACGGCGCAGAAGGATTTTCAATTGCAGCCATGGGTGCTGCAGGAATTCAGCGAGACCCGCTTAGTGGAGCATCCTTATTTTGATTCAGAATCAGGGATTGAAAAGGTGATGACGGGGAGGGCTCGTCTTTGTCCTTACTACTTTGTCGATGATCAGGGGGGGACGCAGCTAGGCGGCTGTCTGGCGACGATTGTGCCTGCCGATAAGAAGAAGATCCACGGAATGCGGGACGGCATTCTCGTTCCCTGTATGTAAAAAAGACCGCTTTCCGAAGAAAGCGGTCAGATGTTAAAGTGGGCTGAGGGAGGCTTTATCTCCAGTTATAGAGATTATCGATGTTGTATTCCTGGCCGATCTTGCCGTCCTTACCATAGGAATAAATGAGGTAGCGTCTGCCATATTGGATCTTATTTCCAAGGTTTGAGGGCTCGCGGACTTCCTTATCGTAGTCGAGATCGAGGATCACCTGATAATAGCGCTCATTGATGTTTCTAGTTTTCCATGGGCCAAAGAGTTGTGCTTCGGTCTCGGTTCGTGCAAGTCCATCGAATTGGTTGTTGCCCTTTCCTTTAGCGGACTTGTATTCGAAAAACGAGGTTAGATAAGGATTCTCAATTTTGGCGCTTTCCAAGCCACAAAGGACGTTCATGAGCTCTGAGTCGGTCCGGAACTCGGTGTCTCCGTCGGCTCCATCGCTTAGTGGAAGTGAATCATAGCGGTCATAGTAGAGGTCGACAGCATCGGCCAAGGTTTTCATTGCGGCTCTGGCTTTCGCTTTTTTGGCCGCTTCCATAGCGGTTTTTGCCCCTGCAACCGCGAGGGTCGCGAGAATGGCGATGATGGAGACAACAACGAGGAGTTCCACTAGAGTGAAACCTTTCCGAGAAAGTGAGCGGGATGTGTGTGCTTTCATAGACGATCAGTTCAGTAAATAAGACTAGAATAGTTTGACGCAGTTTGGCAACCTTCTGATTAAAAAAAATACTATGTAACTACAAAATTATGTGATTCTCTTATATAGCGAGGAAAAAAAGGGGAAAGATTTCAAATCTAGGCAGAATCGGGTGCTGAGATCAGCGGTTGTTAGATGGGCAAAGTTGAAGCATACTTTTGCATGCCCGGTAAAGGACCCCGCAATAACCCGCTGAAGAAGCGCATCCTTGCATTGATCGATCCCGATGGGGGACGGCCTCTCAATAAAAGTGAGTTGGCGCGATTCCTCGAAATCCCAGGCGCGAAGAGTTCAGATCTTCGCGAGTTACTTCTTAACATGGAACGCGCTGGCGAAATTTCTCTGGGGAAAAAGGGCCGTTTTATTGCTGGAAAAGCACCTGCCCAGAAGGAGCATAAGAATGCGAGCCCGGATCAAGCTCCAGCCAGAGCAGGAAAGAGTAATCAAGCATCTAATGCGAAGGCATCTAACGGGAAGGCATCTAACGGGAAGGCATCTAACGGGAAGGCATCCAACGGGAAGGCATCTAACGGGAAGGCATCTAACGGGAAGGTATCTAACGGGAAGGCATCTAACGGGAAGGCATCCAACGGGAAGGATCCTCAGCTAGTTGGGACGATCCGACTCAACCCCGCTGGCCACGGTTGGTTCATGCCGAACTATACCGACGAAGGAAACCTCGCCAGTGGCATCGATCTTTCTACCAAGCCGCGTTATTACGTTGCTTCGACAGCATTGGGGACTTCTCTTGATGGAGACACCGTAAGCGTTTACCTAGCGAAGCCAACGGGTCGTCCTCCTGCAAGTCGGAAAGGGATGAAGCCTGACATGCGGGCCAAGGTTCTTGAGATCGTGGAACGTCGTTCCGGCATCGTCACGGGAACGTATCAAACGCGTGGGAAATCTGGAATTCTCTTCACCGAAGACACGCGGGTTCCCGGAGGCATTCGTCTTTCTGATAGCAAGGGGGCCAAGCCTGGTCAGATTGTCGTGGTAAAAATCACCAAGTGGCTTGATCCCCATGAAAGCCCGACGGGACATGTGGTCGAGGTTCTCGGCTTCCCAGGCGAACCTGGGGTTGACGTTGAGCAAATCATCGCGGCGCACGGAGTGGCCCGAGGATTTCCTGTCGCCGTGGTCAAGGAAGCGGAGGACATTCCTCAAGCAATTCCTGCCGATGAAATCAAGCGTCGCGAAGACTGGAGGAAGAAAGACGTCATCACCATCGACCCCTCGACAGCGAAGGACTTCGACGATGCCGTATGGGTCGCGAAGACAGAGTCTGGGTGGCAACTGGCGGTTCATATTGCCGACGTTTCCTACTACGTAAAACCGGGAACCGCGCTGGATGCAGAAGCACGTGAGCGAGGAAATTCAACTTATCTCGTCGACCGCGTCATCCCGATGCTTCCTGAAGTTCTTAGTAACGGCGTTTGCTCTCTGAATCCGGGAGTGGACCGTCTCACCAAATGCGTCGTGATGGACTTCGGACCGGCGGGTGCAATGAAGAAGGCCCGTTTTGTCGATGCCGTCATCAACACGCCCCGGAAATATGCCTACGAGGAAGCGCAGGGGATTTTGGAGAACAAAGAAGACGGCGGGAAACTCGGGGACCACATCCGTGAAGCCTGGAAGCTCGGGAGTGTTCTTCGGAAACGTCGTTTCGCCCGAGGCGGGCTCGATATGGATATGCCCGAGATCACCCTCATGATTAACAACAAGGGTGTGCCCTCCGGTTACAAAAAGGACGAATACAACGAGAGTCATCAGTTGATCGAAGAATTCATGCTCGCGGCGAACGAAGCGGTGGCTCAGAAGATTAAGAATTCCAGTCGCTCCGCGATTTACCGAATCCACGGTGATCCGGATCCTGACCGCCTGAACGACTTTGCTGAGCTGGCCCGATCCCATGGATACCAACCGGGTGATCTTAGTAACCGGAAGCACATCCAGCAACTTATCGATGCGGCGAGAGGTAGCATCGAGGAACATGCCATCAAGTTGGGCCTTCTTAAAAGCATGCAACGTGCGGCCTATGCTGCGGACCCTGATGGCCATTACGGCCTTGCGAAGAGTGACTACTGTCACTTCACCAGCCCGATCCGACGCTACGCGGATCTCATCGTGCATCGAGCTCTCCAAAGTCTTCTTGAGAATCCTCCTAAGAAACTCGATCCCGTTCCCAAGAAGGAGGGTTGTGTTGAAATCGCGGCTCATATTTCCGAGACCGAGCGCACCAGTTCGAGCGCCGAGACTGAGAGTCGTCGTATGAAAATGCTCGAGTGGTTGGAGCTGGGAATGAAATATAAAGAACCGCCTGTCTTCGATGCCATCGTGACAGAAATCCGGGCGATGGGGCTCTTCATGGAGTGCACCGATATCATGCAACGAGGCGTGGTGAAGCGAGAGGGCTTCCCGGACGGTCACTGGTCCTTTGAGTCCAATTCGGGACGGTTTTATAGTCGCCGCGATGGCGAGATTACTTCCGGGACCCGCCTTAAGGTGAAGGTCATGGAAGTGGATCGACTCAATATGCGGGTCAACTTTCAGGTCATCGCAATCACCGGAACCACGACTAAGAAACAAGCCCAGCCTCCTCGACAGAAAACGGTTTATAAGTCGGAGAAAAAGCTTACGGAAAAACAGCGCCGGAGAAGATAAGAACTCGCCGGGTCACCTACGACGCTGAGTGCTTTAGCCACAAAAAACGGCATACCCTTTCGAGTGCGCCGTTTTTAAAAGGAGGTGCGTGGTGGTTCTAGCCCATGAGTTCAGGCCAATCTTCGGTGTGGAAGAATTCGCCCTCGGGCTTGTCAGTGCGCTCGTAGGTGTGCGCTCCGAAGAAGTCACGTTGAGCCTGAAGAAGGTTCGCGGGAAGTCGCTCGGCGCGGTAGGCGTCGTAGTATGCGAGTGACCCGCCGATGGATGGAACGGGGATTCCATTGGTCGCAGCGAGAGCGACCACTTCACGCCAGTCTTGCTGACCTTCGTTGAGAACCTTCGTGAAGAATTCTGCCAACATAAGGTTGGAGGGAGGAGTCGCTGCGGTGTAGGCCTCGGTGATGCGGTTGAGGAAACGTGCACGAATGATACAGCCACCACGCCAGATCTTAGCGATCTCGCCGAGGTTGAGTGACCAGCCTTTGTCAGCGCCCACCTTCGTGATGAGGTCGAGGCCTTGCGCGTAGGAAACGATCTTGGACGCATAGAGCGCGTTACGCACTTTCTTGACGAGATCTTCTTTGCTCATGGTGAGGTCGAAGTCCCAATTGCTGGGTCCCTGAAGGATCCCGGAAGCAATCTTACGCTGATCGCGCATGGAGGAGAGGATTCGCGCTTCGACTGAACCAGCGATGGTGGAGAATGGGACAGCTTGCTCAACGGATCCCATGACGGTCCAACGTCCGGTTCCTTTTTGACCGGCTTTGTCGACGATGAGATCGACGATGTCTTTACCGGTTTCAGGATCCTTCTGTTTTAAGATGTTTGCGGTGATCTCGATGAGGAAGGACTCAAGTTCTCCCTCATTCCAGTCAGCGAAAATGGCAGCCTGCTCTTCGTTGGTGAAGCCAGCTGCTTTGAAAATATTGTAAGCCTCACAAATGAGCTGCATGTCACCATACTCGATGCCGTTGTGGACCATTTTGACGAAGTGGCCGGCACCGCCTTCTCCGATGTGAACCACGCAAGGCTCGCCATCGACCTTGGCCGAGATGCTTTCGAAGATTGGCTTCATCACTTCCCAAGTGGAAGCAGGTCCACCGGGCATGATGGAAGGGCCTTTGAGTGCGCCTTCTTCGCCACCGGAAACACCGGCTCCAATAAAACGGAAGCCCGCCTCGCTGACATACTTGTCACGACGTTCGGTGTCAGTGTAGAGGGAGTTTCCGCCATCGATGATGATGTCATTTGGATCGAGAAGTGGCATGAGCGCTTTGATCACTGCGTCAACCGGACCACCTGCCTGTACCATGATCTGAATCTTGCGAGGAACGGCGAGCGACTGGACGAAGCCTTCAAGAGTTTCTTCGCCGATGAGGTTGCGGCCGGGGTTTTCCGCGATGAAATCAGTCATCTTGGAGGTGGTGCGGTTATACACCGAAACTTGGAAGCCGCGGCTTTCCACATTGAGCACAAGATTCTGACCCATAACGGCCAGACCGATCAGTCCGAAATCACTTTTCTTTTCCATGGCGGTATCCCGCTTGTCGCGGGGCCGCTGAATTAGCGATCACCGGGAAAAAAGCAAACCCAATCTGTGAGACAGCAAGTAGACGCTTCTACTTGGAAGTCTTGTTCCAGTAAATGATGATATTCTTGGTGGCGCGCCCGGCGGCGATGAGGTCGAGCCTTCCGTCGCCGTCCAAATCGGCGGCCTTCATGTCTTCACAGGCCATCGTGTTGTCATCGATCACCGAGTGGAGCTTCCAGACCGTTCCATCCTCATCGGCAGGAACATAGAGCCGAATGCCCACTTTTTTGTCCTTTTTGGAGGGATTGCGCCATCCAGCGGCCACTTGGTCATAGCCGAGTCCTAAAAAGTCGCCGGTGACCAGCGCGTGTCCTTGTTGTAAGGAGTCATCAATTACTAGGCGATCTTGAGACCATAATCCCTTTTCTGTTTCCGGATTGATGACGACTTGGTTCCCATGCATGGGTTCGATGGTGGTGATGAATCTTTTTCCGTTTGGGAGTTTGCCAAGACGGACTTCGCCCGCGCCCTCGCTGGTAATGGGCTTGGCGGTCCATTGTTCCTTTCCTGAAGGCGAGAGAAGATGAACTCCTTCCTTGCAGGCAACGAGGATGCTTTCGTTGCCGGAGTCATCCCACTTCACGGGGTCGAAGTTGTGAGCGAGGTGGAAGCCCTTATGAATGAGGAAAGTTTGCCAGTCCTTGGCGGGATCTATTTCGGGGCGGTAGCCGAGGAAGTTGATTCCTTCGCCTTCTCCTTTGATATTGCCGGGTCCATGAAGAGGAAGGACTGCTAGAAAATGGCGACGATTTTTTTCCGCGACCCAGTGCATGCGGTGGACCGTGGGCTCATGATGAAGTTTGTTGGCGGAGCGAGGCGCGAAGCAATCAGCGTGTTCGTTGAGCGAGAATACGGCGCCGCTGGTCTTGGTGTCACCGGGATTCCATTCTCCGCCCACCACGATCTCGGCTTTACCATCGCCCGTGATATCCTTGGCACAGAGGCAGACATGATCCTTCTCGGTCAGCTTTCCGGTGAGTTCGTGCATTTTCCAATCGGGTCCACGGTAGGAGACGGTGCGTTGCGAATCTGCTAAGAGGATGTCCAACTTTCCATCGCCATCGACATCGGCCACCGCGAGCCCATAGCCCACCGTGATTTTATCATCGATTGTTTGCGCTTCAAAAACGGCCTTTGGTAAGGCGAGCATGGGGAGGGCGAGGAGGGCGGATAGAGTGAGTGATTTCATGATTAGGGGAGGTTGATCTTCAAGCGGATGAATTTTTTCGGCAGATCAGCAATGGGAGTGACGCTGCGGATGGTGACCGTTTCGGTGCCATCTTCATTTGAAACAGAGGTAACATATTCAGATCCAGTGTCAGCCCAGTTGTCGAGGTCGGAGGAGAGCTGGACTTGATAGAGGATATCATCGGCTCCCAAATTGCGGCGGTAGGAGAAGGTTAGGAATTCTGTTGTTCCACCATTTCCATCATCAAAGGTTCCAGTTCCTAGGGTGGCTCGAGCTTCAGGGCTGGGACCGGCGTCTCCAGCAGTTGAACCAAGCGCGTATTCTAGAAGGGCGTTGAGTCCGTCTCCATCGGCATCAGCCATTGGATCTCCTAAGAAGGTCTTGGCGTCGCTTCCGCCGGGGGTGCCGTTGAGGGCGGTGCTGCTGCGCCAGTTCGAGGCGAGCGAGTGGAGAGGGGATATTTCGGGCGCGATCAGGGTGAGGGTGAATCCGTCGCCATCGGCTGCTCTAGGCCATGGATCTACGTCGTTGTATGTGAAACGTTGGGCATCGGCTCCCAGTCCGTTGATGAAGGCAAGTTCCTCGCCGTCGTTGCTCAGGCGGGAACGGTAATCTCCCGGAGCGATTCTCATGTCAGCTGTATTGTAGACGGTGGCGAAGGCGATGAGATCTTTTACGATGACGATGCGCTCGCCGGGCGCAAGGGACTCACCCAGTGGAAAGGTGTAATCGATGCCCGCGAAGGTCGATAGCGAGAGGTCGATAGCGTGGGAGCCGTTGACATTTAGGAGTTCGATGAACTCGGTGTTCTCGTCCATGCCGACAGGGTTATACATGATCTCGGAAATGACGATGTTGGTGGAGTCGGCGATGGGTCCGACGAAATAGGTTCCGTCGGTGACTGCGGACCAAGACGTGCCGCTTCGAACACGGGCTTTCACGATCGCACCCGCAGAGATCGGGATAGTGCCCCCGCTGTTCACTGCGGTAGCATTTGGAGAAATGGCACCTCCATCGAGGCGAGGGTCGCTGCCATCAGTGGTGTAATAAATGGTGCTGCTGCCCGTAACGGTGAGGGTTGAACCTAAGGGGATGAGACCTTCGACTTGAGAACTTCCTCCGACAAGGTAGGTAGGGGCGTCGAGGGTGAGCAGGGTGAGGTTGTTGAGCACGTTGTTAGTGCGGACCGGGAAGTAGCTCGTGTAGAGGCGGTTTTGCTCAGTGAGCCATTCGGCGTCGCGGGTGTATGGGGTGGCTCGGCGGTGGTCGCCCCAGCGTGCGGACTCGGCAATGATGGCTCGGTCGATGTCGGTTACGTAGCGTTCCCAGCGGGCTGCGGTCTTGGTTGGGGTGAGAGCTCCGTTTCCGTAGAAATGCTTCTGCACGCGGTCGGCGAGACGGATTTTGTATTCGTCGTTTGATTCCAAGATGCCGCGCACTCCCATGGGGTCGAGAGGGATGCTGGTGGAATTTTGGCTTTCGAGACAGCGCTCTCCGTCCCAGGAATAGAGATCCCAAGGGGCCATCTGCTCGGGCATGCCGGAAGGGAAGGGGCCTCCGCCCGCAGCGCGCCAGTTGCCACTTGTTTTGAGATCTTGATTGGATCCGTAGCGATTGATCAGTTGGTAATCGATATACTGGTCGATATTGATGACCTGTTGAATGTTTTGCCAGTCAGCGCTATCGACCACCCCACTGATTTGGTTCCAAGCGGTGCTGTTTCCATCGGTGTATTGTGAACCATTTCGAGCATCGAGAAGTTCGGCGTCGCCCCCATTGTGCCCTGCGTAGTGAGAGGCATCCCCTCGTTCGCAAATATTATGAAGTCCCCAGTAGAGGCCATTGACAAAGACGTGGGCCATGAAGCCCTCGCCTGCTGCGGAGTGGCCCATGTCGAGCATGCTCTGACGCATCCACTGGTCACGGATCATGGAGCCACGGCCGCGCTGGCCGGAATCGCGGTGAATCCATGAATTATTGTATCCGGCACGGAGCGCGATGACGTTGTATTCGTCTACTGCGGAGCCTGGGAAAAGCGGCTCTTTGAGTTTGCTGACGCCATATCTCTCGCGGAAGCGGAAGCTCAGTGAGTGTTTCGGGCTACTGCTGGGGTTCCGGCTGGCTCCTCCCTGAACTCGGAGTCCGCAGTTCTCTTGCCAGTCACTACGCGTGTCCGTTTCTGCCGGGATGAACTCAGCACTGCAGGCTCGTTCCCAAGCAAATCCCTTATTGCCGGAGTTGGTATAAATGCCGTTGGAACCACTAAAATCGTCGCGATTCATAACGATGGAAATGGTGGGGATATCCCGCATTCCCTCGAGCATCGTTTTTGCAGTTGAGGTGGCATGCCCAGTCGCGGTGGTAGTTTCTTGGGAGACCTCGGAATCCATGTCATAATCGCCTGAAGTGAGGCTGCCCCATCCTGCGGGTTGGCTTTGCTGCAGGAAGGGGAGATTGAGTCCGCTTGTGTCGATGCCGTTGGATGCTGCTCCATCGATATCGAGAAGAAAATAGGTGTTGCAGTCTACGTTCGTGGGCACGAGCCCGACCTTCACCGCGGCCGCCCGGATCGCGGTGGTTCGGTTTAAGGCGATCGGAGTGGAATAGGTTTGAGCACTTGCGCCGGGGTTTCCCAATTCATCGATGGGGAAGGTGCCATCGGTGGTGTAGTAAATAGTGGCTCCCAGAGTGGCGGTGGTGATTTCCACATTGATGGCAGTTTGATAATACCCTCGTTTTAAGCTGAACTTCGTATCAGCGACGCGGGCCTGACCATTGGTGTCATTGTCATCTCCGGGAGTGGGAGATTCGAAGTAAACGGGAAGTTCGCTGACCGGGTGTAAGCCGTAGGAAATATCATCGTCTTGGTTCGGGTAATTCATGCCACCGCTGGCGAACTCCGAGGCCACGGCAAACATGGGATCGACGAGGGCGAGGTAGTCTCCACCTTTAGATAGCTTGAAGTTGGTGTGAAGGTTTCCATTGGCATCCGGGATGCCGTCACCGGAAGCATAAACGATAATGAAGCCGTTCTGGGGGACCGTTGTTCCGGCGGGAAAAGCCCACCGGGTCAAATTGGCGGATTCATCAGTGAGGAACCAGCCATCGAGAGGAAGAGGCCCGGTACTGCGATTGGCAATTTCGATCCAGTCATTGGTGCGCCCGCTGACTTGATTCGCGATGGGAAACCAAGCATTCGGATTATTCGAAAGGCCACCGTCATTGGCGGCCATGAACTCATTGATGACAAGGTCGCGGACTTCCAAGGTGGTGAATGCTTCGGTAGGAGAAGCCCAAACCTGTCCCCCTCCGTTGATCGCGAGGCTGCGAAAATAGTAAGTTGTCAGGGGATTTAAATTCGCGAGATTGGTCTCAAAGGAGCCGTTTTGTGCTCCAAGCGTGATTAAATTGTCCCATGCGCCGGTGCTTGTTCCTCCGTCGTTATCGCCCCAGTAAAGAGTCACAACGGGGGGAGATCCTCCGGTGTTGGTCACCTCTCCGGCCACTCTTGCCGATGTTCCCCTGACATTGCTGGCAGGGGAATTATCGATGCTGGAAGGGAAGATGGCATCGGTGGTAAAGGTCGCAGAGGAGGGGGCCCAATCTGTCCCGGCGGAATTCTCGGCATAGCTGCGGAAGAAATAATTGCTCGAAGGTGACAGGCCGGTGACGTCGGTGACGAAAGAGGCGGTCTCGTTTCCGAGATCGACCGAACTGGTCCAGTTCCCGGGGGTGGTGCCACCATCGGTGGTTCCATAGAAAATGGTGATGAGAGGAGCGGCTCCTCCGGTATCAGTGACGATGCCATTGAGCGTGGCACTGGTCGCTTCCACATGGGTCGCGGCAGAGTTGGTCACCGTGGGCGGATTGGCGGCGGCCACAGCGGCTTCGACGACGATGGAATCGATATCGCAGTCGCCTGACCCTTGGCCTCCGCTATACCAGTAAAAGGTGACCGTTGTATCTGTCAGTCCCTGGTATTTGGTATCTGTGAGCGCAAGCCCAACCGAGGTGAATGTGGGACGTGCAGGACCATTTGCACTGTAGAGAAGTCCGGTGTCCAAGCTCGTGCGAAATGCGAGCCATCGTTGGGCGCTTCCTTCCGTTGCCCGGCTGAAGTCGAATCTGACGTCCGTTAGATTGATCGTGGTGCTTGAATCAATCGTGATGGTAAACGAGTGAATTCCCTGCGTAGGAGGGGCACTTCCCAACGCGGGAGGGGTTCCGTTGGCTAGAGAAGGCCCATTAAATTTTCCGACGGGGGCGGAAGCCCGTCCGGTATTGCCATTTCCATCTCCCGTGATTCCTCCGCCGCCTGCGATACTCCAGTCTGAGATCGTAATGCCATCGCCGATAACGAGATCATCAGTTGTTGAGTTAAAGGAACCTCCCGTTGAGAAATCAACCCCGATAACTGGTGTCGCGTAAGTTGGAGTATAGCAGGCGCTCGCTACAGCCATGAAGTAAGCGAAGGATCGGAGAGAGGTGGAAACCATATAGAGCGGGGAGGGGGGGTAAAAAAGACCGCGTCCAGAGTGCGGGAGCGGTTTTGGAAATCAAGTGAAGAAGATCAGCTGACTATCTAATAATTTACTGATTTAGGCGAGGCAGCGCAAGCGAGGAAAGTTATCGGAATTCAGGAAAATCGAAGATCGGAAGCTTTAAGGGAGATCCGTTTGCCGCCGCTCTGCAAGGAGTAGGCTACTCTTCCTCTTTCTATCCTTCCGGGCTTACCTTAGAGTCACGAAGAAACGATGATGCTAACCAATCCAGTCAATATCAGCTTCCAGATTCCTCCGGCCGATTCGCTTGCTCGCGAGGAAATCTTGGGCAAACTTCGTTTCCTTTCCGACCATGTGGAGCTTTCATGGCGATTGAAGGGCAATGTGTTCTCCGGTGGAAAAGGGAAGATGCAAGTGATCGATCTTCTCTATGGTGAGATCGAGCATGTGGACCTCGTGAAAAAATGGTTCAAGATTCGCCAGATTGTCTTTCGCGTGTCTGATCCTCGCCTTTTAGCGGGAATTCCTGCAGCAGAGATGGGAAAGCTTACGATGATCATCGATGATCGCTCGCGCGAAGAGGTCAAAAAGCTTCATGGCTTGATCGATTTCAAACGGTCGATTTTTCTTTTCGACGCTCAGGAAGAGCGGCTGAAGGCGATGCGTAAGGAAGATTAATTCCCCTGCACCATGATCGTGATCATGCGGGTGTGGGGGTGGTCCCGATGCTCAAAGAGGAAAAGGCCCTGCCAGGTCCCGAGGGTCATCTGTCCATTGATAATCGGGATCACTTCGCTGGTGCGGGTGAGGACCATACGGATATGGGAAGGCATGTCATCGGGGCCCTCGGCGGTGTGGATGAAATAGGGGGTATCCTCAGGGACAAGGTGGTCGAAGAAGTTCTCGAGGTCCGTGCGCGCACTTGGATCCGCATTTTCCATGATCACCAGACTGGCGCTGGTGTGCTGGACGAAGATGGTCACCGTGCCTGTTTCGATCCCGGACTCGGAAACGACGGACGCGACTTGTCGGGAAATCTCGTAGGTTCCTTTCCCCGAAGTGCGGACCGAGAAGCTGGCCGGATGATTTGCCACGATTCGAGAAGGACTTATTCCCCGCTCTTGGGCACCGCAGAATAGCCAGGGTGAGCCAAGGGAGTGATTTTAAGATCGAGAAGTTGCGTGCCGCGGAGGACACGCAGGTTGGTTTCTTGACCTGGAAGGAGATAGTAAAATGCGTTGATCGCGGAGGAGTAGGTCGTGATGGACCATTCACCGAGGCTGATAAGAATATCACCTTTTTTCAGTCCGACCTTAGCGGAGGGAGATTCAGGGCGAATGCCCTCCACGGCGGGAATGGGATTCAAGTGGTCAAGATGCAGGCCAAGCCAGCAGCGCCTCAGGGATTTGTTGGTCCGGTAGTCGGTGAGGTTCCGTTTGATAGCCTCGATGGGGAGGGCATAGACGCCATTGCCAAAATCGGGCGTCGGTTGGTGAGCGATTGCCACCAAATCTCCTACTTCATTGTAGAGAGGTTGACCCGGTTTTGGAAGAGCAGCACTGCAGTGGACGCGAAGGAAGCTGAGTGGTAATTGGCGCTCGTGAAAGGAAGTCTCCCAGCTCACAACGCGGCAGATCGCTCCGGACTTGTTCGGCTTCCAGTAAAGTGCGCTGCCAGGCTCTAGCTTTTTGGAAGAGCCCAAGGCCGGAATTTTTTGAACGATCGGCCCCTTGAGGATGGTGCAGCGGGACTGGGGGTCCTGCGCGATTAGAGAAAATGCGAGATTGCTTGCGCTTGCCTTAGAGGCATCGGCTCCCACGATTCCTACGGTGACGTAGTGGCCCTCGGTATCGACGGGCAGGGCAATGGCCTGGCTATCAGGGCCTCCTTCTTTTTCCGGGGGGAGAGTGAGGGTGATTCGAGCGAAGGAGACTTGAGAGAAAAGGGCAGCGACCATGAGGCCGCGGCAAAATTTGAAGAAGGTCATGAATGAAAAGGTAGATTAGAATTCTCGCTTTGTGTCCTGTCGAGAGCGGAAGTTGCTGCCATCTTCAAAATCGACAGCAGGGAGAGGCTCTGCAGAATCCCGCTCATAGGAGGCAGGTGCAATGTTTTGTTCAACTTCTGGTCCGGAAATCGAGGAATAAACAACAAAGGTAATAGTCAGAGTCACGTAAGCGACCCCTGCACCAGCGACCCATTTGATGGAGCCCAGCTCGCGAAACCATGTGCCGACGCGTTCACTGAAGAGGCTGAGGGACGATTTCTTAAGAAGCTCCTGGCGTTGGCGTTGCTGGAACTCTTTGAGGAAGTCTTCGAAATATCCATCGGGGGGAGTCTCATAGCGCTTCAAGCTGATGACTTTTTGGATCTGGTCTGTGTTATTCACGATAAAGCTATTTATTTCTCTTAAAATTCAAGGGAAACCAAGAAGATCTTAGCGAACATACTCCTGCAAGTGGCCCTGCAGCTGTTTGTGTGCGTAAAACAATCTGGAACGAACTGTCCCCTCCGTCACGCCAAGAATCCTGCTGATTTCAGCGTGGGGAACTCCTTGAATGTCGAACATGGTAACAACTGCTCTGTGGTCTTCTGACAGCGCCTGTAGCGCTTCGTTCATTTTTTTTTGAAGTTCATTGACATTGCTTTGGTGGCGTGGGTTGGAAGCGTGTCCCAAATCGACCATAGCGTCGTTGTTTTGAATGCCTGAATCCACGTTATCAAGGCTCAAAGCGCTCCGCCGTTTCCTCTTTTTTAGGAAATTGAGAGTCATGTTGGTCGAGATGGAATAAATCCAAGTATAAAAGGTCGATTTTCCACGAAATCGCTTCAGTGAGCGGTAGGCTTTTGCAAAGATATCCTGCAAAAGGTCGTGAGTATCCTCCTTGTTCGCCGTCATGTGGTAGACCATGCCGTAGAGTTTGGGGGAATACTTGACGACGAGGTCATCGAATGCACGCGTGTTCCCGTCCTGTGCGCGGCGGACGAGTTCGTGATCGGGGTCGGTTTTTTCTTCTTGGGACATGGGTGGGGCGAACCGGGAAAACGGATGGCAGGGGAAATTCTCCGTCGCTCGTAGATGAGAGACACGTGAATTGCTGACTTGTTCAATTTGTGCGTTCAATGATGACGCCGACCCAATCGGTCTCGGGTAGGATGCGCTTATCAAGTTCCACGCGGACTCGATCTACCGGGAATGAAGAAAGGATGTGGGAGGCGATATCTTGGGCGAGAGTTTCGATGAGTTTACGCTCGCCGCTTGCCGCCAGCGCACGCACCTGATCCGCTACTTCCTTGTAGTCCACGGTGCCTTCAATCACATCGCTCTTCGGAAATGGCGGGACTTGTAAAGTTAGATGGACTCTGAGGCTCTGAGGCTCGGCTCGTTCCTCGGCAGGAACTCCGATATGACAATCGAGTTGCAGGCCCTTGATGATGATTTGATCTCCCACGGGTTGAAGCTAAGCGCGGGTCGGCTGGGTCTCAAGCCATTCCCGGAAGGCAGTGAGATCGTGGAAAAGGTGAGTGGGCTCAGCCTTTTCGAGACGGACTTGGGGATCGTATCCCGTGGTCACCGCGACGGAGGCGATTCCTCCATGGTGGGCGGTATCGATATCGTGGACCATATCTCCAACAAAGGCGGTGCGAGAAGGATCGAGGTCGTGGCGGGTTAGTATATCCCCAATCCGGTCGCGCTTATCGATGACCCCGGCATAGATTTCTTCAAAGAAATGGTTCATTTTTAGCTCCTTAGCTTGTTTGGCAAAGATGCTTGCGTCCATGCTCGAGAGGACAATGCAGCGAATTTTCTGTCCCGCGCACCACTCCATCATCTCACGGGCGTGAGGGAGGACGGTGACCTGCTCTGGCGATTGATGGAAAGCGGAGCGAAAGGTGTCCTCGAGGCTGGCGATTGGGACTCCGGGGAGAACTTCTTCGTAAAACTCGGGATAGGGGAGGCGAAAGCGATCGCGGAATTCCGAGAGCTCCATCGCGAGAGCCCCATTTTCTTCAAGCACCGCATTGGTGGCGAAGAGGGTGGGAGGGAGGTCGTTGACCAGTGTACCGGACCAATCGAAGAGGAGATTCTGATACATAAGTGATGTTACCCGAGCGTCATTCTGAGCTTGGTGATGTTTTCTTCGCCGAGCTCCGACTGGAGTTTGCGCAGAAGTTGCGGCTTGAGCTGCTCGAGGTGAAAACGCATCGCAGGTTGCAGAACTTTGAGCGTGAGGCAGCCCTTTCGGAGGGAAACAGGCTCGGTCTGGCTGGCAATAGCGTCTCCGGCGAGGGATTTCCAAGCTTCTTTGACGCGGTCCTCATCAAGTCCGCCACGCATGCCCACGCTCTCGAGGATGTCCTCAATGAAGGTAGAGGCATCAGAGACGTTCCGATTGAGATCGAGAGGAAAATGCCCCCCGATCCAGTCACGCATGAAATGCGAACGGATTTTTTGCGGGCTGGCTTTTTTTCCCGAGCCCGACTTTCTCATTTGGAGGCGGCTATTCGCCGTCGTCGCCGATCGCCTCAACAGGGCAACCTTCCATGGCTTCGACGCATTGTTCTATTTCCTCTTCGGTCTCCGGTTGCTTGAAGACGTAGGAATACCCTTCATCATCAGAACGTTGGTAGTTAAGAGGGGCGGTTTCGCGGCAGAGATCACAATCGATGCACTGGGAATCGACGTAATATTTGCCTCCTACATTCTCCGGATTTTTGTCTTCGAGATCAGCCATGGTGGTAGGGCCAAAAAAATCGCCCAGAGAGGCCCAAGATGCAAACTCTTTTTCCCCGCCCTTTCGCGCTTTGCAAGGTGACCTCTCCTCTGTTAGTTGTCTCTCGCACCCAGAAGATAATGAAACCTGATTCAAATACCGAAGCTGAAGACGATTATTGGGATCTTGGCGACGAGGAGAAAGTTCCGCTCGTTCCTGCGTCTCGCGCTGATAAGAGCGCCGAATCGAGCAAAGTCTCCTTCGGGCAGGACGGAGAATTTGAGGGCTCGGGCGAGGAGAATGAGCCAGAGGACGAGAAGGTTGATAATTCTTCCGAGAACGAGGTGGTTAAAGACGCTTCCGGGGACAAGAACGAAGAGGTGTCCGACCTAGCGGGTGAAAACCAAGGAGGAATTATAAGCTACCTGGTAAACGCCGTTTCCTGCCTCTCTACTGTGGAAAAAGTGTCTCTCCTTTCGGTGTTGATCATTCTTTTCGGAGCCGCTTCTTGGGGGGTTTCTAGCTATTACGAGAACGCTCCTGAGCCAGAGTTGATTCTCTTCGATGAAGATTTCCCCATCGAAGGCATCTATGCTGCAGTCGCCGAAATCGAAACCTATTGGCGCAAGCCGGTCCGGACCGGTGAGGACGCTGACCACGGGGTCCAGCTCAAAGCCCGTTTGATTCCTTGTGCTCGGATTAAATTGACCGGATCGGGAACCGCCGCGCTCGCCGTCTCGTTTCGCAATAGCAAGCAAGAATTGATTGGTGACCCCATTTCCCTGGATGTCAAAAATGGCATGTTTAAAAAAACGGGAAGTGCCGAAATTACCCTTACCTCGACTGCGGGCTTTGAGAATCCCTCAGAAATCAATGCTTATATCAACGAGGATATCGACCCTTGGTCGGTTCTCTTTGTTGAGGGTCCTCCTGGAACCAACCCTTCTTACAAAGAAGAAGATAATGAACTTGCTAAGGTCCGTATTTCAAACGTCAACCGTGACTAACTACTAAACAACATGTCTGAAGCTCCTGCTCCTCTCGTGCCGCTTGAAGGCTGGCACGTCCTCCACCTATTTTATCAAATCGACCACGGTCAATGGAATCTCCTCTCAGGGGCCGAACAACGTGAGGCCAAGACGCGACTCACTGAACTTGTCCAAGAGATCCGTTCTCATCCTGACACCCAACTTCTGATCTTCTCTATCGCCACGCCCAAGGCGGACATTGGATTCATGCTTCTTACTCCCGATTTGCATGATGCCACCTACTTCGAAAAGCGGCTCACCCTCTCTCTTGGAGTCGATGTCCTTGCGCCGAGTTATTCCTACCTCTCGCAAACCGAGCGCTCGGAATACACCACCTCTCGTGAGGTGTATGGCAAAGACACCCTCGTGGATGAAGAAGGGATGATCGAGGGCACTCCCGAATTTGAGGAAAAGCTCAATGAGTTCGACGAGCGTATGAAGCACTACCTCAAACATCGCATGTATCCGGTTCTTCCGGATTGGCCCGCTATTTGCTTCTACCCAATGTCGAAGCGGCGTGCCTCACACGATGACTACAACTGGTATTCGCTCCCATTCGAAAAGCGTGCTCAGCTCATGAAAGGGCACGCCAAGACAGGGCGGAAATATTCCGGCAAGATTCTCCAACTCATCTCTGGTTCCACTGGACTCGATGAGCACGAATGGGGTGTCACCCTGCTCGCGCATGACACCTACCAAATCAAATCCATCGTCTACGAAATGCGCTTCGATGAAGTCTCTGCCCGCTACGCCGAGTTTGGGGATTTCTACATCGGGATGCAACTTCCTCTCGACGAACTGTTCACCGTGGTGTGTCTTTAGGTAATGCGGTTCATTCTTCTGTTACTTGCCTTCGGCCTAACATCCTGCACCTCGAATTATCACGTCGATTACCGAAAGGCGGTTCAGAACTTTAAACAAGGAGACCGTCCTACAGGTCCTTGGAAGGGGACTTGGAAAAGCGAGGTGAATGGGCACAAGGGCCCGCTTTGGTGTCTTGTCACGCAAGATCCCAAGGAACCTGATACTTGGACCTTCCGCTACCGTGCAGGCTGGGGAGCGCTCCAATTTGGCGACTACAAGCATCCTGTCAAAACTACCCTTCAAGCGGACCATTCCCTTCCCGTGGATGATAAAATGGAGCTGCCAAACAATTACGGCACGTATGCCGTGAGGGGCAAACTCACTCCCAAGGAATTCAAGTTCCGCTTTGAAGGAAACGGGGACAAGGGGACGATGACCCTTGCCCGTCCCAAGTGAAATTTTCCCCATGAATAAGCTCGACGAAATTGTCGCCTACAAAAAGCAGGAGATCGAACATCTCATCCCTCTCACGAATAAGCTCAAAGCATCTGCGCTGATGCGCAATGACTTCGGTGGCTTTCGTTCTGCGCTTGAGCGCGGCGAAGGAAAACTAGGCGTCATTTCGGAGGTGAAGAAGGCCTCGCCGTCTGCCGGTGTTATCGATCCCAACTTCGATCCCGTCCGCCAAGCCCAGCGCTATATCGATGGCGGTGCATCCTGTATGTCCATCCTCACCGATGAGAAATTCTTCCAGGGGCACCTTTCTTATCTCACACAGATCTCCAAGATTTCTCCCATCCCGCTTCTTCGAAAGGATTTCACGGTCCATGAATGCCAGATCTACGAAGCGATTATTTCCGGGGCGGATGCGATTCTCCTCATCGTGGCTTGTCTCGATGACGATCTCCTCAAGCATCTCTACGAAACGGCCAAGGACTTCCAACTCGACGTCCTCGTGGAAGTTCACGACCTCCCTGAAATGGAGCGCGCCCTCGACCTCGGTGCCGATCTTATTGGGATCAACAACCGGAACCTCAAAACCTTCACCACGGATCTCACCACGACTGAATCCCTTGCAGATGAGGTGCCGGCTGATGTTATTCTCGTCTCCGAATCTGGCCTGAAATCTCCTCAAGATGCTCAGCAGGTCCTCGATTACGGGGCCAATGCTGTCCTCATCGGCGAGGCCCTCATGCGCGCCGATAATCCCTCGCGTGAAATCGAAAAATACCTCGCCTTGGAGGCTAGCGTCTTAGAAGAGGGGCTTTGACAATTTTTCCGCAATGGAGAAACTTGTCGGACAAATATGACCGTCCGAATTCTCCTCTCGCTCGCTCTCAGCCTTCCGGCTCTCGCCGATCATCACGGCTGGCTTAATTGCGGCCGAGCTCGGGTTTTCGGAGGAAGAGATTCAGGTGGTTGATTCTTTTTATGGGGCTTCGCCGGGTGAAATCGTCCACCACGCTCGCAAGTTCCCCGACGAAATCGAGATCGCGATGCTCGTCGGCCACAACCCCACCTGGACCTCCCTTTGCGACCGCCTCACCGGAGGTTCCCTCGAGAACCTTCCCTACCGCAGGCGTCCTCATTATTGATTTTCCCGTCATCCAATGGTCCGACCTCGAAAAAGGGACCGTCACCGACCTCCTCATTCCCCGCAACTACGGCCCCGGCGGCGGACAGTCCTGATTCCTCTTCTTTCAAAAGAACCTCCTTGCCCTCGATCTCAATTTATGCTTTAGCAAATCGATAGATTCATGAAACAATCCTGCTTTTCCGCAAACGTCATTCTGATCGCCACTGTGGCATCAAGTCACGGAGCGATGGTGTCGATTCCCAATCTCAGTGGATTGGGAGCTCCCGATGAAACCCTCAACGCTCTAAATGGCTTCCTCCCGACCTTCAACGCGCGCACCGTCAATGGCGTGACTGAAGTCGATCTCAAGGACGCCACCTTCGCGCTGTCCGTCGACTTTAACGACCCCGTAGGAGCTAGCAGTCAAAACCACGTTCTTTGGGAAACCGGCGGTGGAACGATCGGCTTGTCGCTCGTCTATGTCCCTTCAAGCATGACTCTCAGTCTCAGGCAGGCCAGCAACGGTGGAAACACTGTTTTGCAGGTTGATAGCATCCTCAGCGGAGCCCAAAAAGCAGGTGGAGACGTCGAGCTTGTCTGGACCATGAGCATCAATGGCGGCTTCAGTGGGCAACCTCAAATCGAACTTTTTCTTGATGGAATTTCCGGTGGCACCGCTACCGACCCTGGCGCGCTAGGTGACTGGTCCGGCGGCAACGGGGCAGGATTCGGCGGCAACGCCTCCGGCGGAATTGCCGCAGCCGGGGGGAACACCAACCTTGGCAACACCACCGATTTCGCCGATGGAACGATCAATCTCACCACCGGACTCCAGTTCTGGGCCGACACCCAGGCCGTCTTTGTCCCCGAGCCCTCCACCGGATTGCTCGGGCTCGCCGGACTCGCCCTCCTTGGGATTCGTCGTCGCTAGAGACCTTTAAGATTTTAACCGCCTCTCTGCATTCGTGCGGTGAGGCGGTTTTTTTATTTCTTCCAGCGGAGCTCTATTTGACACTTCGCCTCGATGCATCCGCTCATTCAAGCTGCCGACGACCTTCGAGAGGAATTACGGGGGCTCACCTTTCCCGAGCCCGTTTATACGACCTACAATCCCCTGGAGTATGCTTGGGAGCGGCACTGCGACTATCTCACGCGCTTTGGAAGTGGGAAGAAGAAGGTCCTTTTTCTCGGGATGAATCCCGGGCCCTACGGGATGGCGCAAACGGGTGTGCCTTTTGGAGAGATTCCCCACGTGCGCGATTGGATGGGGATTTCCGGTTCCGTGGATAGACCGGATCCCGAGCACAAGAAACGTCCGGTGACTGGATTCGATTGCGAGCGTTCCGAGGTATCGGGGCGGAGGCTATGGGGGCTTTTTGCTGACGTCTTCGGGACAGCGGATTCCTTTTTCCAGGATCACTTTGTCACCAATTTCTGCCCATTGGTCTGGATGAAGGACACGGGAGCCAATCTGACGCCGGATAAGCTACCAAAGGATTGCATGGTGCCGGTAAAGGCAGCTTGTCTCGCCCATCTGAAGAAGGTCATAGAAGTTCTTGAGCCCGATTACCTGATCGGGGTGGGTGCCTTCGCAGAGAAGCAGCTAGGAACCGCAAGCGACGGCTCTCATAACTTGGGGAAGATCTTGCATCCCTCCCCGGCTTCCCCGGCGGCGAACCGGGATTTCGCAGGAACGGCAACGAAGCAGCTGAAGGAGCTGGGCTTGCTTTAGCTTTAGTCTTCGTTGCGGCCGCGGTCGTGATCGATTCGGAAAGAGCGATTGCGGAGACGGGAATTTTGAAGACTCGAGATGACACTATCGGCGTGGGTCGATTCGACATCGACGAGAGTGTGCTTCGGGAAGATGCGGATGCGTCCGAGGACGCCGTCCGGGAGTTCGCACTCGCGGTAGATCATGCCGGCGATATCACCAGGCATGACGCTCTGCGCCTTGCCGACGGTGAGGAAGAGAGTGGACATCTTAGCGCTGCCCGGCCCTTTCGCTTTATCACTTCGCTCAAAGCGGTTACGTTCACGCGGCTGGTCGCGGTCACCCCGATCACGCCTATCGCTACGGTCGTTACGATCATTCCTCTTACCACGGTCACGCCCGGAACGCTCGTTTGAGAAGGGTTCGTTCTTGTCATTATCCTCCGCGATGAACTGGCCTTCACGGCCGCTAGTTTCGCGGATGAGGGTGATAAGTGCATTGGAGATATCGGTCGCGGTGTGACCTTGCTCGAGAAGGCGGTCAAGATAGGGCTGGTAGCTTTTGTAGTCGCCGGCTTCCAGTCGCTCCTGGATCGTCTCGAAGAGTTGGTCGGCACGGCGTCCCTCGACTTGCTCGCGGGTGGGGATGCGCTCGCGGCGAATGGGCTGACGAATATATTTCTCGATCGTCTGGAGGCGATAGATGTCGCGGCCGAAGACAAAGTTGACGGCTTTGCCGTCGCGTCCTGCACGACCGGTGCGGCCAATGCGGTGGACGTAGTCTTCGGGGTCCTGTGGGAGCTCAAAGTTCACGACGAGTTCGACATCATCGATGTCAAGTCCGCGAGCGGCGACATCGGTAGCGACAAGGATCTCGACGGTTCCCTCACGGAACTTGGCGAGGACGCGCTCACGCATGGACTGCGTAATATCGCCGTGGAGGCGGTCTGCGGTGAAGCCACGGGCGAGGAGAGACTCGGTGAGGTCATCAACGACGCGCTTGGTATTACAGAAGATGAGGGAAAGCTTGGGTTGTTCGATGTCGATGATGCGGGAGAGCGCCTCCACCTTCGAGCGGCCGCGGACCTCGTAGCAAGACTGGTCGATGCTGGAGACCGTGAGAGCCTTGCGCTCGATCTCGATGAGCTCGGGCTCATTACCGAATTTTTCGATGAGGCGACGCACGCCTGGGTTCATGGTGGCGGAGAAGAAGAGAGTCTGCCGGTTCTTGGGCAGGACTTTGAGCATGTCTTCCATCTCCTCGCGGAAGCCCATGTCGAGCATGCGGTCGGCTTCGTCCAGAATGACCGTTTTGATGTGACTTGGATCAAAACTTTTTCGGCGGAGGTGATCTAAAAGGCGGCCCGGGGTGCCAACGACGATGTGGGTTCCTTTTCGAAGAGCACGCAGCTGTCGATCGATCGGGGCTCCACCATAGACGGGCATGGAGCGAATATTTCCTAAAGCGGAGCCGAGCTTGAAGACTTCCTCGCAGACCTGAACCGCGAGTTCGCGGGTGGGGCAGACGATGAGAGCCTGCGGCTTCATCAGTGTGGCATCAATCTGCTGGAGCGTAGGCAGGGCAAACGCGGCCGTCTTTCCGGAGCCGGTTTGAGAGAGCCCAATAATGTCCTTACCCGCAAGGGCAAGGGGGATGGTCTTTGCCTGAATAGGGGAAGGTTGTTCGAAGCCCATTTTTTCAACGGCTTCGAGAAGGGGCCCGGAAAGTCCGAGTTCAGAAAAGGGAAGAGTGTCCATCGGTAATTTCGCAGTGGTCTGCGAAGTTCCCTCTTTCAGTGAATTTAGGCTGATAGCAAGAACAGAATGCCTTGGGTATGAATCACTTCTTACGCCAAAGCAGGAACAGAATGCCACAAATACCGCCCAAGAAGGTAGTGGATAGCTCGGGGACACTTTTCACTTCAGAGGACGGAGCTTGGGCTGTCGCTTGAGTAGCGGAGGCTAAAAGAAGGTAACTTAACGTAAGAATTTTCATCGTTGTTGGGGGGGGAGGTTAAATCTTAGTGAATAAGTTTAACCTATGAGTAAGGCACTACTACATAGTGTTTTGGAGTTCAATGAATATTTGAATTTCCTGGTATGTTTTGGGTGTAAGTCTCTTAGCGTTGGAAGGCTTTGAGTCTAAAGATCTCGGTTGCATTGACGGGAGCTGCACTGCGATAGCTCAAAGAGCTCGTGCCGTTGGCATAGAAGACTTCGTCTACGAGGGGATACCCAGCTCCCGTGGGTTGCCAACTCCCGTTTCCTGTTTCGATTAAGATGAAGACATCGTCAGCAGCGAGGGATCGACGATAGCTGAGTTCGGCATAGCCGCCTTCCGTGATCGTCAAGGTCAGGCCTCCAGGTGCAGCGTAAGCGATGAGGTTCGGGATGCCGTCTCCATCGTCGTCGCCATTAGGATCACCAGCGAAGGTCGTCGATTCACCTTCTCCAGGCGAGCCGCCACTGGAAACGCCGGCGCGCCAGCTCTCGGGGAGAGTTGGGTCAAGGAGAGAGTCGGGGACCACGACGTAGACGAGGCTGCGATTACCGCCATCAGAGACGGTGGGCCAGGGAAGGTCGGTTTTGTATTCAAAATCCCGAATGGAAGTGCCTGCGCCCATCGAGAGCTTCAGTCGTTCTCCGCCGTTTGAGAGATTTTTGTAGAAGGTGCCGATGACGAAGTCCGGGGTCGTGACAAATCCGTAGCGGAGATTGAAGGCTGATTCCTTAGCGACCACGACAAGGCGTTCGCCGGGAGCGATGGTCATTTTGGTGCTATTGATGAAGTCGAACTCGATTCCCTTGGTGAAACGCACGTTGGTGAGATCCAGCGGGGTGGAGCCGATATTCATGAGCTCGATCCACTCGAAGTCGCTCTCTTCCAAAGTCGGGTCGAGTGCGAGTTCTTCGGGGGTGGGATCGTTTGGATGATACATCACCTCGCTGATGATTAGTCCATCGAGCCAGGGCTGGATGGCGGGGGCAGTAGCGAGGAACTCGACTGGATCCGACCAATTGCTCCATCGACCGCTGGCATCCTCGTGGCGCACGCGAGCGCGATAGGTCTTGCCATCCCGGGTGATGCTGGGGACCTCGATGGAGGGGCTAAATGAGGTGAGCGCTCCGGATTCCCAATCGGCATTCCATTCAAAGAGGGGATCTTCTCCGCCCTCGATGAGATTGCGGGTCGCGGACAGCACCATTTCGAAGCCCATGTCCGAGCTGGTGAGACTTCCTTGATGGACCTCGATGCTAATGACGTTTTCGCCTGCAATGAAGAAGGAGGAATCCACCACGAATTCGTCGAAGGTCGACTCTCCGCCGTTGGAGTCGGCTTGGGTGTCGTAATTGACGACGGTGTTTGTGTTGAAGCCATCACGAATAACCGGTGATCCGTTGACGTAAACGATGGCCCCATCATCGACGAGGAGACCAAAGGTAAAGGACTCGAACACAGAGGGGTCAGCGAGGTTGATCGTGGTCCGGAAATAGGTCGTGATGTGCTTATTCGAGTTGTCATCTCCGAAGAGAATGGCTGTCGTAAGGGTAAGTCCGCTGATGCCACCATAGCCTGCCGGGCTGGCGCCTGTTTTCCAGGAAGCGTCATCGAAGTTCATGTCCTTCCAGGCCGTTCCCTGGTCGCTGCCGTCATCGAGGTAAGTCCAAGTTGCTCCGCCGGGCATGAGCACCTCGGTGCCTCCGCCGATGGGAGTGATCTCGGCGACCCGCCACTCCATCGCGGCGAAGCTGCCCGCGCCTTGGGGATCTGAAAAGGCAGAGCTGGTGAAGGCGAGTTCGTCTTGAGGAAAACCCGCGGTTCCCGAATAAGTGATGGTGGGCTTGGCGGGAAGGGCGGGGTCGGCGGCAAGAGCATCGAGGTAGGCGTCGCGTCCGCTCTGACCGGAAACGCCGGAATCGTTTGAGATGGGGGCCATGGCACCGTTTGTGCCACCGACCCATGATCCGCCATCGAAGGCGAACTTCTTCATGTCGGCCACGATAGGCTCGATATCGCGTTCCGATTGGCTTCCTCCGATCGCACCGGTCCAGCGGTCACGGTCCGCTGAAACAAGATCTTTAAGCTTACTAGCCGGAGGATCCAAAAGAAGGCTGATTTGCTCGGGCGTCCAGATGAGATCGCGCATTTCTCGGACGACGTTCTTGTAAGCAGTAGCGAAGGGTTCGCGGGTGGGAATATTGTTGCCGCTGACGATGGCATTGGCTGGGAAGTCGATGCCTCCATTCCAGTTCGGTCCCCAGCTGGTGTCCGAATCCCAGGGGAGGGTTTGTAATTGTCCCAGAGGATTTCCAGGCATGGGCTTAAAATAAAAGGCGCGGTTCTTGAGGTGCTCTGCCGTGTTGGGTGCGACGTCGTAGTGGCGGATCATGTCATTAACCACGTGGTAGTGATTCCAGTGGTTGTAATCGACGTAGGTGTTCAGGAAAGTGTCGTCCTTGGCCGGGCGGAGGTTGAAGATGATGTTCTTGAAATCGGAACCATCATCGACTGCATCAGCCGCTTGATAACGCTGCACGCTCACTCCATCGGTGCGGCCACTGATGAGCTTGTAGAGGTTTCCTTTTTCCATGCCGTGGGCATCAAGAAAGCGCTTATCAAATTCTTCGAGGGCAAGGAGCATGCCGAAATGGTCGCCTTGATATTGATTGGGTGCTTCGTCGGCACCACGGATCACCCGCATGTTGAACCAATGGGTATTGGGAGCGGGGGTCCCGGTCATGTTGTAGATTTTGTGGTTTGTCGATTGGTCCATTCCCCAAGTGGAATGGCCCCGTGAACCGATCATTTTATGAGTGGCGAGGAACTTCCAGGGTTCGGGGTATTTATTACCATCAGAGTCACGGAAGGTAGGATAGCTACCGCGATTGAAGCGGAATTTGAAGCTCCGCTTGCCGTTTCCGGCGTAGCGGGCATTTCTTTGGCGGAGACGGTAGCCGATGTGGTCGTAGACCTTGCCATCGTAGACGAAACTGCAGTTCCAGTTGTAGGCGCTTCGTGCGGCATATCGGTTTCGATCGATTTGGTTCCCGTTGTAAGCCACCGCTTGGTCAAAATTCGCGGAGGTGGTGAGGACGTGGTAGTTCGGAATCGAGGTCATCGTTTCCGCCGAGTAAGTGTGGGGAGCTCCAAGAACCGAGCGGGCGTCGGCCTGGTAATCCGGGATCCCGTTGTAAACGAAGTAGGCAAAGTTCAGGGCCGGGTCATCGGCGTAGGGAACCTCGACGTTTGCGCCACTGGAGTCCGTGGCGGAGATACGATAGCGCACGAGAACCCGGTTCGCTTGTCCGGACACCGTTGCGGTGTAGATGTTGTCGCCGGCGAGGGCATCGTTACCTGAACCGTCATCGACCATCGCAAGGGTGATCCAATTTGCGGCATCAAAATAGGTAGGGTTCGGGGTGCGCGGGCTTTCTGGATCGGCGATCAAGGCCGAGGTCGCTTTCGCGAGAAAAGCGGGAACGTAGTTTCCTGGGAAAACGAGCTGGACCGCAAGACTTACTGAAGCGACTCCATTGGGGTCGGTGATTTTTGCTGTGATGACGGTGTCTTCTTCCGCTGCAGGTTGATTGGGGGAATGATCGACCTGCCGGATGGCGGGCGGAGCATTCGTAGTGAGGGCGGAGTTGGCCGCTCCGGGGCTTGGGACTGGAGGGGCGCCTGCAACAGGAGCAGGGCGGATGACTTCAAAATTGATGCCAAAATCGCTGCTGGTGACGACTTTGTTGAAGGCATGAATGGCGATCGTGTTGGTTCCCTCGTGTAGGAAGCTGTTCGCGGTGGTGACGAGGTGCTCGATCCAATTGCTCTCATCGCCATTGGAGTTTGCCGTCATTCCGATGCTAAGATCTCCGTCGTTGACTTGATAGCGGTGGACTTCTTGGCCATTGATCCAAACGACAAAGCCATCGTCGGAGAGAAAACGGAGAAGAAGGTTTGAAGAGATTTCGCCTCGAGCGATGGTGAATTCTTTCCGAAAAAACACAGAGGTGTAATTGGATCGCATATCAGCGATGGGATTGGCAAAGGTGAGCCCGGAGACGGAGCCAAAACCGATGGGCATGCTCTCGGAGTTCCAAGTGGCGTCTTCTGTGAAGCTCTCGCCGCGCCAGAGATCGACCGGGCTTGAGGCCTCGCTGTCTCCCTTGCGCCAACTCCAAGAGGCTGATGCGGGAATGAGAGTGGCTTCAGGGAGGACGCCGGGAACGAGTGAGCTGCGCCATGAAGCCCCCAAATTGTTATCAAGAGAGGGGTCGATCAATTCCATCGAGGAACCATTTCCATTCGCTCCGATGGGCCAGGGAAATTCCGAGCGATAAGTCACGATATCTGCGCGAGTGCCATTGGCTTGGCGGAGCTCCACCGTTTCGCCCGCGCTGGAAAGGCCGCCACCAAAGGGCCCGACGGAGTCCACGCCATAGATGCCCTGCATCGCGGCGGGATCTTGTGCAATGACGAGGTGGCTGAGGCCCTGGATTTCGGTATTTGCGGGAATCGTAAAATTGATTCCTTGCTGGAAAAACCATCCAGAGACGTCGACGGGGTCCGTGCCGGCATTGTAGAGCTCCACGAATTCATCATGGGAGGTGTTAGGTTCACTATTATAGTGGATCTCATTGATGACGACTTGCGCCGGAAGCATCGAGATCAGAAATCCAGGGAGGAGGAGGGGTGAAATATTCATCAGAAAAACATCATTATGATATCGGAATGGGCGCAGGATGGAAGCAGGGAAGCAAAATTGGTCTCTGTCTTGCCAGCAGACCCCTTGATCGCTTTACTGCGCTATGCGCTTTTTCTTTATTTTGGCACTTTTTATTCCGCTTCTTAATGCGGGGACACTCACGAAGCATCAATTTAGCGATTCGAAGATCTTCCCCGGAACGACGCGGGATTACTGGATTTATGTGCCTGCTCAGTATGATGGCTTGAAGCCGGCTTGCCTGATGGTGTTTCAAGATGGAGCGGGATTTGTCCGGAATCCGGGGAAAGAGGGCTACGTGCCCGATGTCTTCGACAAGTTGATCGCGGCAGGCGAGATGCCGCTGACCATTGGGCTTTTTATCAATCCCGGAGTGGTGCCGGCCGCGAACGAGAATGCGCAACCGCGCTTCAACCGCTCGTTGGAATACGATGGGATGGGCCCGGACTACGCTAACTTCCTCGTGGAGGAAATGATTCCCCGTCTCAACCTCAAGATCTCGGATAATCCTGATGATCGGGCTCTTTGCGGGGGTTCGTCGGGAGCGATTGCCGCTTTCACGGCAGCCTGGGAACGTCCGGATCAGTTTCGTCGGGTTTACTCCATGATAGGCACCTACGTGGGGCTTCGGGGCGGAAACGACTATCCAGCCTTGATCCGCAAGACCGAACCCAAGCCGCTCCGTATTTTCCTGCAGGATGGCAAAAATGATCTCAATATTTATGGCGGAGATTGGTGGATGGCCAATCAGACGATGCAGCGGGCGCTCGAGTTCTCCGGTTACGAACACACCCATCGCTGGGGCGATGGCGGGCATAGTCGTAAGGAAGGAAATAAGCTGATGGTTGAGGCGCTGCGCTGGTTGTGGCAGGATCACGGGAAGACTCCGGTGAGGACTCATCCGGGAAAGTGCAAATCCCGTGCCTCCGAGTGGCTCATTCCTGGCGAAGACTGGCAGGTAGTGAGTGAAGGGCACAACTGGTCGGAAGGCCTCGCGATCGCGGCCGATGGCACCCTTTACTTTACGGACGTCCCGGATAGTGAGCTTTTCAAAATCACGCCGGATGGAAAAGAGAGCCTCGTGGCGAAGGAGACAGCGAGGGCCAACGGGATCGCCTTGGGGCCTGATGGCAAGATTCTCTATACGGCATCCGCGAAGCAGATCCGCGCCTATGATTTGGCGACTGGAAAGCACGAAGTCATCGACATAGGAGCGGGCGCCAATGATATTGTGGTGTCCCATGCCGGGCACCTTTACTTTACCGACCCTAAAGAGGGAAAGGTGTGGCATATCGATCTCAAGACGAAGAAGCGGAAGATGGCGGCGAGCGTCAATGGGCTCAACGGCATTGGAATGAGCGCGGATCAGACTCAGCTTTTCGTGTGTGAGTTTGCGGGCCCCTATGTTCATTCCTTTTCCATCGAAGAAGATGGGTCACTCAAGAATCGGCAGGCCTACTTTTATGCGCAGCAGTCGACGCAAAATTCTACGGTGGGGCTCGATGGGCAGTGCGCGGTTGCTTCCGGTCATCTCTTGGTGGGGACCTTTGCCGGACTTCAGATCTTTGACCAACCAGGACGGGTTCAGCTTGTTCTTCCGCGTCCCGCTTATGAAGACGGGCGCGTCAATTACTGCGCTGTCCATGGAGACATGCTCTATATTGCAACGCGGCATCGAATCTATAAGCGGAAGGTAAAATTGCAAGAGGCTCCCGCGTGGAAATCTCCCGTGAAGCCACCCAAGCCAAGGCTGTAGAGAAACATGGCTCCTTGTTCGTTCACTGTTTCCTAATCCCACTTGGATCAGGTGCTCAGGCTTACGAGATAAGGGTGCCTCCCAAGTATGCCGTGATGCAACGAGAGCAAATTGACGCAGTCCAAGACGTAGCAGTAATCTTGTGACGGGGTATAGGAGGGAAGAATGCCACAGAAATTGGCCCTCTTTCCGCGTGGGGCATTCGTCTCTTTTGAAACACTACTTGGTATAAGAGGGGCGAGGCAGCAACCGCGACCCCAAAACCTGAAGCAAAAAAAAGCGCTGTCGAATGACAGCGCTTTGGGAAATTAGGGAGCTTCGAGGGCCTTATTCGTCGTCTTTGTTGAGGCGGCGAAGGCGTTCTCCGAGGGCGCGCTTGGCCCGCTCCGATCGGTCGATGACGCGGTCGGAGGCATTGGCATCTTCGTCTTGGATGAAGTAGTCGAGGACCGCTTCTGCCCAGAGGCCGTTTTGGTTGACCATAGCGCCGACCACTTTGAGCTGCTCGATTTGTCCCACAGCCACGGTGGCGACGTCGGACCAGAAGATTTCCTTATCTTCTTCTTCGAGTCCTTCGGTTTTGGTCAGGAAGTTGATCATGGCCTCGAAAGCTTCACGACGCATGGTGTCGTCTTCTTGTCCGTCAGCAAACTCGTAAAGGATTTCGAATTGAGATCCATCGGGCCATTGCTTGAGCGCGGCGATGGCTGAGAGCTGCATCGAGGTGTTGTCTCCCTCGATTGCTTCTTTGACGATGGCTGCGGCATCTTCTCCACCGGCAGCGCCCAGAAGGCGGAGGAGGGCGGAACGGGTCTCGTCGTCGACCGCGGACTTATAGGATCCCACGATGGGGCCGGCGAAGGCTTCACGATTTTCTGAGGAGGAGACGACCTCACTCAAGATAGTGACAGCCTGAGCCTTCACGGACTTATCCTCGGCGATGGAAATGACGGTGAGGAGTTCGCTGAAGTTTTCCGCAGTGGCCATTTTTCCAGCAGCACTGATGGCCGCTTTTCCTTCGGCGGCATTTTCGGTTCTTCCTCCGTAGTTGATGAGGGCTGGGATGGCGCTTTCGCCTTTGCGCTTTCCGAGCACGTCGAAGAGTTTAAGGCGAATGTCGGAGTTGATTGACTCACCGGTGGAAAACTCGGCGATCTGCTTGTCGATGTGGGCTCCTTCACCCATCCAAAGGACAGTAAGGTAGGTGGGGCGGACGCCCTCATCCTTCGCACCAAAAGTGATCAATTCATTCAAGACAATAGAAACATCGTTTTCGCTGAGTGCTTGGGTCGGGAGGGGCTGGCTGGGATCGATGTCAGCGTAAGGGGCAGTCATTTCGTTGAGGCGCTCAACGCGCTCTTTCTCATCGCCACGATCCATGTAAATCATGACGGCGATGACGAGACCCACAGCAAGCATCGAAGAGATGGTGGCCTTGGCCGCGCGGCCGAGTCCTTTCTTGATGACGACGACTGGAGTTCCTCCGATGGTCGCGGAGGTTCCGCCAATGGCCGATGCCGCTTGAACTTGGGCTCCGAGTGGATTTGGCGCGGCAACAGGAGCGGGTGCTCCCTGAAGATGGACAGTTTGTTGTCCCAATTGAACGGGAGAGGCGGGGGATAGGGGAGCCTGGATCGGGGCAGCCACCAACACTGGCGCAGCGGGCACGGCCATTTGGAGTGCCGGGGTAGCCATCGGAGCTGGGGCAGCAACAGGAGCGGCTGGCATTTGCACAGGAGCGAGAGGTTCTGGAGGAGCGGGAGCTGGCTCTACCGGAGCAGGTGCCACAGCCGCGGCGGGGATTTGTTCCACGGGAGCTGGCACGGCCGCTTGTAAAGGTTGGGGCTGGGTGTGAACCGCGGGCATGGCACCTAAAGGTGGAGCTATCGATTGGGGAGCAGTTTCCGGTTGGGCCGCAGGAGCGGCAGGCTGCTCAGGGGCCGGGGCGGCTCCTGGAATGAGCAGCTTGGGTCTCTTCGGGGGTTCCGGAGTTTTGGGGGCTTGGCTGTTTGGGTCTTCGCTCATGAGGAATTTGGTGAGAGATTCGCGGGCGTCCATCGGACGATCGTCCATCGGGCGCGAAAGATGCCACATAACCCAGTCACAAAGCCAGCCCGGAAGATCGGGACGGTGTTCGCTGAGGGGTGTGACGGTGTTTTGGAGATGGGCATTCATCACCTGCGATGCGTTTTCGGCATCGAAGGGAAAAACACCAGCAAGTGTGTAGTAGTAGACGCAACCGATGGAATACATGTCGGTGCGCTTGTCGAGCGGGGTGCGCTCGAATTGTTCCGGAGCCATGAAATGGATCGAGCCGAAGACGGCGTCGCCATGATCGATGGTCTGGAGTGAGGGTTTGGGGGAAAATTTGGCGAGGCCGAAGTCAACGAGTTTCACCTGGAATCGACCACTGGGGAGCCAGGTCACCATGATATTGGTGGGTTTGATGTCGCGGTGGACGAGATCGAGGTCTTGGGCGGCAATGAGCGCTTCCTGGGTTTGGAGGGCGACTTCGCGGAAATCGTCGTAAGTCAGCGTGCCCCGTTCGATCATTTCATCAATAGTGCGGCCGGAAAGGAGTTCCATCACCACGTAGGGTCCGTCTTGGTCCACTCCGGCATCAAAGACGGTGACAATGTGAGGATGCTGGATCGAGCAGAGGGAGGTGGCTTCCTGAAGCATGGCCTTGGTGGCCTCTTCTTGATTCACGTATCCGCCGCCAGCGAGGACGCGCTTGATCGCCACTTCGCGATTGAGGTGACTATCGAAGGCACGAAAAACGGCACCGACCCCACCTTGGCCGATTTTTGCGCGAATTTCGTAGCGTTCTTCTGTTTCCATGTGAGCGATAAACCAGCGCCATCATTGACAAGGGAAGTGGGGGATCAATGCCAAAAGCGGCAGAATCGGATCATCTTCCACTAAATTAGCGGAGGAATGATTGCACAGAAGTCGGGCCTCCTTACATTTCCACCTGATACACTCTTTGAAATGATGATCCTCCTCTATTTTCTCTGCTCTCTGATTTGCGTTTTTCTGCTTCCGCTCAGCGGAGCCGAGCGTCCTAAAAACAGCGTGCTGATCATGGCGGATGACATTGGGTCGATACTTACGGAGATCCGATTCAGAAATAGCGCGTGAGTAATTTCGTCCAAATCCGCGGAGTCATCGTTCACCATCATCTGCTCATCGATGATGACGGTGTTCACTTGATCGATGGCGGGTTCATCGGTGGCGTGTCGGCGATTGGGAAGGTGCTGAATGAGCGCGGGTTGGGGTTCGAGGACATTAAGAGTATTCTCCTGACGCACGGGCATCTTGATCATACCCTCAATGTCGCGCGTCTTCAGGAACTTTCGGGCTGCAGGGTTTACGCGCCTCTGCTGGATCGCGAGCACGTCGAAGGTCGTTATCGGAATCACGGTTGGGCAAAGGTCGTGCAAGCGATGGAATGGGTCGGGCGAACGATTCTTCGATACCGGGTTCCGAAGATTGATCACTGGTTCGAAGGCGGCGAGGTGATCGATGTCTGGGGCGGCCTCGAAGTGATTCATCTTCCCGGGCACACCGTGGGGCATTGCGGTTTTTTTCAGCGTGAGGGAGGGCTTCTTTTTGCGGGTGATCTTTTCGCAAACCAGTTTGGAGGGGCGAACGCACCGCCGCGCATTTTGAATGACGATCATCAAGAGGCGCAAGCAAGTCTTAAGCTGGTGGGTGATCTTCGGCTCAAGGGGGTGCTCATCAATCACGGAAGAAAAGAAAGCCCGGAAGAGACCCTGATCGATCTTCATGGAATCGCTTGAGATCCTACTTTTTGCGAAAGACTCGCACTGTTCCGTGGGCCCAGCTTTTTTCTTCCTGCCAGCCGTTTGCTTCCAGCGCTTCTAAAGTGAAACCGAAGCTCTCTTGAGTGGAGTATTGGGCGTCCCAGATGAGGAGGGTTCCCGAGGGGAGGTTTTTGGGGGTGAGGTTGTTCCAGGCTCCGAGTTTTTGACCGATGATTTTTCCGTGATTCCAGTAGGTGAGGGCGGTGTGGTGGCTGATCCAGAGTTGATCGGCGGGGATGTTTTCTTTGGTCCAAGCAGCGGCATCTTTGAGACCTTGGCCGTAGCGGCTTTGGGTCATCGGAGGGGCGATAATTTTGAGCGATTTTCCCTCGTGGGGCATGCCTGCAATATGGGTGTCGCCCACGATAAACTGCTGCTGCGGCATGAGGAGGCCGGTGTAAACAACGGCCCCGACCACAAGCGCGACGCCCCAAGTGGGGAGCTTCGGTTTGACGAGATTGAATCCTCTCAGAGCGACGAGTCCGACAAAGGGAGCCATCGGCATGATGAAGTGGTAGTAACCGCCCGAAGCGAAGAGGCCCTTCCAGTAGATGATGCTTTGGAGGGCGAAGTAGGCGGGATAAGTGGCATAAAGAAGGAGGTCCCATTTTACCGAACCCCATTTTCTAAATGCTCCAATGAGAAAGAGGATGACGATGGGAAAGCCCGCTCCGGTCGCGAGGTGCTGGCAGTAAAGCCAGAGCGGCCCCGAGCCATACATCTCAGTGGGTTTTGACTCAAAGAACATCAGGAAGGGAACTTCGCCGCGCGTAAGTTGGGTGGCGATATTCATGAGGACCATCGGGAGGATGGTCCAAGCGCCGATCCAGACGGCATGGGGAAAGGCGGAGAGTGATTTTTTCCAATCGCCGCGGGCTAGAAAACGGGCGAAGCCGCCGGGGGCAAAGATGACCCAAAGCCCAAAAAGGCCGCTGAGCGCGATGCCTTCGTGGCGCACGAGCCCAAGGTAGCCGAAGCAGATCGCGGCAGGAACGAGATGCTTTCGCATCGCGAAAAAGACACCCGCAATCCACGTGATCATGAAGGGCGTCTGGGTCAGGACCGGATAACTGAGTTCGGGGAACCACCACTGAAATCCGACGAGAAGGGGGAGGACCCAGAGGTTGGCGAGGCCGAGTCGTTTTCCCTCGCGGCCGGTGAGCCACATCGCGACACCTGCGAGAAAGAGCGTCCAGAGTCGTGCCGAGGTCAGCCCGAAATGAGCCGGGATGAAGTGAAGAAGATTGCGCCCCGGGCGACTCCACGAATGCCAAAGTTCCTTGGGATTGTTCCAAACGTCGGCAGAAATCAGGAAATGGGCGATCTCGTCATCGAGGATCCACGCTTGATTGGTAAGGAGTCGATAAAGCGACCAAGCGATGGCCAGGGCAAAGCTGAGCCAGAAATACTTTCCGAGTCCGTCGTTACGCATCAGCGCTTTTCTGCCATTCGATCGCTTCCCGGTCGATGAGATTGTATTTCACAATGCAGAAGATGGCGCGCACGCCGTCCTTCCAGCCGATCTTTTTTCCTTCATCGAAGCTCCGTGGATAGTAGCACACTGAGGTCTCCATGACGCGGAGATTCATCTTGGCGAGCTTGGCGGTGACCTCCGGTTCGAAGCCGAAGCGGTTCTCCTCGATGGGGATCGCTTGAATGATTTCGCGACGGAAGCCCTTGTAGCAGGTTTCCATATCGGTGACGTGGAGATCACTGGTCATGTTGGAAAGAAGGGTGAGGAAACGGTTTCCCATGGTGTGCCAGAAGCGGAGGACATTGCGGGTGTCCTTTTTTAAATAGCGGGAGCCATAGACCACATCGGCGCGATCGGAGGCAAGGGGCGTGATGATTTTGATGAACTCGGCGGGGTCATATTCCAAGTCGGCATCCTGCACGATGACGTAGGGAAGCTTGGCGTTTTTAAAGCCGGTCCGTAGCGCGGCGCCCTTGCCTTGGTTGTGGGAATGCGCGATGAATCGGACGCGCTCTTCCTTGGCCTCCCAATCTTTCGCCACCTTGGCGGTGTCATCGGATGAGCCGTCATCGACGAGGATCACCTCTCCGACCATTTCCTGGAGAAGGATTTTTTGAAGAACCTCTGCGAGCGTGCCTGCTTCATTATACATGGGCACCACAACGGAGAGGCACCGGGAAGGAACGTCACTAACCATCGCAAGAACTCATAAACGGCAGGAATGACCGACTCAACGACCTTTTTATGATATATGAGACCGTCCTTTTCTTATTTCTAGGCAAAGCGAGGACCTGCGCTATCGTTTGAGCATGTCGCAAACAGAACGGAAACGCCTCACTGAACTCGCCTCTTGTGGTGGATGAGCCTCGAAGCTCGGCCAAGCCGAACTCACGCACGTGCTGCGTGGATTAAAGACTCTCTCCGACCCGAACCTCCTGATCGGTTCCGCGAGTTCTGATGATGCCGCCGTTTATCGCATTAGCGATGACTTGGCGCTGGTGCAGACGCTCGATTTCTTCACTCCGATCGTCGATGACCCGTATCTCTTCGGGCAGATTGCCGCCGCGAATTCGCTTTCTGATATTTATGCGATGGGCGGAAAGCCCATCACGGCGATGAATATCGTGGCGATGCCGACGGACGAAATTTCGCTCGATACCATTAATGAGATTTTAAAAGGAGGGGCCGACAAGGTGGCCGAAGCGGGCTGTGCCCTTGCGGGCGGGCACACCGTGCAGAACCCTGAACCCCTCTACGGGCTCTCGGTGACCGGGCTAGTGAATCCTCATCGCGTTATTTCAAATGCGGGAGCTCAGCCGGGAGACCATCTTTTGCTGACCAAGCCGATTGGAACTGGAATCGTCTCCACCGCCATTAAAAAGGGCCTCGCTTCTCCTGAACTCATTCAAAAAGTGTCCGAGCATATGGCATCGCTCAATACTCAGGGAACGGCGATGGCGGAAGCTGGGTTGACGAAGGCGGGGACGGATGTCACGGGCTTCGGTTTACTCGGACACCTTTCTCACGTTTGTCGGGAATCGGGAGTGACGGCGCGCATCGCGGCATCACAGGTCCCTGTTTTTGACCCGGCAGTGATAGAATTCATTAAGGCTGGTTGTGTGCCCGGCGGGTCTCGAAAGAATCTCGAGCTGGCCGAAGAGTTCACCCTATTTGGTAACTCCGTTCCGGATGAACTGAAGATTCTCCTCGCGGATGCCCAGACCTCGGGCGGCCTTCTCTTGGCCGTTTCCCCTGAGCATTATCAGGAAGCGCAGGATCTCCTTTTCGCAAAAGGGTCAGCAATCGTGGCCGACATTGGAGTGGTCACTCACCAAGATGAACATCCCGTTGTAGTGTCATAAAGCGAATCATTATTGGTTTGATTAAAGCGCTGCAGGAAAACGATCTTCTCGATGTGCTGCAGTTCCCTGTGAGCATGCTCGACCCTCAATCTGAGATTAGGGCATTCCTCGAGAAGCACGGGATCGGAAACCTTTCCCGGCTAGAGGCGGTCGCGTTAGAATTATCGTGTAACTTTCATTCTGAGAGCCCAGTGTCGCATCTATAATGCCGGAAATGAAATCACCGAAAAAGCGAAGGATTGGGCTCATTGGAATCGCAGTGGGCTTTCTTGCTTTGGCGGCGGCTTTTCTGTCGCCTTGGATTCAAGGGGCGATCGATCCTCCGCCAAAACCCATCGAGGAAACTGCGGGTAATTTTGCGGGGCGACTTGCGGCAGCGGCGAAGGCAAAAATAAAAGGTGAAGATTACGTTCCGATCACCTTGGAAGAGCCAAAGCCATCCCGCTTCTTGATGCCCACTGTGATTGGGTTTGGAATGCTGGCGGCGGGCTTGGGGATTGTGAGTCTTTTAAAATCAGAGCCGCGGGGACTCGGTGCCGGAGCGATTGCTTTAGGGATCAGTGCCGTGGTGGCGCAGTGGGGCATTCTCATTGCGGGCGTGATCATCTTTCTTTTGATCGTATTTCGGGTTTTAGATTTTCTGGGAATTGAGAATGGCTGAAGATGATTACGGAGTTGTCCGTATCATGGTGATGCGTCATTCTGTGAATCGGACTCTCGCTTGATCGATATCGACTGGGACTAGCTGGATCCGACCCAAAGAAAAAAGCGGCCATCTCTGGCCGCTTCCTTGACACACGATTTAAAACAAACACACATTTATTTTACACGATGAACAAGGTGTTAGCTTTCCGTTGATGAGGAAATACTTATATTCGTTTTTATCGTTTTTTGATAATGATTCTCTAATCTGATGAAAAAGAATCGATTAATTTAATCTAAATGCAAAAATGACAACGAAGGCCACCGGCCACTTTGACACGATGAAGCACATTTTTTTCCTCACATACACTCTGGCTCTTCACGCTTTTGGGCAAGCTCCTGGCGTCCCCATTTTTGATCAAAGCCGCAAGGGTCTGAATTTGGAATCCGAATTGATCGGGCAGCAGTCGGAGAAGTTTCTTGAGGCAGGGAAGGTTCTTTCCAACGAGAGTGTTCAGAAGGAGATGGAAGAGCCGGTTCCGGGCAAGGTTTCACTGGCGGAGCCGTCCACGCGATTTCTCACAGGAGCAGAAATTATGGAAAAGGCGCGCAAAGGAAGCTACCGCATCGGCTGGTCCTATCTCTGTGAAAATTGCGACCGCTGGCATTCCAACATGGGAGGAGGCTATGCTATTTCGGGTGACGGGTTCATCGCCACTTGCGCCCACGTCGTTGACCCCGGTGATATAGGGATGCGAAAAGGGGCTCTTGTTGCAGTGGATCACGAGGGCAAGGTCTATCCCGTGACGCATGTGCATCGTTACCATCGGAAAATGGATGCAGCGGTGGTGAAGATCGATGCCAAGACGACTCCACTTGCTTTCAACGACGAAGTTCGTCCGGGTGATTCGGCCTTTTGTCTCAGTCGTCCGCTCAGTCAGGGGAAGTATTTTTCGAAGGGCATCATCAACCGCTTCTTTTGGAACGGTGGCAGTAGAAAAGAGGACGATCGTTCACTGGCTTCACTGGCATTTTTGAAAATGAATGTTAGCTCACGCTGGGCTCCCGGAAGTAGCGGATCTCCCGTTCTCGATCAGTGTGCCAATGTCATCGGCCACGTCGCCCTCATTGACACCCGGGGTAAGGGTAAGGATAAACCAACCTTGATTACGCTGCATACCGCGATCCCGGCACGCAGTGTGCGCGCGCTTTGCGAGAAGGAGTGACGCTAGGGTCGCTTCGTTCGGATGCCCTGTTTCGAGAGGACTTCGATGTAGATCGCCTCGGGTTCGCCTTTTGCCGTTTCATCGATTGCGCCACTGAGTTCCTTCACATGGACGACTTTGGCTGCTTCCGCTGAGAGCCCGACCCGACAATCGAAGTCCCAGAAATCGACTCCTTCAGGGAGCTTCTTACCGCGTTCGCGTTTGAGGTATTTTCTGATCTCGCCCTTGATCGATTCGATGACGCGGGCGGGCGCGTGCTTGCCGGCGTTGGTGGGAAAAATTTTCTTCATGGGGATGTTCTGCTCCTTGCGCGCGCGATTGTCCCGTCTTTTCTCAGGTTCGCTACTTGGGATGATCCCCGCTCATTCGGGAAACCTTGAAGGTGCCAAACCCGGAAACAAGGGTCAGAAGCAAAAGTCCAACTGCCGGGATGACTTCACCATAAAGGGTGTAACCGGTGGTCAGGAGTGCGGAGATGATTGCGGTGCTGCCGAGAAAGACCTGGAGAAGCTCGCAGCCCATGGACGGGCCTTGATCCTCGCTTGGGTGAAACCGATTCCAACTCTCGCCGGGAGGAGAAGTGCGTTTGGCAAAACGGGTGAGCGTCTCTTCGCTTTCGGCTTGCGTGAGGAATGTCGCGACGAGCCAGATTGCAGTGGTGGTGGCGACAATAGCGGCGTAGCCCCAGTCTCCCACGGCCGCATTCCATCCGAAGGGATCAAGGAAAGGGAGAAGTCCTTTGCTACCAAAGAGGTAGGTCGCAACGAAAGCTCCAATCATGGCCGCAATTTCACTCCAGGCATTCACGCGCCACCAGAGCCAGCGTAGGAGGTAGACCAGTCCGGTGCCTGCCCCGATGGATAGGGTGATCTCAAAAATCTGCTTCGCATTGGTTAAAGTGAGGGCGAGCAGGCTTCCGGCGGCGAGGACGATGACGGTGGCAAAGCGTCCGGTCATCACTTGAGATTTTTGTGACGAGTTTGGCTGGATGAAACGATGCCAAAAATCCTGACTGAGATAGGAGGCCCCAACATTGACTTGGGTAGAGAGGGTGGAAATGTAGGCGGCGATGAGCGATGCGAGAACCACTCCTTTGAGCCCGGTCGGAAGCTGGGCGATCATGGCGGGATAGGCCACGTCGTGACCCAATTTACCTTTATCAAAGTTCGGGAAGGCTTCTCCAATCGATTCTACAGTGGGGAAGACGATAATTGAGGCGAGGGCGATGAGAATCCAGGGCCATGGACGCAGGGCATAGTGGGCCACGTTAAAAAGGAGGCTCGCCCAACCGGCGTTCTTTTCATCCTTGGCGGCCATCATGCGCTGGGCCACGTAGCCGCCACCTCCCTGTTCAGATCCGGGATAGTATGCGGACCACCATTGTAGGGCAAAGGGGATGATGAACAGGGTGATCCAGGTTTTCCTGTCCTTGGGGAAGATGTTCATCTTCTCCTTCACCGCTTCATGTGAAAAGAGGCCGTCCAAGCCGCCGATGGCGTCCATATTGAGGACGTAGTAAGTCGCGGCGACCGAGCCGATCATCGCAAGGGAGAATTGAAAAAGGTCGACGAGGAGAACGGAGCGGAGGCCTCCAATAGCTGAGTAGACCATCGTGACTCCAGCGCCAATGAGGACGGTCTGCCACGGCTCGAGACCGAGCATGATTGCGAAGATCTTAATGGCGGCTAACGAGACCCACGCGATGACGATCACGTTGAAGACGAGACCAAGATAGAGGGCCCGGAAGCCCCTCAAAAACTCGCCTCGTTTCCCGCCGTAGCGGAGTTCGTAAAATTCGACATCGGTAAGGAGGCCGGAGCGTCGCCATCTTCGGGCGAACATGAAGGTCGTCAACATGCCCGAGAAAATGAAACCCCACCATAGCCAGTTCGCGGCGACGCCGTCCTGGCGGACCAGGTCGGCGATGAGCGTGGGGGTATCGGCGGCGAAGGTGGTGGCCACCATTGAAATACCGAGGAGCCACCAAGGCATCGAGCGTCCGGCGAGGAAGAAACTCTCCGGGTTGTTTTTCGTCGAGCGGGCCGCCCACCAGCCGATGCCAAGGCTGATGGCGAGGGATAGGGCGATAATAATCCAATCGAGTGATTCAGCCATGATATGAGAGAATGGAGAGGATTGCGCATGAACTCAAGTTATGAGTTTTGGCGTGCTGGCTGTGAGGAATTTGCTTTTGGCGGGAGGGAGTTGAAGCCGTCCTTGGAGCGGAGGGGTGAGAAAGAGGGTTGGTGCCACCAGCCTGCCCCTCCCCAAGTCCGCGACCTCTCAGCTCAATGCTGCCCAACTCGTCCGCGTCAATTCCATCCTCTCCCGCACCCAGCTTGATTCGCGCAAGCGACTCGGATAAGCTTTCCCGCCAATACAAACTCACCAAGGAACAACGGCGCGAAGTCTTCCCCTTCATCGTAGTTCACCATGATCAGGCCCAGCCCGCCATGACCGTAGGCGGACAACCTCTCCCCTTCGTCACTCCGGGAACCACCCTGAACGACGGCCTCTCTTTCGTTTTCGACTCTACTCAGCGAGACGAACTTGCCGAAGCCTCCGTCGATCACGATGCCTGGTGGGAGGACGTCGTCGGGCAGCTCGAAGTTGATCTCGATACCGCCATCGATAATGGCGAAATGATCTTGACCGACAAGGACTCACAGGAGCTCGGTAACACCGTTCCCGACGAGCCAACTGTAGGCAGTGGCATGGCCTCCGACCATTCCGGCGGGAACCTCTTTGACCTTTTCGGTTAGTAGAATCGGGCCCCATCGGGGGTCTCGCAGAAAAGTTTTCATTTTTGTAACCAAGTTGTGACCGACCGCGTCACTCCAATTGAAAGCAGCTTAAACTGTTGATCCCCCCAAATAATTAAAAAACAGACATGAAAATAAAAACTATCCTGATCGCAGGGACCCTCCTTGGAGGTAATTCTCTCGCCCACGGAGACGAACGTACGTTTGGTGACGGCACTCTCCCTGAGTTCCTTCGGCAGTTTGATATCCTCAAAGACGGTCGCATCGACGAAGAAGAGCGCCAGGCCATCAAGGAAGCTCGCAAGGCCGCCCGCGAAGAGAGCCGTGCTGAAATCGATAGCGATGGCGATGGCGAAATCACCAGCGAAGAGGGCGAAGCCGCCCGCGATGCCATCCGTGAAAAGATCGCTGAGAAGCGCGCGGAAAAGTTTGCAGAGATCGCCGGCGAGGACGGCATCCTTTCCTATGAAGAGTTTATCCTTCTCCCTCCTCTCTCGGGAGCTTCAGAGGAACGCTTACTTTCGATCTTTGCCCGCTTGGATCAAGACGATAACGAAGGTGTGAGTCTCGAGGAATTCAATGCCCGCCTCCGCAAATACGGTAAGGATAAGGATAAGGATAAGGATAAGGATAAGGATAAGGATAAGGATAAGGATAAGGAT
>OJFK01000030.1_pt1 | contig 55352 bp, 30 predicted proteins | sample 1594101 | NCBI WGS metagenome assembly OJFK01 (sample SAMN05416723, study PRJEB24817) | seawater metagenome | isolation source: Sea water | place: Canada:Atlantic | collected 2013-07
CGAAGCCGCGATCAACCGGGCCACCGCTCAGGGTGCCTTCGAACTTTTTGTCCTCGAAAAATCCGAGATGCCATTTCCCGACCATCGCGGTTCGGTAGCCGCTTTTCCGGAGCATCGCGGGGAGGGTCAGACGACTTTCATCGATGACGGCGTTGTTTTTCCAGATGATCGGCTTGCGGAAGGGGAAACGTCCGGTCATGAGCCCGTAACGCGAGAGGTGGCAGAGTGGTCCTGCCGCGTGGGCATCAGTGAATTTTAAGCCGCCCTTGGCGATATTATCGATGTTCGGAGTGGGGATTTTTGAGTCGGAATTGTAGCAAGTGGGGTCGCCGTAGCCCATGTCGTCGGTGAGGATGATGACGATGTTGGGCTTGTCCGCAGCGAGGGCGTTGCCAAAGCAAAGGAGGCCGAGGGTGAGTTTCTTGAAGAAGGTCATGGCGGGGAGGGTAGAGAGTTTGGCGCAAAGAAGCAAAGGCGGGAAGAGGGAGGCTTGGGGAAAATCTGATCCTTGCTTCTATTGGCTGTTGTTTGATCCGGAGAAGAAATTCATTGGGGCGAGAGTGCTAGAGGTCTACTAAGTTACTTCTAAAGTATGCAGGAAGAACTTCACGACGGAGCGCTCTCGTTTTGTCTCAATATCGGGCCGATCGCTCTTGAAGTGACGGCGAATGGTGGTCATTTGACAGCTGGGTTTGATCTCGGGGAGCGAGTGGTCAGGCCCTATGCTCCGGCTCTTTGGAAGCCGGATGAGGTCAGTGGGGATTTGCCGGTGTTGCTCACTCATTTACGAGGTGATTTCTTTTGCCTGCCTTTTGGGCCCCAAAGGGAGGGGCCTCCACATGGAGAGACGGCGAACGGGATTTGGGTCAAGGAGGATTCAGAGGAGGGGGAACTCCGGCTCTCGATGAGGACCGGTGATACCGATTGCCGGGTGACGAAGTCGATCCGGACGGTGGAGAACCACCGGGCTCTGTATCTTTCCCACACCATCGAGGGATTGAACGGGAAGTGGAGCTATGGAAGTCATCCCATTCTTGATTTTTCCAATCTAAAAGATGGTGAGGGGCGGGTGAGTACTTCGGCGTTTCGGTGGGGCTCGACTTATCACGGGGTTTTTGCAAATCCGGTGGATAAGGAGTATCAATCGCTTCGCTCCGGCACCTTGTTTGATTCGCTTTCAGACGTTGAAATGATCGATGGCGGGAAGGCTGATTTGACCCGGTATCCGGCGCGGAAGGGATTTGAAGATCTGGTGATGATTGTCAGCGAGCAAGGGGAGGCGCCCTTTGCTTGGACGGCTTGCGTGCTTGATGGCTACGTTTGGTTTTCCCTGAAGAAAGCGAGTGATTTTCCCGCGACATTATTCTGGATTTCAAACGGTGGACGTCATTCGGAGCCGTGGAATGGGGGTCACTTGAAACGCCTCGGCCTGGAGGAAGTCTGTTCGTATTTTTGTGACGACGTGGAAAACTCCCGTCGTGACCTTCTGGGGTCCAAGGAGATTCCGACGACGAGGGAGTTTGACGGTTCTGCGGTGGCGCTCAAATTGATCCAGGCAGTCTCGGCGGTGTCGGATCGCTTTGATATCGTGGCGGAAATATTACCCAAAGAAGGAGGAGTCGAATTAGTTTCCCAATCCGGAGTGAGGGTAGAGGTTCCTCTTGAATGGGAGTTTTTGTGATCAAGCTCGAAGGTGCATCAGGCAGCGCTCCCTTTTTCTTATTCTGTTAGATCCCGCTGAGCGTCCCGGTGCCCGAGGAAAAGCGATCAACCTCAATTCCGAGATGCTGGAAATAGGAGACAAATAGATTACAAAGCGGTGGCGCTTTTTCCGGATCGAAGGACAGGTGTTGACCATGCTTGAAACGCCCGCCTGCCGCAATGACGGGAAGGTTCGTGTTGTTGTGACTTGACGCGTTTCCAAGATTGGAACCTGAGAAGATGGCAGTCTGATCCAAGAGGCTGTGCCCTCCTTCCTTCACATCCTCCAGTCGCTCCATGAACTTTGCAAAGAGCTTCATCTCTTCGAGCTCGATCTTCGCCAATTGCTCGATCTTCTTCGCGTCCTTCCCATGATGACTGAGGTTGTGCCAATCTTCATCAACTCCCGCAAGCGTTGGAACGTAGTTTCCCCCGGCTCCGCAAAAGGTCACCAAGCGGGTTGAGTCAGTGCGGAAAGCTAGAAAAATTAGGTCATACATCAGCGCCATGCGTCCCACAAAATCGCCACGATCTTCAATATCGTCCGGAGCCTTTTGATCAACTTTGGGTTTGGGCAACTTGGCCCACTTTTCTTGCATCACAAGGCGCTCCTCCAACTCCCTCACGCTTGTGAGATATTGATCGAGCGTTTCATTGTCTTCCCGGCCCAGCTTCCGACTCACTCCACGCGTCTGATCACGCACCAAATCCATAATGCTCTGCCCGTCTTCAATCCTTCGCATCTGCGCAGCCTTCTCTTCCGCGTTCCCTTCGAGAAAGAGCTTTCCAAAAAGTTTCGACGGTCGTGTCTCGGACGGAATCTGAACGCCGGATCGAGTATAGGAGAGTCCGGTGTGGTTTGCCGAAAGCGTCAAGGACGGCACCCGCGTCAGATGGCCCATCCGCTCAGCGGCATATTGGTCCACCGAGATGGTATTCTTAAAACTGGGTTGTCCCGGATGAGCCGCTCCGGTGAGAAAACTCTTCTCCGCTGAGTGCCCGCCATCAACATCCGGATGCATCAAACCGGACATAATGGTGAACTTGTTTCGCAACGACTGCAACGGTTCGAGATAAGGCGTCGCCTCGTAGTCAGTCCCGGTTTTATCAGGGAACAACAAAGGAGTGTGCATTCCCAGCGGAGCACAAATCGCAAGCATCCGCCGCACGTCAGGTTGATTGGTCGCTTCTGCTCGCAGCGATCCCGGGAGCATGCTCTCCATTAAGGGAAGCCCCATGGCAATCCCGGAGGCGCGCAAAAAAGTGCGTCGATCAAGTCGTTTCGTTGTCATTGCTATGTTTTTCTATCTTCTAATTACCTTCGATGAAAAATCGGCGATTCTACGACAGCATGAATCATGGACCTCAATCCGAGCCCCTCTTCTTGCGCCGCTTTCATCACCGCATCCACTGACTCCCGGTCCTTGATGGTTAATGGTCGTCCGGTTCCATACACCAATAGCTTTCCGGCGATTCCCCGGGCAATTTGATCTTCCCGCTTCATCAACAAAGCGCGGAACTCACGAAAATTCGAAAATTTTGTTCCGTCCGTCATCCTGCCATTCGATTCCACATCCTGCCCGATGGTATATGGTTTGCTTTTGGAAATTCTCTTTCCCTCACCCAGCGAACGATACCAGTTCCGCTCCCCTCCAATTGGATCAAAATTCTCCAGCGCAAATCCCGGGGGGTCGATGTGCTGATGGCAGCGTGCGCAGGAAGCATCCGAACCATGCCGCGCCAGTTGATCACGAATCGAAGTCGCGCCCCGAATATCCGGCTCCACCGCAGGCACTCCCGGCGGCGGGGGAGGCACCGGACGGTCAAGGAGATGATCAAGGAGCCAGACCCCGCGTAAAACGGGAGAAGTTGTGGTGCCATTTGCACTAACCTTCAGCACACTGGCCTGTGCCATGACACCACCTCGAATGCTTTCCTTTGGCAACTTCACCACCCGTGAATGTTCATGACCGGTCACTCCCTCGACCTCATAATGCCGGGCAATTCGCTCGTTCAAAATGGCAAAGTCCGAGTCGACGAAATTCATCACGCTTAGATCATGGTCGAGCACATGCCGAAAAAATCCCTCGGTCTCACGAATCATTGATTCCTGGAGCAAGGGATCAAATTCAGGATAAAGCTTTGAAGAAGGAGAGGTGAATTCGATTTCCCTCAAATCCAGCCACTGCCCGGTAAAATTCTTTACAAATCGTTCGCTCAGTGGCGACTTTAACATCCGTTCAACCTGCTCGTCCCGTATTTTGGGATCCGCAAGCTTTCCTGCTGCTGCGAGCCGAAGGAGCTCCTCATCGGGCATCGAAGACCACAGAAAATACGACAAGCGCGAAGCAATGGTATAGTCATCCACTTCCTCCTCATGATTGAGCAAAAGAAACTGCGGCGCGCATAGAACCGCCGAGACACCGGCCCTGACAGCCTGCTCAAAGGTCCGCCCGCTCTTCAAACGCTCAAGTGCCAATTGCACAAATGGATCCGCCGTTTTCCGGGCCACCGGACGACGAAATGCCCGCGCGATGAATCCGCGGATGATTCGCTCGACATCAGCTTCCGGCGTCAGGGAAACCACATCGTGCCTCTTCACCCCCTTGCGATGACGCATCCAAATGGAAGGCCCCGCGTCCATCGTCAGACCCGCATGATCACCAAAAAGGCGCTTCTGGGCATCAGAGGGAAAGTCCTGATTGAGCGGACCATAGGTCTCGGCCCACGCCACCCCGATCCCCGGTTGTTTCTCATGCTTGTCCCGCCACGTGACATGCTCGGGGTAAATCCACGGCACAATATGCATGGTCTCGCCTTCCTTAAAATCCGCCTCAAATTCGATCACCCGTGGCTCCTTCGGCGTCCCCGTGACATCAAACACTCCTATGAAATCCCGCTTCCCCGTTCCGAACAAAGGCCCGACATAGATCGCCGCGGCCAACGTCCGCCCACCTGGTTGATAGGGCCAGACCGCAATCCGGCACCGGTATCTTCCGTCTTCAATCGGATGCACCTCATCGACCCTTACAGGCGGCCAGCCCGGAGTGAATTTCACGAGTGAACCTTCCACCTCAATCACCCCGCCTTTTTTCTTATCGACCGAATCACGGTTTTCCTTCCGGTCCATCACCATGAGTCGCCGGGTCTCCACGGGTAGCGGAGCAAAACGTCGAATGGTACTTTGGAAAGCGACATCGGCCGCCTCGAGATATCGCTCCATCAGCACCGCGGAAATCCCCAGACCATCGGTGACATTATCAAAGCCATCCACGCTGCTGTCTTCGGGTAAAAGATCACGCAACGGCGTCTCAATCCCGAGTAAATCCTGCACCGTGTATTCGTATTCCGTGCGATTCAAACGGCGCAATCCAATCGGCAGCTCCGTAGTTTCCGCCAACACCTTTTCCAATGATTGAACCACCTCATGCAACACCTTTGGATCGGGTTTCTTCTCTTCCTCCGGCGGCATGTCACCACCCTCCAAAGCATCCAGAACCAGTAACCAGGTCTCGCCATCCTCACCTCTCGCCGAAGGACTCCCGAGTGTATCCAAGCGAAGTTTTCCCTTTTGTTTCTCCGGTCCATGACACTTGAAACAATGATTCTCCAAAAACGCCCCCATTTCCGGAGCAGCCATCAGCGGAGCACCGCTCAAAAAGCACCCGGCCAGAATCTCAAAAGTCCACCCCATCAATCGCATCTCGAATAATACTTCCCGAACTACCATGTCTGTTCACTCTTTCACTTTTTTAAGCTTCCAGTTCTCGTCAAAGAACCCCGCATCGACGATTTTTCCGGGGCGGTTGGGGCCGGGCTTTTCGGAAAGATCGATGATGGCCCAGTCGGGGAGTTTGGGGACCTGGCGGGCGTTGTTGAGGTAGTCGAATTCACGGTAGGTAAAGCTGCTGTTGAGAACGACATAGTGCAATGGGTGGAGCGGGTTGGGGTAGATCATGATGAGCGCATGATTGTGAGCGTCATAGGTCTTGGAACCGACGGTGATTTTTTGGGAATCCCATTGGATGGGAAGTTTCGGCATGATTCTCGCAAGGAAGCCGTTCGTGGAGGGATTCCCCCACAGGACGAGGTTGTGCTTGCGGATATCATCAAGGTCGATGTCGCTGTCGGATTTCACACGGACATCGCCCCGGAACTGCTGACGCCAGTGGGTGATGGCACGGAGGCGCTCGGATTTCTCCCAAGATCCAAATTGATCGTTTGAAGCTTTGCCAGGCGCAACGAAGAGAAACGAGCTCATGAAGGCATCGTCGATGGGGCCCTGAAGTAGGGGGCGCTTGGCGAGGTCGCTAGGCGGAGTGCCGATTTTCCACTGGCCGTTTTCTTTGACAAGTTGGGCACGCCATGAGCGGTCGTTGTTTATCTTGGGACCGATGATGGTTTTTCCGTCGATCTTGATAAAGGGTTGCGGATTGGTGAAGAGCGCGCTCTTCGCGGGGAAGGAGAGAGTGAGAGCTGAGATGTTTTCGAGGTTTGCGAAGGTGATGCCTTGATCGGAGTAGCTCGCTTTGAGGTAGGCGCGTTTCCAGTGCTCTTCCATGCGGTCGATTTGCGTCCAGTAGAGTTTGTGATACCGCAGGGTGTAGGTTTCGAAGCGCACCGTTTTTGGAAAGCGCTTGCGACCGGATTTGGCGGCGGCGTCGACGAGTTTGGAGATTTTCTTTTTGGCACCTTCTTCGATTTTGTGCGCGGTTTTTGGCCCGATGATGTGAGTGAGGGGGAGGCCTCGTTTGTTGAGCGCGGCTTCCATCATGTCGGCGGCCTGCTTTTGCTGATCGATCTCGCCGGAGTAGGCCACGGTGGGAAGGTTGGTGAGATTGGCGGCGTAGTCGGTGCAATCGTAGAGATGCCAGAGAGTCTTTTGGAAGGGAAGTGCTTCGGGTTCTTGTCCGCTGCACATTTTGAGGAACTCCTCGGTCTCGGAAAATCCCGCACCCGGATTGGCGACACACCATTGATCGGCGTAATGAACGGCGAATTGCCAGCAAGCGGCTCCGCCCATCGAGAAACCGCGGACCGCGATACGGTCGTCATCGATGCGGTAGTTCTTCTTGGCATGGGCGAGGGCTTCGAGGCAATCGATCTCGCCTGCGAATTTATTGGCATTGGAGAAGCGGGCGTAGGGATGGAGGACGATTGTCTCGGCCGGGGTGTATTGTCCGGCTTGGGTGCGACGGCGTTCCATGAAGTGGACTTCATTAACCTTGTCGTCACGACCGTGGAACCAGAAGTCGAGGCGGTGGGATTGATCCCCTGAGAAATCGTAGCTCTTGGGGATGACGAGTCCGTAAGGCTGGACTGAGCCATCGATCTCGGAACGGAAGCCCCGGACGACGAGGCCGGCTTTTTTGGTCCAAGGTGCTTTGCCATTTTTTAGTGATTTTGCGCGGGCGAGTCCTTCCCTGAGTTGGTTCTTGGCAAAGCTCAGTTCGTTGGGTTTTTGAAATTCTTGATGCTTTAGGGCATCATATGTTCCCTTATAGAAAATCTCCACATCCGGTAGGAGTGGATGCTTGCTGATCGGGAGCATCGCCTCTTTGAGTTCAGCAAGTCCTTTTTCGAACAGGGCTTGATCCTCCGTGGAGATCTTAATGCCAAGGGGAGGAATTCGACGGATGTCCTGAGCGCTGGCGAAGGAGAGACAGAGAAAAACAGGAATGAGCCAACGCATCGTTGATTTTGATACCTGCCTGGAGGAATAAATATTACATCTTCGGCTTTGCGGATTTGAAGACGATCCTCTAAGATTGAGTCACCTCCATGATGAAAATCCCTCTCGCCATTTCCCGGGTTCTTGCCCTTTTTTCCCTGTTGTTCGCTCCGTTGATTGCTCGGAAACCGAATGTCATCATCATCTATACCGATGACCAAGGCACCATCGACATGAACTGCTACGGAGCGAAGGATCTTGTCACGCCTCATATGGATGGGCTGGCCAAGCGCGGGGTCCGATTCACCCAGTTTTACTCCGCCGCGCCCGTTTGTTCTCCGTCTCGTGTGGGATTATTGACCGGGCGAACACCACAGCATGGTGGCTTGAATGGCAACGTCGGACTCGACTCGGTCGGCATGCCTTCCGAGCAAATTACGATTGCCGAGGAACTTAAAAAGTCGGGCTATGCCACTGCGCATATTGGAAAGTGGCATCTCGGCCATCACAAAGAGACCATCCCCAATGGCCAGGGCTTCGATTATTCCTTCGGCCATCTTGTCGGGTGCATCGACAACTACTCACACTTTTTCTACTGGAGTGGTCCCAACAAGCACGACCTTTGGAGAAATGGAAAAGAGGTTTTTCACAACGGTGAGTTCTTTCCAGACCTCATGGTCAAGGAGGCCGGTGAGTTTATCGAGCAAAACAAGGAAAACCCTTTCTTGATCTACTTTGCACTGAACACGCCCCACTACCCATATCAAGGTTCACCCGAGTGGCTCGAGCATTACAAGGATCTTCCCTACCCTCGCAATCTCTACGCCGCCTTTCTTTCAACCACTGATGATCGGATTGGAAACTTGCTGAAGAAAGTTGAGGACGCGGGATTGACAAAAGACACCATCGTCATTTTTCAATCGGACCACGGTGCCTCGGAAGAAGTACGCGCCCACAATGGCGGCGGTAGCGCCGGTCCTCATCGCGGAGCCAAGTTTAGCCTCTACGAGGGAGGGATCCGTGTTCCCGCCATCATCTCCTGGCCGGGCAAACTCCCTGAAAACGAAACCCGCGATCAAATCGCAACGGGTTGCGATTGGTATCCCACTCTTCTGGAACTTTGTGATGTTCCCGCGGCTGGTCACAAAATTGATGGCAAGAGTCTCCTGCCCGTCATCAATTCAAGTAAAATCCCGACTTCTCATGAGCGCTTCAATTGGAAATCAGGCAAGGCGGTTGCCATCCGCGAAGGAAAATGGAAGTTGATCGTGACCGGAAAAAAGATCGAACTTTATGATCTGCCGAATGACTTGGGTGAATCCAATAATCTCTCGAAAGAACATCCCGGAATTGTCGCGCGACTGCAAAAAACGAGCAGGGATTATTGGCGGAGCATCACCCAGGTGAAGTGAGCTTATTTAACGATCATTTCGCCCTTCATGATGGTCCAGTGGCCGGGGAAGGTGCATAGGAATGGATAGGTTCCCGGTTGTGACGGGGCTTTGAAGCGGAGGGTCTGGGTTTGACCAACTTTGAGCATTTTGGAGGCGTGCAGGATCCGTTTGTCATCCGGGATGAATTGCTTCTTGGCAGCTTGTGGATCGGCGGCCATGAGGTTGGATTTTTCTCCGATTTCTTCGATGGGAGTGTCCTTCGCCAGGATGAGGAGATTGTGTTCGGTGGCGTCGGGGTTGGAGAAGACCAGCTTAACAGGCTGCCCGGCTTTGACGGTGAATTTGTCCTTGGTGAAGAGGAGACGCTCGGGGATGGTGCCGATCTTGATGGTGGCGAGATTTTTTTGGCGGTCGAACTTCTTTTCATCCTTGGTGAGCTTTTCGACAACGGCCTTTTTAACTGATGAGAGCCTGGCCAGTTTTTCCTTGGTGTCGGGTAGCCAATGGGATTTGAGGGCGGTGGAGTTGAAGGAGGTGCGGATGGCGTAGGCGAGGTGGGTTCCGGCCGGTTGATCAAGGGTTGGATAGATTGCTCGAATAATCGCCTGGCGCCGTCTGGAAGTAATGTCAATAGCCCCTGGGCTTGGATTGCTTTGAGAAGATAGAACGTAGGATGCACAGAGAACAGTTTCGCGGCGGACGTGTTGGGAGGGATGAGATGCACCATAGCGAAGGAGTTCTTCCAGGATCAGTGGAGGGGTTTTTGCAAAACGGAGGGGACCGAAGGCCGAAGCGGCGACGAGATGATCATCGGAGCGGATGAGTCTCTCTAACAGTTCGAGATTAGTTTGATCGAGAGCCTGATGAAGCCAGAGGGCTTCGAGGAGGTGAAGCGGGTTTGTTTGTTTGGCGGTCCACTCGGAAAGAGACTTGAGGATCACATCGCGTGGAGGCATCACGCTATCGAAGTGTAAAGAAGGCATGTTAGCCCGCGCACGGAGCTCGCGTTTGGCCCAGTAACGGGTGCGGTAGTGGGGGGACTTTAAGTGATCGAAGAGTTGAGAAATGGAAGAACCGGCAATCTTGGGAGCCTCGGCGAGTTTGGCTCCTTTGGGAACGATGCGCCAAATGCGGCCGGCTTTGCGGTCACGGCGGGGGTCGCGGAGTGAGTATTGGGCGTGACCTTTGACGGGGTTGTACCAATCGCATACGTAGCACGCGCCTTGTGGTCCGAAGCGGAGATCGACGGGGATGAAGGAAAGATTGGTGGAGAAGATGAGGTCGAATTGAAATTTTTCGGCAAAGTGATCTTCGTTTTCGGTCCAGGTATGGAACTCGATTTTGTTGGTGGCTTTGTAGCGTGCTTTGATGAAGCCGCCTTGCATTTCCTTGGGCCAGAAATCGTGGGAGACGAAGTCGTGGCCACAGGTGCCGGAGTAGGCTTGCATGCCCTTTGCGGGCGGGTGTTGGCCGGCTTCCTGAGTGAAGCCGTTACCAGATTTGGGGACGCGGGGGTAGGGGGGGTTGGTCGCGTGGAAGGTCGAGGCGAAGACGGGGTGCGAGGCGACATGGTTGCCCCAGGGATCGAAGGTCACGCCCCAAGGATTGGTGTTGGGGTAGGAGCCGAAGGCGGTGAGCTTTTTGGTGGAGGGGTGGTAGAGGAACCAGGAGGAGTTTTTGGCGCGAATGGGGCCGTAAGCTGTTTCGGTTTGGGTGTTGTGGAAGATGGATTCACGGAAGAGGAGATCGCCGCCGGGCGTCCAGGTGAAGTCGTGGAGGGCGTGGTGGGAGTCCTCGCAACCGAAGCCGGTGAAGACGATCTCGCGAGTGTCCATTTTTCCGTCGCCATCAACATCGGAAAGGTGGGTGAGGTGCGGCTCTTCGGAACAATAGACGCCGCCGTTGCCATCGAGCACGAATGAGAGCGGGATATGGAGGTCGTCGGCCCAAGTGGTGCACTTGTCGGCTTTGCCATCCTGATCGGTGTCTTCTAGGATGATGATCTTATCGCATGGTTTCTGACCGGGATAGATGTGCGGGTAGGTGACGGAGGTGGAGACCCAGAGGCGGCCGCGTTCGTCCCAGCGCATTTGGATGGGGCAGGCCATTTCGGGGAAATCTTCTTCGGATGCGAAGCAGTTGACCTCGAAACGGGGATCGACCTTGAAAGCTGCTTTTTCATCGGCGACGGAGAGGAATTTGTTGGCTCCACGGGAGAGGAGGACGTCGTCGAGTTTGGGAATGTTGGAGTCGTCAGGCTGGACGAGTTTTCCGGTGGAGGCGGTGGAGTGGATGGCCGTGTCGCGATTTTCGACCATGAAGTCGAAGTTCCGCATGGCGGGGAGGAAGTCGAGGTAGCCGTAGGATTTGTTGCGACCGCCAGTGTAGTAGAAGGTGTTGAGCGGACGGTAGCGATAGAAGAATTGGGAGGCTTTATCGACGACGAGTTTACGGAGGTCTTCGTTGATGACGGTGGGGTCTTTTTGGAAGAGGGATTTGAAGGCGGCGTTGGAGAAGCGAAGGTGGCCGTGGGCGTTGTGCTGGTGTCCATCGATGGTTCGGGTGATGCGACGGCTGGCAACGATGTTAATTTTAGTGGGCTCGAAAACGTCGACGAAGCCGATCTTGTGTTTGGCAGCGCCTTCGGCAAGGGCGGCGGTATAAAGTGAGAGGTTGGCGTTGTTAGCGGTGCCAGCTTTGACTTGGGCAATATCCTCGTTGGCAGCAGGTGAGAGGAGGACAATCCGGGGAGCGGTCTTGCCGTTGTAGGCTTGTGACTTGAGATGGGTCAGGAACGTGTCGAGGCGCTCTTTGAAGGCGGGGAGGCCTTCTTTGCCGGCGAACGATTCATTGAAGCCGTAGGCCGCGATAATGACGTCGGCTTTGAAGTAGGCGAGGTGTTGGTCGAGGTCGCCGAAGTTGTCGGGACGCGGCATCAGGTCCACTTCGTCGGCAGGCCAGGCGAGGTTGCGGACCGTGAGTTTGTGATTTGAGTGATGCTGGTGGAGGAGAGTTTCGAGATGTCCGAAGCGACGTTCGGCATCGAGAAGGAGGTTGCCGATGAGGGCAATGCGCGTGCCGGGCTCAAGCTTGAGGGGCAGGGTGGTGGTGACAGGTGCGGCGGTCTTGGGGCGCGGCGAGGTCTTGAGGTTAATATAGTAATTCGCCAGCTTCGGGTCCTTTTTTGGAGAGGGCCTTTTTACCTCGGTGTTCTTGGCGTCCTTCTTTTTTACTTCCCCGCTTTTTTTTTAGGCATGATGGGCGACTTTATGTCGGCCAGGTCGGAGGGCTTCACGCCTTTGACTTCACCACCGAAGCTGAACGAGCTGGGTTTGTAGTCTCCCATGAAATCGATTTTGGAATCGGCCTTGATGTCCTTTTCCATGCCGGCGGCCCAGTAGATGCCGTTAAGAATGAGGCGGCGGTAGTTAGGGTCGAGAATGTCTTGCGAGGCGCCTTGCGTGGAGTGGAAGACGCGGGCTTTTTTGCCGGACTTGGATTTATATTCACGCGTCCAGGTGGAGGGGCTGGGCTTCTTGGTTTCGTCGGCCGGGGAATCCTTGGTCATGCCATTGAGAGGCTGGCTTTCAGTGAGGACGGTGAAGGTGTCATCGGGGATGCCAACATAGGCACCTGCCATAGTGAGGGCGTTGTCAGCGACTCCGGTGAGGATGACGTTGCTCTTTTGCGCGGGAAGAATCTGAATGCGGGTGGCTTGCTTGTGGTTTCTGCCGTAGTGTCCAACCCAAGTGTTTCCGAGAACCTGGTGGCCGAAGCCTTTTTCGAATTCCTTGCCCTTATACTGGAAGCTGTAGTGGGAGTATTTTTTGCCTGCAGGGATTTTGAAGGCGTGGGAGGATGTCCGGAGTCCAACGACGGGACCGCCGCGATCGACGTAGTCGGCGATGTGTTTCATCTGGTCATCGGGGAGATCGAGGAAGCGGGCGAAGATGACCATGAGATCGGCTGTCTTGAGGGCTTCGAGACCGTCGATGTTGGAGGCCCCGGCTTTGATGAATCCCTTCTCATCAACTCCGAAGCAAACGGTGGTTTTGAAACCGTGGTGCTCGGCGAGGATGCGGGCAAGAGCGGGGCAGGTTTCCTCGGTGCGATACTCGTGGTCCGAGGCGACGAAGACGATGTGCTTTCCTTTGCCGGGGCCGGAAGATCCTTCGTAAACGACTGGATTTGCCAGCGCGATTGAAAATGAGAGGAGAGAGGAGAGAGCGATCAGGATGAACTTCATGAGTTTGAGAGTAGCTGGGATTTTATTGGGGAGTTGGACAATACGGGTCAATTGTCGCCAATCATTCCAGAGAATGCACATTTTTTGAGAAAGATATTGTGCAATATTATGTAATATGATCTTTCTGGTTCATTGAATCAAACGCGAAAGTCCTTATTTAAAATAAGGATTTTTTTTGTCCAGGCAACTGTTCCTGTCCCCACTTTGGGGACTATCTACTAAAGCTATTTCGCTCTAAATTAAAATTCGTCGCAGGACTCACCTAGAATAGAACTATGGAAAAAACGTATTGCAAAAATTTAATCGGGCTTCTCGCACTTGGTGTTGGAAGCCGAGTATTTGGAGCTGTTTCGCTAACCTTTCCGGTGGCCCTGTTCTTGATGGTTTCGGCGGTTCAGGCCTTTCCTCCGGCGCCATATTATGCATTGTATGGGACGGTTCGGGACCAGGTCGGGCAGACGGTCTCGGCCGAAGGGGCATCCTTGGTTCTTCTCAAAGGAACCGAAGAGATCGGGCGCACCCTCATCAATAACGATCTCCGGATCGACCAGAACTATGAGCTCAAGGTCAGGATCGACGCGAACCGGCCCGCCACCCAGCTCTACAACGAGACCGCCATCACGGCCGACGGGCCCTACAGTCTGGTCGTCGAGATGAACGGCTCGCTGTTCTATCCGATTGAGGTCAGTGGCAACCTGACCGTCGGCAAGGGGGGCGAAAGTGTCCGCCTCGATCTCAACCTCGGGGTCGACTCCGACGGTGATGGCTTGCCCGACACCTGGGAAGAATGGCAGCTTTTTCAGGCTGGCCTTTTCCCGGATGAAAATGGCTGGGACCTCAGCCTCATCGGCCGTAACGGCGATTTCGACAAAGATGGCCAGAGCAACTGGGCCGAATATGTGGCCGGCACCTTTGCCGGGGATCACAGCGACCGCTTCGAGTTGGTCATTAAAGAGAAGAGCGACGCCCGTGTGCGCTTCGAGTTCTACGGCATCGTGGGCAAGACCTACAAGATCGAGCGCAGCGCGGACGGAGTGACCTGGTCGCCCGCCCCCTTTTCGCTCACCGAGGCCGGGGAACGATTCGCCGCCCAACGGGCCGAGTCCGTCGCGATCCGGTCCGCCTATTGCGACCCGGCCCCCGGAGCGAGCAAGCAGATCTACCGCATGACTGTCCGATGAGAATTTCCCCAACTACTCTATTTGGCGCGTGTTTCCTCGCGCTGGCCGCCACCGCCACCGCCCAGTGGCAGAGCACTACCTACGCCCTCAAGGGCGGTTGGAATGCCATCTATCTGCATGGCGACGCCACCTATGCCACTCCGGATGAGCTGTTCGCATCGAACCCGGAAGTATTGGAAATCTGGCGCTGGAATCCGAAACCGACCCAGGTGCAGTTCACCGCCGATCCGCTCATCCCGGCCCCGGGAACGCCCGAGTGGAATGTCTGGTATCGCACACCCGGTGCCGGGCAGACCACCAGCCTAACGGCCTTGGTCGGCCAGGCCTCCTACCTCGTAAAATGCCTCGGCACAGCGTCCGACAGCCACAGCGTGAAGATCAAGCACCGCCCGCTCCCGCCCTCCAACGCCTGGGTGCGTAACGGTGCCAATCTACTAGGCTTCCCAAGTTCCACCAGCAGCCCGACCTTCGGCGACTACTTCGCCACCTTCCCGGCTGCCATTGCCGCCAACACCAAGATCTTCAAATACAACGGTGGCCCCCTCGGTCGGGCCAACCCGATCCAGGTCTTCTCGCCCGCCACCGAGCCGCTCAACCGGAACCAGGCCTATTGGTTCGAGGCCGAGGTCACGGGGAATTATTATGCGCCGCTCGAGATCAGCCTGAGCTCCGTGGGTGGGCTCTCATTCGGCCGGACGGGCGAGCAGATCATCGCGCGCCTCCGAAATCGCACCGGCGCTCCGGTGACCCTCACGTTGGAGTCGGTGGCAGAGAACGCCGAGGACGTGCCGGCAAGCCAGACCGGAGCGACTGCCCCGGTGCCACTCACGAGACTCACCTTCAATACCGAGACCCTGGTCTGGACCCCGGCACCGATCGCTGCGGGGACCTCATTCACGAAAGTCATCGGCCCTCAGGCGACGGTGGAGCTGCGTTTTGGGATCGATCGTGACGACCTCGCGATGTCGGGAGCGGCGAACGGCGCCCTCTTCGCTTCCTTCCTGCGGATCACCGACGGCGGAAATCTCCTCGACGTCTCCCTGCCCACCAGTGCGAGGAAGGATTCGCGCGCCGGCCTGTGGGTGGGCGACATCGAGGTCACGGACGTGAGCAACCAGGTCTCGAATCCAGGCAGAGCGATCGCCTCCTTGAGCGATGGTTCAGTCACCGACCTCGTCGTCGACGGATCCGGAGGGTATGGCTATGACACCGCACCGGTGGTTACCATCGCTCCGCCGGCCGGAACGGCCCTCGCCTCGGCAAGTCTGATTGGCGGAACCATCGAGAGTTTCGCGGTGACTCATTCCGGCTTCGATTATGATACGGCACCCGTCGTCACGGTGTCTGATCCCGCAGCCAGCACGACCGCCACCGCGATCGCACGTCTCGTGGATGGCACCGTCGATAGTCTCTTGGTGACCGATCCGGGCTTCTATTATCCCGCTCCCAGTGTCATCGCAACTGCCCGCGCGACCCTTACCGATGACGCGGTCACTAATATTAGAATCATCGAAGCGGGCTTCTATTATGCCGCCGCGCCGGTGGTCACCCTCTCGGCTTCTCCAACCGGAACCGACGCTACCATTACCGCCTCAGTTTTCGGAGGCGCAATCACCGGCTTCACCATCACGGAAGCCGGCACTGGTTACGTCGATCCTCCAACCGTCACCATCGCCGCCCCGGCCATCACGGTCGCCGCCCCGCTGGTCACCGTGTCGGCTCCCGCCGCCAGCGTCACCGCGACTGCCAGCGCGAGCCTCGAGGCGGACAAGGTAAGCAACCTCCTGTTGACTGAGCCTGGCTCCTATTATGCCAGTGCGCCGGTGGTCACTCTTTCGGCTCCTCCATCCGGGATCACCGCCACCGCCACTGCCACGGTCTTCGATGGCGCGGTTACGGGCTTCACCATCACCGAGGAGGGCAGCGGCTACACCGCTTCCCCGACCGTCACGATTGCCGCTCCGCTAACCCCGAGCACCGCCACCGCCATCGCCACGATCCTCGATGGCAGGGTCACCGGCTTCGCGATCCTGGCAGCCGGCAGCGGCTATTCCACCACTCCGATCGTCAGTGTTGCTGCGCCCCCGGCTCCCACCACTGCCATCGCCACCGCAACGCTCTCGGGATCGGTCTCCGGCTTCGCGATCACAGAGGGCGGCAATGGCTATACGGTCGCTCCGGCCGTTACCATCGCGGCCCCGCCGGCGGGCGGGACCACCGCCACTGCCACCGCGACCTTGGTCGGCGACGCGATCACCGTGATCGCCATTACGGATCCCGGCAGCGGATACCTGGCGGCCCCGGCAGTCACCATCGCGGCCCCACCGGCGGGCGGCACCATCGCCACGGCGGACGTAATCTTTGCCGCTATCGTCACGGGGGTCACGATTGAAGATGCCGGCATAGGATATACCTCGCCCCCAACCATCATGATTGCTTCGCCGGCCACCGCTTTGACCGCCACCGCGACTGCAACGGTGGCCAACGGCTCGGTCGCGGGCTTCACAATCAACAGTCCCGGCAGCGGTTATAAAGTCTCCCCGCGGGTCAGCATCGCGCCGCCACCGCCCCTGACGGGCACCAGCACGGCCCGCTCGTTCCCCTTGCGCACCCTCCTGCACGTCAATGATCGTGGCACCTCGCGTCTCCTGTCGCAGGTCTTTCTTGGCCAGTTGGACGCCGCCCCGGATTATGCCTTTGGCCTTTGCTCCCGGGAGTCGCTCCTGAAGCAGGATGCCAAGGCCACCGCCCAGCGTATGGTGGCCGCCCACATGCCTCCCGGTCAGGTCATTGGCGGGTCGGGCAGCGTTGGTTCGGGTTTGGCCACCTACACCATCACGGTGCCCTACAACGATGCCACCAACCCCTTCGTCCACAAATATCACCCGGATCACGATAACAAGGACGCGCGCTTCGATGCCATCGCTTTGCCCGCCGGCGTATCGGTGACCACCGCTAAGATCTCCGATGGGGTGGAAGCCCCCGCCATCACCCGTGTCTGCACCTTCACCTTCACCGCTTCGGGCGGCAGCGTGATCAGCGGCACCTACCGTGAGATTCTTACCGGAGTCCACCGGAACCCCATTCAACTCACCGGCACCTTCGAATTACGCCGCGCTTCCGAGATCGGGACGCTCACGCAGTAAGCCAAATTCCAGATCATCTCTCCAATTCTCTATCTCCAACCCGTAACGTCCACTAGATTCCATGAACGCCAAACTCAGTTCTTCATCCCTGCTCCTGACCGCTTTTCTGTACCTCGGCCTTGGTTCCGTCCAAGCCCAGGACCCAAGCGTGCCTTCCTACATTAATTACCAGGGTTCGGTCACCGATGCGAACGGCCTTCCTCTCGGTGCCACCGACGCTACACCTCCGGTGGCAGAGCCCATCAACCTCAGGGTCCTCTTCCGCATTTACGATAGCGCCACGGGGCCCACCAATCTCCTTTGGACCGAGGAACAGACCGTCACCATCTCACTTGGACAGTTCAGCGTCCTGCTTGGCCGGGGCATTTCGTTTGGGTCGGAGGACCACGGTTCCATTGAGTCCGTGTTCACCAGCAATGATGGAGGGGGCCAGGAGGGACCCCAGCGCTTTCTGGGCATCACGGTGGACAACGGGGACAACGTCCTTGACGATGGCGATGTGGCAATCTCCCCGCGCCAGCAAATCACCACCACCGCCTACAGCTTCCGTGCGGGGACCGCGGACTCGGTCGCTTCCGGGAGCAGCCTGCTGCTGAACAACAGCGCCGACAACGGTCTCGGCTACTTCGGAACCGGCCGCACCTTCAATAGCACCGAGATCAATGGCCCCGTCCTCTACGGCCTCTCGGGCGGAGCGCTCGGATCAGTGACCGGAACAACCCAAAAGACGGCCCTACGTTGGAATGCCGGGAGCCAGGTCGGGATCGGCACTTCCACTCTCAACAACATAGAACCTACAACTAAGTTGGTGGTGCAAGGGGATGATATCTCCTTTATACCGGCGCAGTTGAGTATTCGCGGCAATAGCGATACTGATAAACGTCTCCTTATGGGCTACAATACCCTACTTAATCTCGGGATGATTAGTTCGCTTAACGGGACTGTTCCTTCGGGCCTTTTTCTTAACCCGATTGGGGGGGAGGTCAGGCTAGGGGGTTCCATGCTTGCCCACGCCGGAATTCAGACAGCTGTCGGGGAAAATGGGTCCACGGGCTATTCGTTCATTAACGATACCGACACCAAAATATATCAGGAAAAGGCCGATACTATCACTTTCATGACCGGTGGTGATCCCAGGGTAATGATTAATTCTGCAGGAAATCTGATCTCTTTATATGGCGTCCGAGCTCCTGTAGCCTACGGTTCCAATAACGGATATTCGTTCGATGGGGATGGCGACACCGGCATGTATCAGCCATCAACCAATCAGCTTAGTTTCCATTCTGGTGGTGCGGAGCGCATGCGTCTCGACGCTTCTGGTAAGGTCGGAATCGGAGTAATCCCTGACAGGGCCAAACTTCAAATCGCAGGCGGCAAAACTTCTATTCAATCAATATCTTCCTACTTGCAGAGTTCGGGGGCCGGGACGTATGGATTGGACGTGCCCTTCATTAACGCTGACTTCACCTGGGGTACGGTATGGTCACCCCTCCCGCTAGTACAAGAGTTAAACCAAAGCATTTGGGCACAATATGAGGTTACTGCTGAGGCTTTTCGGTCTTTCTCAGATGAGCGGATCAAGTCAATTGTGGGTCGATCAGACGCAGCAAAGGATCTCTCAACCATCAGAGATATAGAGATAACCGATTATCACTTTATCGATAAGATTTCTAGGGGCGACGGCGATCAAAAGAAGGTTATCGCCCAGCAGTTGGAGAAAATCTATCCCCAAGCCGTGTCTCGTACCACCAATGAAGTGCCTGATATCTACCAGAAGGCTACCTTTGAAGAAGGTTGGGTAAAACTCGCGACTGATTTGAAGAAAGGCGAACGAGTCCGCCTCTTTAATGAAGAAGATGACGGGGTATACGAAGTGCTTGAAGTGGAGAAAAATCGGTTTCGCGCTGACTTTGCCACAGATGGCAAAGAAGTTTTTGTTTTTGGCCGCGAAGTAAAGGACTTTCGCACCGTCGATTATGAGGCTATTACGACACTCAACGTCTCCGCCACCCAGGAACTGGCCCGCCAGCTCGAGGTCAAGGACACCGAGATAAAGAAACTCCAGGAGGAAAACGCCTCGCTGCGCGCCAGCTTCGCGGCGCAGGAAAGGCAGATTTCCGCCCAGAACGCGAGGGACAACTCCCTCGAAGCGAAATTGGCAGCCATCGAGAAAACCCTCTCGGCTCTCAAGCCGGGCAAACGCACCGCTTCTCTGTCCAAGAGCCGGGCCGCCGAGTAAGTCCGCCTGCACTGACCCGGTCCAGCCGGACCTCGCAGTGAAACTCCTTTCCCCATCCCATTCCCTGTCATGAACTGTATGCGCCTGATTTCCATCGCCCTTGCCTCAGTCTTTCTCGCTTTCAACGCGCACGGGCAGTTTGAACTGAAAGCGGGCAACTTCAACGGCCTCTTCATCCCGCAGACCCCGGACGTTCCCGCGACCCCGGTCGGCGGGAACGAAAATAACGCTCCCGCGACCCCGAGCAGCAATTATCAGGGCATGGGGCAGGTGAGCAGCGGCACCGGACCCATTGCTGTCGCGACGGAGCACGCGGACCGCTATCCCTCGAACAATGACATTGTTCTCACGCGCAGCACCATGGGGGGAGTCTTCACCTCCGGGGTACCGCGCTACTTCATGGGCGATCTCATCTTGCCGCCACTCGTGCAGGCCGATGAGATTACCCCCGCGGCGGCGAACTACTGGCGCGCCAAGCCCATTCTCCCCGGTGAGGCTATCCCGGGCCTCGGTACCATGTTTTCGCTTAGCAGCGTGGAAGTCACGGAATCATCGACGAACGGTGCTGGCGTCACGGTGACCACGAGCCCTCTCGCACTGGTGGTGGGGGCGACCCTCCTGGGGCAGCCGATCACCAGGATCATTGGCACCGGCCCCTACTCCGTCACCTTGGCTGGAAACGCGAACGTGACAGTCGCTTCTGGAAATCCCCTGACGGTCGACATCACGCCGGCCACTCCGTTCTATTACAGCCCGCACGCGGAGAAGGTCTACGGCTCGCAGCCGGGACAGGTCTCGATCACCTGGGTCACGCGCCTGCCAAACAAAGGTGGCATTCACGAGACCCTGGAAGAGACCTTTGCGGTGTCCTCGAACACCGCGCGGCCGGTGCGCACCATCTTCTGGACCGAAGGCGCCTTCGACGGCCCCGTGGTGCAGATTACGGACGGTCGTATTTCGACCGTGAATCCTATTTTCTACAGCGCGGTGCCCAAGTCCGTCCCGGAGGAGGCCAACATCCCCGGAAACGAGCCGATCTCGCCGGATCTCTCCACTCTTTCCTTCGACAAGTTTGCCGGGGTCGGCCAACTCCACGCCTACAACGTGGAGGGGCGCATCCTCATCGAATACCTTGGCGACGTGCGTCTGGGCGACAACATCTACAATCAGATCGGGACCGACGTGGTCGATATCGTCCGGGTGCCCCCGGAAAGCCTTGAAACGGTGCATCTCGGGTTTGAGATCCTGCCTCACGATGGCGACACTTCACTCACCGCTTCCCCCTTGCTGAGTGCCGCGCAGAATCCCGTGACCTATTACGGGACCAACACGCGGCCCGACGGGAGCTCGGCTTACTGGGCCGAGCGCGAAACAAGCGCTCCCGAGAATCCCGACAATGGAAAGCCAGAGTCCAACGATGCCTACAACAAAGTGGTCTTCTATTGGCTGGAGCAGGGCGACTTCAGCATCAATTGGCCAAAGTTCCAGGACCGCTACTGGCAACGCTGGTCTCCAAACCTGCCTGACTACGCACACTACACCGTCGACAACGCCGGCAGCACCCCGGATACCGGAGTGCCTTTCAGCGGGGGAAATGTGCCGCAGATCGTCTACCAGGACGACCCCACGCAGTCCGAGGCCTCGATCGATCTTCCCACCCAGAGCCTCTTCGTCACCTTCGCAGCCCCCCCCGCCGACAAACGAAACCGCTCCCTTCTCAAGTTCAGCGCCGGCTCCGGCAAGGTCTGGTATGTCAACCTCTACACCCAGGGTGAGGACCGGGGGACAACTCCGACGTCTTCCATCGCGAGTAAGATGATCACTGTCCCAAGCACCGCCGGGATGACGGTGGGGATGACGGTGACTGGCCCCGGTATCACCGGGGAAGCAACTATCGTGAGCATCATCGACGGCACACGCTACATCCTTTCGCAAGATATCGCAAATGCCACCAACAACCTCACCTACGCCGAGACGAGGCAGCTGAGTTCCACCAGCAGCGTAAGTGTCAGCCCGACCTTCGTCACGGTGGGCAGCACCCTCAACCTTGAAGTAGGAATGATCGTCACAGGCACGGGCATCAACGAGACCGTGACGATCGAACAGATCATCGACCGCACCCACCTCGTGCTGTCCCATGACGTCAATGCCACCAACGATTTCACCTACACCGTCGAATCCGACGCCGGCCCTCCGATCGATGACGATGTCATCGTGGGGACTCGGCTCCAGCCGCCCGCCGGCCATGAAATCGGGGGCTATCTCTCCGGGGGCAGCGGGTATTACCCGGCGGGATATCTGAATCCCTTCGTCACGGGGATCACCGCAGCAAACACTGGCGCGATCATTCCGGTGAATGCCCTACCGGATGACAAAATTCTCACGGTGCGCTGGTTCAAGAGAATCTCCAAACCGAGCGCCGAATTTCAGGATCTTTTTGTGCCGGGCAAGGTCGGCCGCTACACCGCGAATTATCCCTCGGAGACCACCCGGTCGAAGATCGTCATCGCGCAGGGCGTGGGCACCGATGACCTTCCCCCCGCAGAGGCTGCGGGCAGCATCTATTATCAAAACAACCGGGGCGAGCCGGGATATAATCCGAATGACGAGCACGCGAAGTTGCTCGGTGGCCGGGCCTACGCCCTGCGCGAGGATTTGAACGTATTCGAACCTTACAAAGCGGCCCTTGCTGATGGGGACTACACCTCGGAGCCCTTTGTCCTGGTGGCCTATACCGACCCGGCCGACGACCGGCCTGCGATCCACGCTTACCGGGTGGTGCGGGAGATCGACGAGAACGAGGATCGTATCAAGGACTCGGGCGACATTCTCTTTGATTACACCGCGACCGCCGGCACGCTCCTGGTAACGCCCTACCCGCTGCCTCTGCTCAATCTGCCCCTTGAGGGTGAGGGAGTGGACCGTGCCTCGAAGAATGTTGAGATCATGGGCGCGGACCCCGCCGATAATGGTGATGTCAACATGGCCTCTGCATACGAAAACTTCACTTTCCAGGATCGCAAGGGCTTCGTCTGGGTGCACCGGGGACCGCATGACGGCGGCACACCGGGGGTGCGCAGCTCCACCAGCGATGGATCGACCACCATCATGGTCGACACGACCGAGGGTCTGGAGATGGGCATGACCGTGACCGGTCCCGGCATCACCGGCACCGCCACGATCGACAGTATCACTGACGGCACGCACTATGTGCTCTCGCAATCCGTGGCAGCGGCCACTGGCGCAAGTCTCACCTACGGGCCGTCGCTCTCGATGAAGCTCTACTATCTGAGCGAAGCGGGCTTTTTCGTGCCAGGCAGCGGTGAGCCTGCGTTGAACACAATGTTACCCTTCCTCCGCCACGCCGATCGCAGCGGCGAGTATCTTAATCTTGGAGATATCGATGCGCAACCTGACGGCAGCAGCACCGGTGGCATCGACCAGCCGCTGACAATCATCTACCGCCCGACCTGGCCTCGCGGGGTGGCGGAATTGCGGGTGGGTGAGACCCTCGCCCTGCCGAAGTTCGGCCTTCCCCAGGTCCGTGGGCAGAAAAGTGCGCAGGTGTATTACGAACAATCCATCGCCAATGCTTCGACAGCAAGCAGCCCTTTGAAGAACAGTGTGCAATTGCACGACCCAACCCGTGAGAAGACGGTCGCGCTTGATGCGGTGGGGCTCGACGAGATCCCCAGCGCGATTCGGACGACCTCCTATCGGGGGAAAACCTATTTCCAAGGGCTGCCACCCCAGCTCCAGAAGCGCTTCTTTGTCGATCCGCTGCGCGGAGAGAAAGGGACCCTGATTCTCATTGGTGAGTTTTACGATGTGCTCTCAGGCGAGGATTACCTCGATCTGAACCTACTCACTGCGACCGAAGAAGCCGCCCTCAAGGACCTCGTGAAAGATGCAGGATCAGACAAGACCGCTTGGGAGAACGCAATCAACGCCCTCAATACCGAGGTCGAGACCTTCATTCCCGACCCTGCCATCTTCGGCCTTTACAAGGTCGATCCGACGCAGACCTCTTCTGTTGGGGAGAGAGACTTGGCGCTCATCACTGATCCCGACACCGCGGTGGACAGTTACGCGCTTACCGCCACCGGCCAAGGCACGGGCTACGTGACGATGGTCTTCGGAAACGGGGGCAATCCCGACCAGCAACCGCAAGGCGATCCCGTCGTGGTTCAGGTCTTTAAGGTCGCGGAACAACTCTATGTCGGCGACCTCAAGGTGGTGCTCTCGAGCAACCCGCTCGATGAACAGGCCACCCTTCGGCACAGTGGCGATTTCGCCGGCAAGCCCGAGGACTACGAGTTCGAGTGGCGCTGGGCTACCGGAGCGGCCACCGCACCGCAGACCTACGCCAGCGTTATGACGAAGTACCTCGGCGATCCGGGAGAGGTCACGGAAAATTGGATCGAGGTGAGCGATCCGGGGGATGTTGTGGCGACCGCCGCCCAACTCGCCGCCGGGTCAGTCTTTCCTTACTCGCCGGGGCGCACCATCAACGTTCGGCCCGTCAGTTACACGAGCGACGTCACCACCGTCACGGTCAACAGCACCGCGAGCTTGAGAGTGGGGATGACCGTCACCGGTCCCGGGATTACTGGTTCCGCCAGCGTGGAGAGCATCACCGATACAACCCGTTATGTTCTCTCGCAGAATATTCCCGATACCACGAGCGATCTCACTTACGGGGGCACTCTGGTGCTGAGTTCCGCCAGCGTCACGGCGGCGCGCACCATCATCGATGAGGAGAGCTACACCGACGCCGAGATGGCGGCGGGATATCCGGGGCTCTTCCTGAAATCCGAACTGGGAATGGACTTCGGACCCACCCCGTTCCCGCTTGGGATTCCGGACGAAATCGTCTTTAGTGCCAAGCTCGGCACCTTCGATGGCTTCGTCCTCTACGTGAACGGCAATGCGGCGCTCGCTCACAATGCGCCCGCGCCCCAATTCACCCTCAGCAATGAGAGCCGGGGCCTGACCGACATCGGCAAGTCCGATGGAGGAGATGATTCCCTCAAGCAGTTCAGCCTTCCGCCCAGCTGGTTCAACGCGGGTCCGAACACGATTGAGGTGGCGGTTTACACCTCCGCCGATCCCAATGCGGAATCGAATCTGGACTTCATTCTTGAGGCCGCAGTGGAAGCTGATCTCGTGGCCCGCAATGGAAGCGAGTGGCAGACCCGGGCCGACCCTACCGGAGCCAACACGAATACTGCCATCGTGGGCGGTTCGCCGACCAATCCCTTCGGTGGCCCGCAGTTTGTGCTCAACGACCGCTGGTTCACGATGCGCTACCGTCCCAGGGCCAGCGCCAACAACGTTCTAGGCACGCAGTATTCGCGTTGGATGCCGCCCCAGCTTGTCGAAGGATGGGTCAAGCGCGTCCTCGCCGCCATCAATCCCTTCGGACAGCGGGTCACGGACCTCTACAATAACTCGGTCAACACCGAGGTCAGCGTGATCGCCCAGGCCGGCGGGCGCTGGGAGGGCGATATCGCACTCACGCTGGACAACATAGACGATGTCGGACTCATCGAAATCTATGAGACCGTGCTCAATCGGGCCCGGAGCCTGAGCATCGACGCGAACACGAATGATCCGGACAGCAACAACGCGCTGCTCCTGGTGGCGGGTTACTTGAACGATCTCTACACCCTGCTCGGCAACGAGGCGTTCGCCGACGCCGCGAATCCCACCATCTCGCTCGACGATTCCAGCGGGGTCGGAGAGGTGAACACGAGTCGCTTCTCGTTTGAATCCCAGGTGGCCAACTCACTCGAGGAAGAACTCGCTCTGCTGCGGGGTCGTGATAACTCGGTGAGCCCCGGGGTCGAAACCGGTCCCTTCTACAACCGTCTCTTCTGGAACTACACCCGCGGAATCATCAGCGGAGAGGTCATCTACGCGGTGAACTACAACATCAAGGAGCAGATCGGCCACCAGCCGACCGACCCGAATGACAAGTTGGGAGTGATTGATGAATACGACGCGGCCCGCATGTTCCCGCAAGGCCACGGCGACGCCTACGGTCACTACCTCACCGCCCTGACCGGCTACTACAAGCTTCTCAGTAATGATAACTTCACCTGGACCCCACGCGCCGAGGCGGTGACCGTGGCAGGCCAACCGGTGACGGTGGATTTTCAGGACGAGCGTAAGTTAGCTACCGCCGCCAACGATTTGACACGCACCGCAGAGCAGATCGTAGGGCTGGTGCATCGCCAGAGTTACGACGACGATTCCGCGCAAGGCTGGGAACATTTCAGCGACCAGACCGGCGATTGGGGATTGGACGAGTGGGTGAGCCGCAGCACCCAGGGCGCCTACTACCACTGGGCCGTGGGCAACGCGCTGGTACCCGAAGAGGACACCTACCACACCGGCGTTCAGAAGATTGACCGCACCACCATACCGGCCCTCGCGGCCCTTGCGACGGCCTCTACGACCTTCCAGACCACCATCGACAATGCCAACGCACACCTCAATCCGCTTGGCTTGAGCCCCGGGGCGATCGCCTTTGATATCTCGCCCAGCGAGATGCTGGCCGGCCAGTCGCACTTCGAGCAGATTTACGGTCGGGCCCTTCAGTCCCTCAACAATGCGAACGGGGCCTTCACCCAGGCTGCCTCGATGACGCGCTCCCTGCGCGACCAGCAGAATCAGATCGACGACTACACCAGCGTCATCGCGGAGCAGGAGGGGTCCTATGTCAACGAGTTGATCGACATTTTCGGCCGCCCGTATTCCGGGGCAATCGGAGCGGGTAAAGTATACGCTCAGGGCTACGCCGGCCCGGATCTGCTTCAGTGGTTTATTGTGGACCGGCCCAACGATCTCGTTGATACGAGTCAGACGTTTCAAATCACGATTGCCAGCCCCTTGGAATACAATGCGTTCACCGGCAACCGGATCGACGACATCGTGTCCAGCCTCGAACCGATCGAGATGGTGGCCCAGACCCAGACTGTCACGGTCCAGCCCTCGCGCTTCGTGCAATACAACGATGTCTGGGGGAGCGGCGGTCTCGGTTCGAGGGCGGAGACCGGAGAGTTGCAGAGCGCCCTGCAGGACACGCAGCAGTCCTGGTTAGCCCTTTCGAACCTCTCGGGTCAATATTTGGATACCGCCACCAGCCTCACTCGCGCGACCGAAGTGTTCCAGGGCGTGGTCCAGACTCACATTGATCAACTGGCAAAGATGGAGGACAGTCAGGGCACGATTCGCGACCTTAACGGAGTGGTCTTGGCCCTCGAAGGATCCGCAGATGCCCTGGATCTGGGAGCCGCTTTCGCTGACGAGGCCGGTGATGCCGCCGCCGAGTTCCTGCCGAAAATTGCCGGTCTTGTTGCCGGGTTTTCGAATGGGGCGATTCTCGATCCTACCTCCGCACCGCGGGGAGCCGCCAAACTGCTCGGTGCGACCGGTGCCCAGATCGCCAGGGGCCTCGCAGTGGCAGCCCGGATCGGTGCGGGAGGAACGGAGATCGCCATTCTTGGAGAAGAACAGGGGCTTGAGCGAGCGCTTGAACAGCTGGGCTTTGCAAACGAGGAACTGCAGCTCGCTTACGAGTTCGACAACCTCTACCGCGAGCACATCGGCCACGGACAGGAGTTGATGCAGCTCACCCTCAGCCACCAGCGGGCAGTGCAGCAAGTGCAGAACGTGATTGCCCGGGGGAACCGCGTCCTGGCAGACCGGGAAGTCTTCCGTCAGCGCGCCGCCGCGATCATTCAGGGATACCGGACCAAGGATCTGACCTTCCGTCTCTTCCGGAACGAGGCCCTCGAGCAATACCGGACCCTCTTCGACCTTGCCAGCCGCTATACCTATCTCACCGCCAAGAGCTACGATTACGAGACCGGCTTGCTGGGAAGCAGCGAGGGGCAGAACGTCTTTTCCGACATCGTGTCCTCGCGCTCGCTCGGTGACCTCGCCGGAGGCCAACCGCAGGCGACCGCCAGCACGATCGGCGATTCCGGGTTGGCCGGGACGATGGCGCAACTGCAGGCCGAATTTTCGGTGGCCGAAGGCCGCTTGGGGATCAATAATCCCGATGAAAATGGGACGGTCTTCTCCCTGCGCCACGAACTCTACCGCCTTTCCGACGATCCGGCCATCACCTCCGACGACGACGCGTGGCGCCAGACCCTCGAACAGCACATCGTGGCCAACGTCCTCAGCGATTCCGACGTTGCGACCTACTGCAATAACATCCGGAAACCCGACGGGACTCCGGTGCCGGGGATCATCATCCCCTTCAGCACCACGATCCAGCACGGCAAGAACTACTTCGGTCTGAAGCTCGCCGGAGGTGATCATTCTTTCTCGCCCAGCAACTTTGCCACCAAGATCTATAACGTCGGGATCGCGCTTCCCGGCTACGTAGGAATGGATAACTTTGCGGCGGGCGACCCGAATGGTGCGCCGGATTCTGATGCAGCCAACGCCCTGAGTTCCACGCCTTACCTCTACCTGATCCCGTGCGGCAGCGACTACATGCTCGCTCCGCCTCTCGGCGACACCAACACCCTGCGGAGTTGGACGGTGCATGATCAGGCGCTGCCGCTGCCTTACAACCTCGGTGCCACCGATTTCAATGCCAACCAGTTCTTCAGTGCCAACGGAACCCTTAATGAACAACCGTGGATCCAGCGCAAGCATCAGGCGTTCCGCCCGGTGGCTGATCCCACCTTCTTCTACAGCAGTGTGCCGGCCGAGTTCACCAATTCCCGGCTCATCGGGCGCAGTGTCTGGAACGGCCAGTGGAAGATCGTCATCCCGGCCTACACGCTCCTGAACAACGAGCAGACCGGTCTCAACAATTTCGCGGCAAGCGTGAAGGACATCAAGCTCTTCCTGCGGACTTATTCGAATTCGGGGAACTAATGAAAGCTGTTTTCGCCATTGTCATGGTCGCCTTGTTGGCCTGGCTCGGGTGGGCCCTCATGGCACCCGATCGGGAGACCCTGGTCGCTGGGGGTGCGCCTGCCAATCCGGACCCACCCACCACCACGACCGTGGATGGTGCGGCAGTCTTCCGGCAGGCCTTCTGGAAGCGTCCCACTGCCAACGACCGGATTCTCCACGCCGAGCGGCGGGTGTGGTCCGATGAGGACGGGGTCGAGAAATGGGAGTGGTTCCTCGCGGTCGAGCCATCCCCCGAGCTCGTGAAATACCTGCGGGAGGACAACGCCTTCTCGCTTTCCCCCGCATCCTCTCCGGTTACCGTCAAAGGCGCGCCCGCATGGTTCTCGGTCCGTCCCGGGGAAGTCGAGGTTTTACAATCCCGGCAGGGCAAGATGCAGCTCTTCTTTGGCAAAACGAAAAACCTCCTCTACGCCACCGATGCCGGGGGCGGATTTACCAAGGGGGCGGAAGCGCCGACCCCACCGCAGGTGCTACATGTCCCGAAACCCGGGCGATTCCCGACGACCCCGCCGCCGAACCCACAAATCAATGAGTAAGCCCCGTTCTATCTTTCACCGGATGCTGTTGTGCACCGGAATCGCGCTGCTGGCCGTGTCCACAGCCGCAGCCGTCCCGCAGCTGCTTAACCATCAGGGACGTATCGCGGTTGACGGGGTGCTTTACCAAGGCGGTGGGCAGTTCAAGTTTGCCCTCGTCAATGCGGGCGCCACCACCAGTTATTGGAGCAATGACGGCACAAGCACGGCTGGGAGCGAACCGACCGCGGCAGTAGCCCTCCCGGTTGCGAAGGGCCTCTATGCGGTCCTGCTCGGCGACTCCGCCCTCGGGAACATGACGGCTTTGCCCGCAGCGGTCTTTGATAACGACGAGGTCTACCTGCGGGTTTGGTTCAGCGACGGCGTCAACGGCTCCGAGCTGATCTCGCCCGATCATCGTCTCGCCGTGGCACCCTATGCACTCAGGGCTGGGACAGCCGACAAGGTCCTGCTGGCCAGCGTGGTGGCTCCCCCGATTGAACCCGTGGTGGCGTGGGGCGACAACGACGAGGGGCAGACCTTCGTGCCGGCGCTCGCCAATGTCGCAGCGGTGGCGGCAGGCAGCAACCAGAGCCTTGCCCTGCTCGACGACGGCACGGTGGTGGCCTGGGGAACCGGGCCCGCCGTTCCGGGGGGCTTGACCAACGTCACTAACCTTGCGGCCGGAACCGCACACTTCCTCGCCCGAAAGAGCGACGGGACGCTCGCGAGCTGGGGCGACAACACCTCCGGGCAGAGCGCCGATCAGGAACTCAGCACCGTCACCGCCGTTGCGGCAGGCGAAGAACATAGCCTCGCGCTTCTGGCCGACGGGACTGTGACTGCCTGGGGCGACAACACCTTCAACCAAATAGCCGTCCCCGGCGGACTCGCCAACGTCACCGCCATCGCTGCGGGCTATGACCACTGTCTTGCTCTCAAGGCTGATGGTACGGTGGCAGCTTGGGGGCGCAACCAGGTGGGCCAGCTTGACGTTCCAAATGGCTTGAGTGGGGTGACGGCCATTGCCGCCGGAGCCTATCACAGTCTCGCGGTGAAGGATGACGGGACCGTGGAAGCCTGGGGCTGGGACAGCGGAAACCAGAGCACCGTCCCGGTAGACTTGTCAAATGTGGTCTCTGTGGCAGGCGGCTTCGCGTTCAGCGTGGCCCTGAAGTCGGATGGCACCCTCGTGACATGGGGAGACAATGCCGACGGGCAGACCACCGTCCCGGCGGAGTCGACGCAGGTCACCGCCATCGCGACCGGTGCCTCGCACGTGCTCGCCTTGCGGACCGACCTGATCCCGGCACAAGTTGCGCGGCTTGATCAAGATAACGTATTTTCCGGCAATGTGGGCATCAAGCGGGTCGCCTCCACGAACACTCTCGAAGTCGAGGGCTCGGCATCGAAGACGACCGCTGGCAACTGGTTCGCAAATTCCGACCGGCGCATCAAGACGGGGGTCCAACCGCTCACCGGCGCGTTGGACAAACTCGATCAAGTGCGCCTCGTCGACTTCCGCTACACCGAGGATTATCTCCGCGCGCATCCCGGCCTCAAGGACAAGCGCTACCTCAATGTGATTGCCCAGGAATTCGGCAATGTCTTTCCTGATCACGTGCAGGACAGCGGCGAGACGCTCCCGGACGGCCGTCCGATCCTGCAGGTCGACACCTACCCGCTCACTATCTACTCGGCGGCGGCAGTGCAGGAACTGCGCCGTGAGAATGAAGCTCTGAAACGGAAGCTGGCCGGGCAGGACGAGCGTCTCCGCAAGCAGGACGAGCGTCTCCGCAAGCTGGAGGAGCTCATGCGCAAGTAGTGCCATGAATCCTCACTCTTTTATCCTTGCGCTCATCCTTACGCCCCTCGCCGCCATGGGGGGGAGCAGCGCCCATTACACCCTGGACCCCGTGACGCTCGACAGTGGGGGCGGAACCGGCACCGGAACACACTACCAGGTGGATCGGTCATTGTCAGCGGGAGGTGCTGGCAGTTCCTCAAGCTACACGGTGATCACGGGCTTTGCCGGGCAGCTCATTGATCCGGTGGCGCTGGTGCTTGCGGCGGTTCCGCCCACCGTGGATGAGGGAGGAACCCGCCAGCTCACCGCGACGCTGCACTATGCTGATGCCTCCACGAGCCCTCTGGATGCCGGGAGCCTCGTCTGGAGTGCACAAAGTGGACCAATCAACATCGACACCGCCGGTCTGGCAACAGGACAAGTCGTCTTTCAGGACACCGGAGCAGTGGCGCAGGGCATCTACCAGGCCTTCAGCGACACCCAGAACCTCACCGTCCGCGATACTGATCAGGACAACTACGGTCCCTACGCCGCCGACGGTATGGAGGACGCTTGGCAAAACCAATACTTCAGCGCGGACCCTGCCAATGCCGGGCCGCTGCTCGATCCCGATGGTGATGGCCAGAACAACCTCTTCGAGTTTATCGCCGGGGTCATCCCCAACAACGCGCTTTCCCGCTTCCATTGGCGTGTGGATGAAGACCCGCTGAATCCCGGGCAAAGCCGGATCGTCTTCAGTCCGCGTTTTGGTGATCGCATCTACCACTTGAAGACGAGCACGACCCTGCAGGCATCCGACTGGATCACTTTCACTGGCGGCAGCGTGAACGACGACGGCGACGAGCGCACCGTGATCGATCCCGACACCTCGGATGCAAGCAAGTTTTACCGCTTGGAAATCGCCAAGCCCTAGTTCTACTTGGTTAAAATTTCATCTTAGCACGCCTTAGAATAAATCAGGCCCGATTGGAAACTGTAGAATGAGTGGTGGTGATATTTAGGTAGTCAGTGATGACGGTCTTGTTACCACTGCCTGATGTGGCCAAAGAGGGGGTCGAATGAAGAGTCATCCGGAAGGACGATCTCCATTACGATCCGGTTCTGCTAGAGGTTGGTTAGGCGAGTTTATAATGAGCGGCCCACTCTTTTCTGGGAGTGGGGCCGGAGAGGAGGGCATTGGCCTGGTCATTGCCGGTGAATTTTCTGGTCTTGGGATCGAACTGGAGGTCGGTGTTGAGAAACTCGGCGATCATGCCGAGATTGAGGACCTGGGTGAGCGATCCGCCGACGCTGAAGGGCGATTCGGTTTTGCCATTTCCCATGGAGGCTTGGACGAAGCTTTCCATGTGGTCGAACTCAGGGCCTTTAGTATCAAGGGCGGCTTTGAGGTCGTTCCGCTTTTTGGAAGAGATCAGCTTCGATGGACTGGAGTGGGAGTTGCGGTGGACGAGATAGTCTTCCTGTTTGCGGTGGAGAAGAGTTCCGGCACCGCCTAGGTTGGGGGCCTTTTTATCGCCGAGGTATTTTTCATCGATCTTGGAGACGAAGTCACCGCCGGCTTTCCAGACCAAATGAACGGGAGGTTTCTTGTCGCCGCGGCCGGGGAAATCGAACTCAATATGAGAGCTGAGGGGAAAGCTGATTTGATTGTAATCGGCGAGAGCTTTGGGAGAGATTTTGGTGGGGAAACCGAGCTTCAAATAATGGTGGATAAAGTCGATGATGTGGCAGCCCCAGTCGCCGAACATTCCACCGCCATAGAGGTGGAAGCCGCGCCAATCGAAGGGGTGGAAGAGACTGTTGAAGTCCTTCATTTCCTGCGGCCCACACCAGAGGTCCCAGGATTTAAGGGATTCGGGAATGGGTTGGGTCTTTGGGTAACCTTTGATGCGTTTTTTGGCATCCATGAACCAGAGTCCAGCGCTTTTCCAAGCTTCGATTTTGACGATGTCATCAACCACTCCGGCGGCGAGCATACGCTTGAATTGTTCCGAACCACCGGAGGTGTGACCTTGGTTACCCATCTGGGTGACGACGCCGAATTTTTTCTCACCGCGGATGAGGATTTCGGCTTCTTCGAAGGTGTGAGTCAAGGGCTTTTCGACATAGACGTGCTTGCCGAGGGACATGGCCTGAATGGCGGCGACGAAGTGGGTGTGGTCGGGAGTGGCGACGGAGACGGCATCGATGTCATCGCCCATCTTGTCGAGCATCTCGCGGAAGTCGTGGAAGTGTTTGGCATCGGGATGAGCCTTGAGCATCTTTGAAGCGCGGTCGTGATCGACATCGCAAAGGGCGACCGGAGTAGCGTGGCCTTTTCTAGAGAGTCCAGAAATGACGGATACGCCCCTCCCTCCTGCTCCGATGCAGCCAAGATTAAGGCGCTGGCTGGGAGGACGCTTGGGATTGTTTTGCGCACGGGCGCTGGTGAGGTAAGCGGGAATGAAGGTGAAGCTGAGGGCGGAAGCGGCGGAGCCGGTGAGGAATTTGCGGCGGTTTGGGGAAGACGAGTATTTCATAATCGCTATGAGCTTGAAGAGGATGGAGGGGCTAGGGAATGATGAACTCGACGAAATTAGGGGGCGGAGATTGAACGGTATTCATCGGATTTCCATTTGAGTTGATGATCGAAACTCCTAACTCCTTGGTAATATTTCGATCTGTATCTCCTCGGTATTAAGAGAAGACCATCACGCGATCGACCTGATCAAGCGGGTAGAGATGTCCGTTCGCACCTTGCTGACTCGTCGTCTTTACAGAGATACGTTCACCCGCAGAGGAGACGACATCGTAGCCTGCTTGATTCACTTCGGGGACCATTTGCCCATTAGTCATCAAATCAGCTTAAAGCTCTCCAATACGTCCTTGGATTCAAAGTAGAAGCGCGCAGGTGATTAGTTAAAAAATTTGGATGATCCCAGCATTGACCTCACCGAATACCACGCGGCGAGGAAGCGCTCTACTTCGATGATGGCGATCTGGACTTGGCGTGCTCGGATTCGAGAACTGAGTGGGGAGGCTGGCAAGCCTCGACCGAAGTTTCAGCGCGTTGACAGCCGCTTCGATTGGCTGGATGTTGATTCCGCCGCTCCACTTCATGGGAAGTTACAAGATAGGGGTTTTTTAACGATGCCCAAGAGGAGGTTTAATCGTTCCTGTAGGGCACTTTTCTTGATGCAGTATTTCGAGGGTTTGGTCGCGGATTTTTTTGAGGACGGGATCGATTTTGGACGAAGTGTTACGCATGGCGGCGTAGTAGGCGGATGAGAAAGACCCGAGCAACAAGGCGAGGGCGAGGATCAACCAAACAAGGTGCGATTTCAATTCGATCAGGTGAGCTTTTATTTGGTCATGTGTTTATGGAGGAGATCGACGACTTGAGTGCGCTGTTTTTGGATCCCAGCAAGGTCGAGTTTAAGTTCGGCAGAGGTGTTGAGGAATTGGTAAAGGCCAGCGAGGGGTTCACTCCAATCGCCTGAGACAACATCGAGAGGAGTTTCGCGGCGGTGGTTACGGGCGGTGAGGGAAGCTCCGTTTTTAAGGAGGAGTTTCACGACTTCGGTGCGGCACATGAAGGCGGCAATGTGAAGGGTGGTATTGCCGTCGCGGTTGGTTTTTTTAAGGTCGCTTTTTTGTTCGAGGAAGAGGGCGATGAGAGATGGTTTGCCGTGGAAGGCGGCGCTAGCTAGGGGCGTCATTCCGTTTTCGTGATGAAGTCGGTTGATCGGGGCGCCGAGATTGAGGAGCCGTTTCACGCGGGGCAGGCTGCCGCTCTGGATGGCATTTTCGAGGTCGTTGCGGAGTTGGTCGGGGTCCTGCTGGAGGGATTTGGCAATATCTCCGGCTTTATCGGCGACGTGGAAGATGAAGTCATTGCTGAAGTGTCCGTGGGCATTTTGGACCTGAAGGAAATGGAGTCCGTTGGGCGGAAGGGAGTCGAGTTCGATGGAGATGGTTTCTTCTTCACCTTTCCTGATGATGGCGGGAACACGTCGTCCGTTGACGATGACGTGGGCCTCTTCGGTGACGTGGCGCGCGTTGAAGGTCATTGTTTTTTGACCGTCGGCGAGGATGGGGAAGTGTTGTCGGCCACTTTGTTCGTGAAGGGGGCTGAGGGTCCAGAGGGCGGGTTGGGGAAAATCGAATCCGGCTCGTGCTCCATGACGGGCGGTGAAGGTGCCTAGGAAGGTTCCATCCTTGGCAAGATCGAGGAGTTGCTCGCGGGTGAAGTGGCGGCGTTCACCATCGACTTGGATGTAGTGGTCGTCCTGAAACTGAAGGGTGAGAGAGGTGGGCTCCCTTTGGTCGAGGAAGAGGGCGTCGACTTGAAGGACGATGGCTCCTTCCCTAGCAGAGGATTCGAGGGCTGGGAGGAGGTCGCGAGTGAGGGGGTGGTCAACGGTTTTTTGTTCTAGGGTGAGTTGTCGGGCGAAGGAGCCGGAGGATCCGGTGCTGCCTTCGAGGACCATTTCCCAGATGGGATCAAAGCGGGGTTTACTGCGCCAGGAGAGGCGCCAGAGGTCTTTTTCAGGGATGCCCTTTTCGGCAATGTGGCGGTAAAAGTCGAAGTCGATGATGTTGAGTCGGCCTTGCGGGAGGATCAGGAAGCGGTCGTTTGCGCCGCGAAAGGTAGGGACGTCCATGCCGGTGCCGGGAGTGTTGGTGCTGACCAAAAAGGGCATGCGGTGGCAGTCGCCGCAGACATTGGGTTGGGGTTTACCTTCGTGGTTTCCTTTGAGGTGGAAGAGTTCGAAGCCGTCCTTGGCGCGTTTGGAGAGGACGTTGGTATAGGCTCGCTTTTGGGCGGGAGGATAGGGAACACTGAGGAGAAACTGGGTGATGTAATAGCGATCGTTTCTGTCAAGAAGGTCGCCACGTCCAACGGAACTGCCCACGAGAGCCATGGTCGAGCTCAGGGCGCTGTTGACAAGAAGGCGCATGCCGTTTTCGGGTGTTTGTGCGTCTTCATTTGGTGGAGTGTGACCTCGGACGTTTGCGCTGTTATTTCCCCCGTATGGATCGCCGGGAATGCCATCCCAGTGGAAGGGGGCGGTGTCTTGGAGTCCGCGAAGTGGCATGGTGGAACGAGGTTGGATTTGGTTTCCGCCCGAGACGATGGGGGTATCCAGGACCCAGAGGAGTTGATCGGTATGGCCGTCGGGATGGCAGCTGGCGCAGGAAAAGGTTTTGGTGGAGGAGGCATTGGCGTTGTTAAAGGCAACACGTCCTTGTTTAAAGGGGGGAGGAGTGGGATCGTCGAGAGGGATGATGGACTGCATGACAGGACGGGCTCGGTCGGTCAGGTCGACGAGGGAGACGGAGTTGGCAACGGCATTAAAAACCCAGGCTCGGGCGGGAGTGCCATCCGCTTTTGATTGCAGTGCAATGCCCCGCGGGACGGACCCGACTTGGACTTGGCCGAGGAGTTCGCCAGTGGTGGCATCGACTGTGAAGAGCTTGTCGGAGCCGGCCGCAGTGGCGACGAGGGTTTTGTCGTCGGGGCTGAGTTCGACGGCGAAGGGGGTGGCAAAGGCTTGCCCGGGCTTGGGATGAACCGGAGGGAGAGGCTCGAGGTCGATGAAGTGAGGTTTTTTAGCAGCGTTCTTTTGGAATTCAACGCGGGTAATTTGATTCAGGAAGGCGCGGTTTTCGAGTTCGGCGAGGCCGTGTTTTTTACTGCCGGAGCGACCATTGACGTCATTACGAGCATCGGTTTGAGCAATAAAAACGGTGCCTTTTGAATCGACGGTGAGGCCGTAGAGAAGGGTGCCGAGGGTGTCGACGGTTTCGATGAGACGGTCGGTTTCGGTGTCGAAAACGAAGAGGTCTTTGTCGGGGACGCGCGGATGTTTGATGATGTCGAGAACGTGGCCGAGTGAGAGGACGTTGTTGTGGGCAATGGAGTGTTGGTGGGCATCGAAGGTGACGAGGTCGCCGTCGATTTTGTAGCCACCTGAGAGTTGCGTTTTGTTGTTGGATTCAAAGGGTATGACGTAAAGTTTGCCGTGACGCACGGTGAGCGCGCGCGGGTCCTGGGCGGGAATACTTAGGTGTTTTGTGACGAGGCGGGAGGCGACGTCGATAACGGCAATCTTGTTTTCGGAGGAGAGAGCGACGTAGGCCTTTTGATTATTGGCGAAGGCGATGCCGACGGGTTCGTCAAAGCGAGTGGCGCGTTTTTCGAGGTCAAGGTCCTGAACGGTTGCGATGACGTGAAGGTGGGTGGGGCTGGTGGGATCGGTGTCGATCACGCTGATGGAATCGGAAATATGATTACTGATCCAGGCTTCGTGGCCATCGGGTCGGATTGCGATACTCACCGGGTCAATGCCAACGGGGATGCGCTTTAAAAAGCGACCGGTTGTTGTGTCAATGACATCGACGGTGTCAGCAGGGGTGTTGACGACAAAGAGATGGTCCCGGTGGAGGGTGATGGGGCGGAAGTGGGGGCTCAGAAATGAGGGGTTGCCAATCTTGGCGGGAGGCTTTGGTTGGGAGCTCTTAGCCGTCGAGCGGGTTGGTTTTTCCTGACCAGGAAGGAGCCAGATGCCAAGCAAGGAGAGGGAGAAGAGGAGCGAGCCAAGGAAAAGACTTTTCATGTGAAAATGCGGTTACTTTCCGCCGGTGATTTTTTGGACAGATTTTTCAGGGAGGTTCGCGTTGGAGAGCCATTCCTGGGCAGCTTCCCGATCCTTACGGTAGAAAACCCGGCCGGTGTCGATGAGAGCGCTGCCCCGGGCCACGGGATCGGAAATACTGGTGGCCCACTCGACGCCGATGGCGGGGTCATCGTGGACGACGCGGGTGGCGTAGCCATAAGTGGCAGCATCGCGATCGGCGGCGGGGACGGAGGCGATGGCGGCGGCGGCTTCTTCAGGGCTGCGCCCGGCCCAGTGGTGGAAGGAGGTGCCGATCGCGTGGTTTTTGCCGTCGCCCTGGGGAAGGTCGATGGCCCACTCGACGGTGCTGGCAGGATCTTCTTTAGCATATTCTCCGGCGAGGCGCTCAAAGGCTTGGTTTTGAAGGGTTCCTTCTGGGATGTTTGCGGCCCAGTCGGTTGCTTCCTCCCGATCACCGGAGCGAAGGACAGCGGAGGCGGCGATGTGAATCATTTTTGGGGCTTCTTTGTCTCCGTTTTTAAAGCGCTCGGCGGCGAACTTGGCGGCCAGTTGGGGATCGGCATCAGCGAGGCCGAAGGCGGCGCCCCATTTCATATGAGTTCCGCTGCTTTGCTCTTGCGGAGTGAGCTGGTTGAAGTAGGCGAGAGCAGAGGTGGGATCACTGGCGGCCCAGCCAGCGAGGGAGGCGGCCATGTCGCGTTTTGGAGTATCCTTTCCGTGCGTGATAGCTTCCTTTCCGGCGATGGCGCCCCAAGCGTAGTGAAATTCGCGGAATTCGGCCGAGTCCTGGGGGAGGTGAGCGACGTTTTCACGCATGAGGCGGGCATTTTCAGGCGTGAGGTTTTTGAGCATTTCCGAGAAGGCAAGGCGGCGCTCGATGGGGCCTTTGGCGATGCGGAATACTTCGCCGAGTTCCGTGATGTCAGCGTCGGTGAATGAAGTTAAAGGTGACTGGGATGAGGACCTGTGGGAGGACGATTTGGTGTCGGTCGGTCCTCTTTCTTCCGGAGATCCATCCGTGGAGACCCGACGGTTTGAAAGTTGGGAGGGAGATGTCTGTGACTTCGAGGTGGTTCCTGCGTGGTCCGCTTGGTTGAACCGGGATCCGACGACGAAGGCAGTGAGGGCGACGAGGGCCCAGATGAGGTGGGAGAGGATATTTTTTTTCATGGGAGACTGTTAGGGTTACTCGTTGGATTGAAAGTTGTTTTCACGGGCCCATTGATGAGCGGTTTCCGGATCTTGATTGGTCCAGGTGGCAAAGGTGCGTCTGGTGATCTCGTTGCGTAAGACGGGTGCTGAGATTTTTTGAGTCCATTTGATCGCGGTGCGGGGATCAAACTCGACGGCCGCGATGGCGAGTCCGGCGATGGCTTGATCTTTTCCTGGGCCGTTGGGTTGGTTTTGAATCCAGTCAGAGGCCGCTTCAGGTTGCTGGGTGGTCCAGTTCCAAAGAGTCTTCGCGAGAGCGGAATCTCGTTGTGTTGATCTGGGTTTTGCGGCGAGCCAGTTGGTCGCCCCGGCGGGGTCGCGTCGTGACCATTGCGAGGCGACGAGCTCAAAGTGGGTGGGGTCGCTTTGCTGATCGAGAAATCGTGCGGCGTTGGCTGGGTCGGTTTCAGCCCAGGATTTGAGAGCAATGGCGGTGGGGTTGTCTCTTTCTTCCGGATTGAGTTGGATGGTCCAAGCTAGGGCTTCTTTGGGTGAGTGCCGGGCCCAGGATCCGGCGATTTCTCCGAGGACGTGGTCGCGGGCCTCGCCGGGTTCAAGGGTGAGGGCTAGGCTGGCGGCCTTTTGAGGGTTGGTGGCGGCGATGGTGCCCAGAATGCCCGAGTAGGCACCGGCTTTTTGCTGGTCGGCGAGGGTATGCGCCCATTCAAGAGCGGTGCCGAAGTCTTGTCGGGCCCATTCCTTGGTGATGGTACCGGCCAGAAGATGGCCGATCACAGGGTAGAAAGCTTGTGAGTTGGATGGAGAGGTGAGCCAGTCGGCTGCACGTTGTGGGTTGAGCGAGGCGAGAGCGGCAAGGATGCTGAGGGAGTGGCCACGTTCGAGGGAGAAGTTGGTAATGTCGAGGGAGGCAAAAGCGGCCTCGGGATCCGCTTTGGCCCATCGGGTGAGGAGAAGGTGGGTGAGCATCTTGGACTCACTGTCCCATTCGGGGGTCTTTTGGCGGAGGAGATCGAGAGCTTCCGGAATGCGATGGATCGAGAGGTGAATGGAGTAACGCTGAATCAGGTGGAGCCGCTCGGCGGGATCCGGGTTGGCAAAGATGGCGAGAAGGTCTGATTCGTCGCCTGTGACGGACCGGGCGGAAGATTTACTGGATCTACGAGAGGAGGGTAGAGCAGTCGTCGGTGGGTGGGATGATGAATTGCGGTCCGATTCGAGCCTATTGATCTTGATTTGCTGGGTAGTGACAGCAGCGACGCCAATGGCGAGGGCGCTGAAGGTGAGGAAATGGACTTTTAAGAAAGTGGAGATTCCGGATGCGGCTGGAAGGACGGGTAAGGAGGTCGCAATAGAGGAGGCGAGCGAGGCTGGAGCGGGGCTGACTGCGTTTGAGGGGAGGGCACTGGCGAGAAGTGCGGAGGTGGTGGTGATGCCCCGGTTGGATAGAATGGTGCGGAGTTTCTCGAGGGCACGGGTGGTGCGCATGCGCGCGGCGTCCTCTTTGATACCAAGTTTCCGGGCGATCTGCGGGTGGGTTTGGTTGTCGTAGAAACGAAGAAGAACGAGGGATCGGTCGTTTTCCGGGAGCTCGTTGATGGCGCCATCGATTTCGGGTGCAAGTTGATGCCATGGGTCGGGGGTGATTTTCATGGTATTGAGGGAAGCTGCGGTTTGTTCCCGTTGTTGGCGGCGGACCTCGGAGCGAACGTGATCCACGGAGGCACTGTGTGTTTCGCGGTGGAACCAGGCGGTGAGGGGAAGGGTGGAAGGAATGTTTGGGGCCTTTTTGATGAGCCGCAGGAAGACGGTCTGGGAGATGTCGCGGGCTGCTTCGTCATTAGCAGTAATGCGCCGGGCGACTGAGAGGACGAGGGGGAGGAACTGCTCGATGAGCGTAGTGAGGGCGCCACCTGATGGGTGGCGCAGGTGCTGCTTTAGAAGTTGGTGGTCGCTGGATAACACGAATTACTAGGAGATCGATGCAGGGTGTATAAACCGAACAAGTTTTTGGAGGAAAAAATGCTGTTCGCTTTGCTCGGATTGGACCGATCATAGTGAAAAAGAATGATGGAAAAGCAAAGGTATCATTTTCTGGATGGTCTCAGGGGCGCGGCGATGCTTTTGGGCTTGGTGCTGCACGGGGTGTTGTCTTTTGCGGGGATTCCGATTTGGCCGGCGGAGGATGTCAGATCAGCGCCGGAGGTGATCTATCCGGTGATCGATTGGATTCATGGATTCCGGATGCAGTTGTTTTTTTTAGTGAGTGGATTTTTTACGGCGATGATGTGGAAGAAGCGCGGATTGGGTGGTTTGGTGAAGCAAAGGTTGTTGAGGATTGGGTTGCCGCTGGCGGTGGGAGTGGTGGTGGTATTTCCGGCGATGATTGCGCTGGGAATCTGGGGAGGGCAGGTGAAGGCCGAGCGAGGGGAAGTTGCTCAGGTTGGGGGGAGTGGATTATTTGAAGAGGTGATCGAGGGGGATGTGGAGAGAGTTCGTGCTTTGTTAGAGAAGGGCGGGGATGCCAACGAGAAGGACCATAACGGCACTCCCTTGCTTCATGTGGCATCGATCGCAGACAACGGAGAGATGGTTGAGGTGTTGTTAGCAAAGGGGGCCGAGCTTGATGGCCGGGGAGGGGATGGAGGCACGGCTTTGTCGGCGGCCTGTTTTTTCGGACGGGAGGCGGCGGCGATGGTTTTGCTAAAAGCAGGTGCTGATGTTTCGGCACAGGATTGGCGGGGGACATCGGTGATGGAGGCCACGACTACGGATTTTGAAATCGTGGAGGCGATCGGCGGAGCGTTTCAGATTGAGGTGGAGGAGTCGCATCGGGAAGCGCGGGAGAGATTAGTGATCGCGCTGGCCGAGAGAGGAGCTGATACGACGGGTGAGCGTGGGTTGGGGTGGTACCGTAAGGGGGTGGAGTTCCCGGTGTTTCACCATCTCTGGTTTCTTTATGACCTGCTGTGGTTGTTGTTGGTTTTTGTCCCGGTGGCGTTGGTGGCGAATCGGTTGGGTTGGAGGTTGCCAGATGGCTTGATTGGGGTGCCGGGATGTTTGCTTTGGCTGGTGCCGCTCACTTGGTGGATGCAGTCGTTCATGCCGGGACAATTTGGGCCGGGAACATCGACCGGAATTTTTCCATGGCCTCAAAAGCTGGGGTATTATGCAGTCTTCTTTTTCTTTGGGGCGATGAGTTTTGGGCGGGGGTTTTGGGAGGAGAAAGTAGGACGGATTTGGTGGGGATGGCTCCTAGTCTCACTGCCTCTTTTCTGTTGGGGGAGGAGTTTGGTGAAGGATGATTTGATTTTTGGGGCCCTCCTTGCCAGTGGATTTTCGTGGGTCACGATTGTCGGGATGACGGGGCTATTCCGGAGGTTCTTGAATGAGGGGAGGCCGGTGATACGGTATTTTTCGGACTCGTCTTATTGGCTCTATGTGGCGCATCTCCCCTTGATGATTGTGGTGCAAATTTTGATCAGCGCCTGGGAGGCGCCTTTGCTTTTGAAACTTGTGATTGTGATCACAAGTGTGACCGCGATCTTGTTGGCTGTCTACGAATGGACTGTGCGCTACACGTGGGTGGGTGCGATTTTGAATGGTCGTAAAATACGCGTGCCGTCGCCGCTGCCGGTAGAAAAAAAGAACGATTTGAAATAATGGCGGTTTTGTGTGAGTCTCTGAACAGATGAAATTTTTTACTTTCCTTTCTGTTGGCTTAATGGGCGCTCCGGTTTTTGGGGCTTTGGAATTCAGGGATACAGAGGGGAAGCACCTTGATGTGGTGTCGGATGGTAAGGTCGTGGTGCGCTACATGTATGAGCACGATACCTCGACGAAGGAGACGCATCACAAGACTTATAAGCCTTATCTGCACGTCTTCGATGCGGAGGGTAAGAAGCCGATTACGAAGGGGGCGGGTGGACAGTTTACCCACCATCGCGGGATTTTTATTGGTTGGAGTAAAATTCAGGCGAATGGGAAAAGCTACGATCGCTGGCACATGAAAGGCGGCGACATTGTGCATCAGAAGTTTACCAAGCAGGAGGTGAAGAATGGTTCTGCTGTTTTCACGTCGCTCACTCACTGGATGGACGAGAAGAAGACGGCGTTTCTCGAAGAGGCGAGGACCTTTACGATTACGGAAGGCGTGCATGGTGGACGGGTGATGGTCGACCTTCATACGAAGCTTAGTCCTGTGAGTGGTAATGTCTTTCTAAAGGGCGACCCTGAGCATGCGGGGGTGCAATATCGCCCGGCTGATAAAGTTGATACGAAAAAGACGAAGTATCTTTTTCCGAATGGAGTGACGAAGGTAAACGGGGTGAAGGATTTGCCTTGGGCTGCTGAGAATTATACTTTGGATGGGCAAGAGTATGGTGTCGTTCACATGAATGCGGCGTCGAACCCGAAGGGGACGGTTTATTCGGCTTACCGCGACTACGGGCGCTTTGGAGCGTTTTTCCAGAAGGAGATTAAGCAGGGTGAATCGCTCGTAGTGAACTATGGATTTCTGATTCTTGATGGAAAGCTACCTGAAGGCGACAAGCTACAAAAGGTTTGGGATACTTGGTCGAAGTAGGAGATTGAGGCAAAGTGAAAAGTGATTTTTTGAACGCTAATCGCGCAAATCTTAGCGAGTTGTAGAGGGGCTTCCTTCTGCGGCGGACACGTGGTTGCGAAGGGTTTTGAACCAGGGATTTTTCCAGGGTTGTGCTGGATCCGTTCGGATCTTTAAAGCGATGGTTTTCGCGGGAGAAGGAGAAGCGAACCGATCACTCGGCCTTCTCCGCAATCTCGATGTTGCGGAAGGAGATGGCCATGTTTTTTCCGCCATGGAGCTGTAGGCCGAGTGGGCCCTTTTCGATGGCGGTTTTCGAGGTGTAGGTGATCCCTTCGACACCGTTGAGCCAGGTTTTGTAGGTGCTTCCTGTGACTTCGATTTTGAGGGTGTTCCAGTCCTTGGGTTTCACGGCTGCGATCGCTTCTTTTCCTTCGACGGGGTAGCCCTTTCCGGGAATGTAAGGGGAGGCGGTGAGGTCGCGCTTGAGGGAGCCGGAGATTCCGATCTGGATTTGATCGTGGGCCTTCTTGAGCATAACGCCGGAGTCGATGGTGCCTTCTCCGTTTTTGTATTCGAGGGTGAGGGTGAAGTCGGTAAAGTCTTTCTTGGTCCAGAGGACTGAGCCTGCTTTTTTGGGTCCGGACTTGCAGTGGATGACGCCTTCTTTGACAGTCCAGTGTTCTGCTTTGCTTTTGGAGTCGATGCGCCAGTTGGAGAGGTCTTTTCCGTTGAAGAGAGGCTCGGCATGGAGGAGGGAGGAGAGGAGGATGAAGAGGGTTGGGATGCGCATAGTGGTAGGTCTACGGATTTTCTTGAGCTATTCCTTCAAGGAGCTTGGACTGTTTCATGAATGAGATTCGATGAACTCTTCCATGTCCTTTTTCTGATTGTTTGAGAGTTTGCGGATTTTAAATGACGTCGTGTTGGAACCTCATTTTATTTCTTCGGCATGAAGGTGACCTTGCGATCGTTGGAAAGGTTCTTGCCTGGAGTGGAACGGCCTTGGGTGACTTGTGTTTCCAAGAGGGCGAGGAGGGCTTTCACTTTGTCGGGTTTTTTTGCGACTAGGTTGGTTTTCTCTCCGAGGTCGGTTTTAAGGTTGAAGAGTTGCATGGCGGGGAGGCCTTGCTTTTTGGCTTGGGCTTCCTTGGGGGCGCTCCAGCCACCGCTGCCGCTTGCGAGGCAGAGTTTCCAATCGCCTTCGCGGATGGCGAAGTGGCCGCTGATGGAGTGGCTGATGATATTCTTACGGTCGGTGTCGCCTTTTTCAGAGAGGAGGGGCCAGAGGGAGAAGCCGTCTTCGCCGCCGAGGGGTTTGCGTGGTTGGTCGGTGATGTCCTGGAGGGTGGTGTAGAGATCTGTGAGGCAGGCAAGGGAGTTGGTGGTGCGGTCGCCTTTGATGCTGCCAGGCCAGCGGAAGATGAGGGGGACGCGGTGGCCGCCTTCGTAAATGTCGGCTTTATGGCCGCGATATTTTCCGCTGGGGTCGTGATTAAATTTTGCGAGCGCGTCGAAGTTGCCTTCCGGAGAGCAGCCGTTGTCGCTCGTGAAAATGAGGAGCGTGTTGTCATCGACTCCGTTCTTTTTCAAAGCAGCCATGAGTTGTCCCATGTGGTGGTCCATTTGCATGACGAAGTCGGCGTAGGGGTTCATCTTGCTGGCTCCTTTAAAAGGAGGGACGGGGACGATGGGAGTGTGGGGCGCGGGGAGGGGGAGGTAGATGAAGAAGGGTTGGTCTTCTTTGACGCGTTCTTCGATGCGGGTGATTGCTTTTTGGAAGAGGTGGGGGAGGACTTGTTCGATTTCGAAGTCGGGTGCGATGGGGCCTTTACGGTACCAACCGTAGGGGTCTTGTTTTTTTGTGACTCCTTCTTCGCGGATGGGGATAGCGGTGGGCTTACCGGTGTCGACCCAGACGTAGGGTGCCATGTCGAGCGAGCCGCAGTGGCCGTAGTATTGATCGAAGCCGTTGATATCGGGGCCGTTTTTGACGGGCTTGGCGAAGTCGATTTTCTTACCGTCTTTGGTCCAGTCCCATCCGAGGTGCCATTTTCCGATCATGGAGGTGTGGTAGCCGGCTTCTTTTAAAAGGTGGCCGAGGGTGGGGCGGTCGGCGGGGATGAGGTGGTTGCTGGTTCCGGAGAGGACACCGCGGGCAAGTCGGGAGCGCCAGTTGTAGCGGCCGGTAAGGAGTCCGTATCGGGTGGGGGTGCAGACGGAGCTGGGTGTGTGGGCGTCGAGGAAGGTGACACCTTGGTCGGCCATCTTTTGGAGATGAGGAGTCTTGATCTTACAATCGGGATTGGTGGGCGAGACGTCGCCGATACCGAGGTCGTCGGCCATCACGATGATGACGTTTGGCTTGGCGGAAAGGAGGCCGAGGGAGGCAGAGAGAAGAGCGAGGGTGAGGAGTTTCATGAGATGATTTTTTAAATTAGATGACGGCGAAGGCGATCCGGCGAGGAGAAAGCAGTTAGGAGCTTTGTTTTTGAAGGGTCATTTTTTCCCAATGAACCCCGTGGTCAGGCCGGTGCCCAGTAGAGTAACGGCCATGCCGGCGATCATTTGATTGGTGACGTCTTCATTTAGGAAGAGCCAGCCCCAGAAGATGCCGAAGAAGGGGATCAGGAAGGTGACGGAGGTGGCTGCGGTCGCTCCGGTTCGCTTAATGAGGCGGAAAAAGAGGACGAAGGCGAGTGCGGTGCAAAGAAGGGCCAAGGCGGTGGCGCTCAGCCAGCTTTGGGTGGTGGGGACGCTGTTGGGTAGATGGGCCAGGGCGAAGGGGGTAAGGACAAGTCCGGCACCCAGAAGGCTGCCCGATGAGGCGATGAGGGGAGGGACGTTGTGGAGTCTGCTTTTGATCCAGATGGCACCGAAACCGTAGAAGACACAGGAGGCGACACAAGCGGCGATGGGCCAGCCGCGGCCTTGGTTGTGGAACTCGAGTTTTCCCCAGACGAGAATGACGACTCCGAGGATGCCCAATGCGAGACCGAAAAACTGAGAGGTTCGAAGGCGCTCGCCCAGCCAAATGGAGGCGAAGAGGGCGCTGAAGACCGGAACACTGGAGTTCATTAAGGAGGTGAATCCCGCGCTGAGAGTGAGGGTGGCGTAGGAGAGGAGGATGAAGGAAATGCCGGAGCCGAAGGCGCCACTAATGAGGAGCTGCCACCAGTGGTCGCGGGCGATCTGGCGGGCCTCTTTACTCAGAAAGATCGGGGAAAGGGCGAGACCGGCCAGCCCCATGCGGAAGGCGATGAGCGGGACGGGGCCGAAGCCTGGCGCGGAGATGCGCATGAACAAGAAAGAGGCACCCCAGATCGCTGCTAGGAAGAGGAGGATGAAAAAATCGGCGATCCGCACGATTATGGAGTCGGATGTTGGAGGGACTTTGTCAAGAGGATCGTAATTGAGGCGGCATGCAAAACGGGAACGACCAGTGAACAGGTTCCGGTGCTCCGGACGAAGAAGTATTTTCTGATCACAGTGGGTGATCCTGGCAATCCTTGTGCCTCATCGCAGCAGAGAATTAGCTCACTCGGGCATGTGCTTCAGGCAGAATTGCAACTGGAGTTCCAGCCAGGTTTTTCCCTGAGGAACTTTTGGAATGGTGTTTCGTTCGCCTCCATAGGCGACGCAGGGAATGCCAACTTCCTTCGCTTTGTCTCTCAGTAAAATTGCTTCGCTGGGTGGGTGAATTCGATCCTTGGGGGAGGCGTTCGAGTAAATGAAGAGGGGGGCCTCGCCTTTATCCATGTACCGTAGCGCAAACTCCTGAGTCCCGATGGGCTGCATGACGCTCATGACGACTGCAGGACGTGAACTTTGATGCACGACGATGTCTTTTGCTTTGGGGTCGGCAAAATCATCGTGATAACCCAAGAACTCGCTAATGAGGGCGCCGGCTGAAACGCCACTGCAGCAGAGGCGTTTTGGGTCGAGGTTCCATTCTTTAGATTTGGAACGGATGAACTGGACTGAACGGGCGCAGTGCATGGCAATTTCAAGGTAATCCATGTCCTTGCCGAGAAAAGGATAGTTGCAGCACACCACGGCGAAGCCTGCTTTTCGATACGAATCCATGGTGGCTTTGCGGTGCTTCTCCAGTTGGTTTTTGTCGCCTGATCGAAACCCACCTCCATGAAACCAAACGAAAACTGGAGCGGGTTTATCTCCCTTTAGCGCAGGCCAGAAGTCGAGGACGTTGCGCTCGTGCTTGGTGTCATATTTGACGTCGCGTTTTGGATCGCCCGCTTTGGCGAAGCTTGGTGCTACGAGCGCAAGGCTGAGCAGGAGAATGGAAAGGGAGCTTTTTGCCATGGTGATGATCCTTGAAGGAATCGTCTTTTGATCAAGGATAAATGATGGGTTCCTTCGTAAGCTGCTGGTCTCGGTGCGACAAGTGTCAGCGGAGCTGAGCAGGATACTCCGGATTCGTTGTCTGGATGGGCTGCGAAGTATCGCTTCACTGTTGTCGATAACAGAGACGTGGTTTCGATGGACGGAAGGATGTCAAACGACCAATTGGCGAAGGGCTTGCAAGAGCTGGCCCAGTTGGCCGACTCGCCCATGCCTGCCGATGGCAATCATCTGCTGGGAGCCTCCGGGGAACGACTTTTTCAGGTTCTTCTCAGGCAACGGCAACGACCATCTGGTTCTGCTGAAACGGTGAGGCGAAAAGGATTTGCTGGAATCCGTTTTTGTCGCTCAGTTGGTATGTCCCTTGATCGACGGGGGAGTTAGAATTGTGAAGGAAGATGAGGGAAAAGAATTCCAGATTACGTAGTCCTTCTTCATCTGGGCCTTGAGACGTTTGACCGTTTTAAGAGTCCAGCTGCTAAGCTCGTTTTCATCGAGAGTAACTATTCGACCGCGGCGGCGGGGCTTTCGAGCAATAATGGTGCTTCTGCCGGTGGCTCCCAGGCACACAACAACTTGCCGCCCTATTTGGTTATCAATTTCTCGATTTGTCTGGTTGGTGTTTTTCCTTCTCGTAATTAAACGTCATGGGGAAACTGGCGGAAATTTCCCTGCGTCCTGAGTCAGCGGAGGACGCTCCTTTCATTGACGAACTGGTAATTGCGGTTCGCGAAATGGAACGAGGTTTTCGAGACCTGCCGGTGGACGAACGCACACGTCTTCTGGTGGAGCAGTCGCGGCTTCAGCAGGCAGACTATCGGAGGAAGTTTCCTCAGGCCCACTTCTTGGTGATCGTGGTCTCGGGAAAGTTGGTTGGTCGTTTTTATGTGAATCATACCACCAATCATACCCGCGTGGTGGAGCTCTCGGTCCTTCCTGACTACCAAGGGCATGGGATTGGTCATCAGCTCTCGCGGAAGGGACCCGAACGAGACTTCCAGTGCGAATTTTGATGGCGATTGGAAACCCGGTGCTGAGTTTCTATGCAAATCTGGGCTTTGGAGTGGTCGCTAAAACGGAGTCGCACCATGGCATGGAATGGGTGCCGAGGGCGGAATGAAATGAGGACTTACTGTAAGCGCTCACTTTGCTTCGATGAACCGAAGGAGGTGATGAGGTAGAGCAAGAGCGCAGACAAAATCCCCGGAGCTCCCTCGTAAACGTGGGCGTTGAGTCCGAAGTGTCGCCAGAGCATCGCGACACTGAATCCGACGGCCATCATGAGGAGAGCGGTGTTTTCACTGGGGCGCTTTCCGAGGGCGTGCACGATCACGAGTGGACCGAGGGTGCAGGCGAGGGCGGACCAGGCAAGAATGACGAGGGTGAAGACGTTGGCCGGAGCGAAGAGGGCGATCGCGAGCGAGACGGCGACGATGGCAAGGGTGCTGAGGCGCTTTGCTTGGACGCCTTTTCCAAGTTTGAAGTCTTCGCTGAGAACGGCGGAGCAGCTGAGGACCTGGGAATCAATGGTGGAGAGCGTGGCGGAAAAGATGCCTCCGAGGACGACTCCGACGGCCACAGCGGGAAGAAGGTTTTGTGCGAGAGTGGGGAGGGCGAGTTCCGGGTCGAAGCCGCTTGCGTTGGTGATGAAGAGTCGGGCCGAGAGCCCGACCACGAAAGTGACGGAGAGAAAACAAGAGCTCCAGAGGAAGTAGTAGATCCCCGTCTTTTTCATGTGCTGGCTGTTGTCCAATGCCATGAAGCGCACCATCACTTGCGGTTGGCCCACCACCCCGAGTCCATTGAAAAGCCAGCCGCCGGCAAAGAGTGCGGTTGCACCGAGAGAGCCAAAGCGTTGGGTGCCAAGGTCGAGATAGGTGGGGGAAACCTGGTCGAGTTTTTCGAGGAAAAGCGAAATGCCGCCAGCTCCATTGATAGCGGCTCCCAGGAGAAGAAGCATCGCGCCCATCATGAGGATTGATTGCGCGGCATCGGTCCAGATGGAGGCCCGGAGACCACCGCTGAGACAGTAAGCGAGAATGAGTCCGGCTCCGATCCAAGCGCCGGAACTCGGGTGCCATCCGAAGAGCCCGTGGAGAGCCTTGCCGCCGGCATTGAGTTGCGCCGCAGCATAGGTGGTGAGAAACACTAGGGTGATGATTCCGATGGCCGTTTGCAGTTTCCGGTAGTGGCCTCCGTTCCAGCGGGCGATGAGTTCGGAAAAGCCAAGCGCGCCAGTTTCTCCTGTCGCTTGGCGCAGCTTTCGATGGACAAAACAGTATGAGATGAGGTCCCCGAAGAGAAAGCCGCAGACCAGCCAGACTGCCGAGAGGCCGAATTGGTAAATGTAGCCAATCAAGCCGATGAACATGTAGCCGCTATTCTTGGTCGCGGCAGCGGAAAGGGCCGTGAGAATGGGTGAGACGGAACCTCCCGCGAGAAGGTAGTCGGAGCGGCTGTTTGATTGGCGTTTTGTCGACCAGAGCCCAATCAGGACAAAGAGGCCGAGAAAGAAAAGGAAGCCAGTGATTTGGAGGTTCATAACGTTGAGCTGGAAGCCTCCAAAATTAAATCAGGCTATTTCTTGATCCACTTTGCGCCGTATTCGTTCTTCGGATTGCGGTAGATCGAGTGGATGTGGTCGAGCGGGTTTCCGCCGAGATCCTGGCCCGTGTATTCCACGATGACGTCGGGCCCGATGAGGTGGTAGGAGGCATCGCTTTCCGGAGTGAAGGGGCCATACCAAGCGAAGTGGGCCTTCTTGAGCTGGGTATCGAGCTCCTTCATGCGGGCCTTGGCGGGTTTTGCGGGGAGGTCATCGACCCAGAGGCCGACGAGTTTCAAAAGAAGTGCGTGTTGTGCTTTGGTGAGATCCTTACACGGGAGACCTTTCGCTTCAGGCATGACACCGTCTTTACCCGCTCCGGCTTGCATGCGTCCGCGCTTGGTTCCGATGATTGCTTGGGCGCGTTGTTTGTCATCGAGGCTTTTCATGAATTCGATGGCCCAGGCGATTTCGTTTTCCATCGGGATGATTTCCTCTTTTCCGAGCATGAACTTGTGAGGCTGGGTGCCGATGAAGGCGGGGGAAAGGGTCATCTTTTCACCGACGATGGCGAGATTGACCGCGACATGATGGCCATCCCACTGGACGCCCCAGGGTTTCATTTCTGACGGGGTGCCAAAGATGGCGATCCAGAAGTTTGCGGAGCCAAATCCACCACGGCGTTTTGCCTGGGCTTCGTTGCGGAGGAGCAAGTCATCGGCCATCATGATGTTGCGGGCCATAAGGTAGCCGTTTTCGCTCAGGACAGTGGAGAGGAAGGCGACGGCTTTTTCGAGCTGGGGGCGGGTGAGATCGCCGAGGCGGATTCCTCCGTCGTTTGCTTTGGTGGGGACGTTGGTCCACTTTTGGCGCTCGGGGTCATTGAGAGGGAGGAGCGCTTGCTTTTTCTCGGCATCGGAAAGGGTGGCGAGGAAGGCCTTGGCCGCAGCCACTTGTGCTTTCGGTGAGCGATCGGACTGAGCCGGTTTGGCTGTGGCGAAGACTTCGCTGGCGAGGGTCCAGGCGTGGTGGGTTTTACCAAAGCTGCTGCTAACTAGGAAAACTAGAGTGAGGAGATAGAGGGGAAGATTTTTCATGAGGCCCTTTGGATACGCAAATCCTCGAAGATTGGAAGTCTCGTCGTATCGAGATTGGAAAGAATTGCTGACTACTAAGAATTTGCTTTTGGCGGGAGGACTCTGTAGCCGCCCTTGGACCGGACCGGACCGGAGGGGGAAGAAAGGGGGTTGCTTTTCCCTACCACCCTCATAGCCGGATCAGCTTCAGCAGCTACACTCGCCTTGGTTGGAGGCAACCCCACCGCCGGAACGATCACATTCGGGGAGCAAAGCGCGAGATCTACCTCGATGTCGAACCATTGAAACAGGGAGAAGGAAATTAGCACCGATTGCAGCTGCGCTTTGGCTTACCCCAACAGCTCGCTCAACATCGAGTTACTATCAGCGAAAGACTCCACAGGAATACCAGCCTGTCGCAGCATGGTCAGGTGAAGGTTCGAGAGGGGAACTGATTCAGCGAAACGTCGGTAGTGGCCGTGCTTGAAACCCATCGCCTTACCGCCCGCCAGCACCAACGGATAGTTCCGGTTCGTATGGGTCGTGCTATTGCTGCTGCCGTAGATGATCGAGGTTTGATCCAGAAGGTTAGTCGTCCCTTCGGCGTTCGCCGGGGTATCACGCATCTTTTGAAGGAACCCGGCAAACTTGCGCGCGAGGAACTGATCCCACTTGCCTAACGGCTCAATCCCCTCGGGCTTGTTCCAGTCATGGCAAAGTGAATGAAGGTTTTTGCCCATACCCAATAGCTGAGGGAACTTCCCTGCCAACGTCGTCGCGTCTCCCATGCTCGCGATTTGATAGGTTGCAACTCGGGTCGAGTCGGTTCGGAATGCTAGGTAAATCAGTTCATACATCGTCCCGATGTAATCCTCGGGCACTTCGGAATCCGACTCGAGTTTGAGACGCTCTCGATCCTGGTCCGTAATTTCTGGTTTGGGAAGATCGACCCAAGCCTGGGAACGCTCAACCCGCTTCTCCACATCTCGAATCGAATCAAGATACTCATCAAACTTATCCTGATCCTCACGCCCAAGACGCCCCCGCACGCGGCGGGCATCGTCCAGAACAAGATCCAGCATGTTGCTCCCGCTCCGTAACCGACGCCTCCCCAACTCAGTCGTATCATCACCCACCCCAAATAAACGCTCAAATATCTGTCGTGGCTGATTGAGCGCCGGGATAGGACGACCATGCCGGTTGTAGGAAAGTGTACTCGATCGAGTCGGCTCTCCAACGCCACCATCTGTTGACATCACTAACGATGCAAAACGGGTTTGCTCAGCCAGATGATCCGCCGCGATTTGATCCATCGAATGGACATTGTGCAGCTTACGTTTCAAAAGGTTGCACCCGGTCAGAAAGGTATCAGCGCTATCGTGCCCATCAATCTGGCGAACATCTGGATGAGACAATCCCCCTAGGATTGTCAGGTCGTCACGTAACGGCTCAAGTGGCTGCAGAGCCTTCGTGAATTCAAAGCCCGCACCTTCGTCCTTGGGAAACCAACTCCACTCGGTCTTACCGCTATCAGCGGGAGGCATCGACACCCCAAAGGGGAAATAGATCGCTGCAAGGCGACGAGGTTCGGCGGCAGGAGCGATCCTCCCCATACATTCCAACGCGGGGAGAGCCAGAGCCGCACCGGCACCTCGCAAAAAAGTTCGGCGATTCAATCGCCATGGTTTCTTTGATTCGATATTCATTTACTTTGAAACATCGGTGTCGCGACTATCGCTTGCAGTAATTGTCCAACTCGCATCTCGTTCTTCACAAACTCATCCGTCAAGGCCGAGATGGCCGCTTCATCGGAAAACTCCAGACTCCGGCCAAGCGAGTATACTAGCAATTTCGACACCAGCGCGCGAGCAAACTTTTCCCTCCGATGCTCCCATAAGTATTCCCGCAATTGCGCGATACCATTGACTTCACGCCCATCAGGAAGCGTGGCCTTCGCATCAACCGGCAATTCGATCGTCTTACCCCCACCAACCGGCCATACAATCTTTTCACGCCACTTCCCTACCGCATCGAACTCTTCCAGAGCTAGCCCCCACGGATCAATCCCACGATGACAGTCGGCACAGGCCGAATCATTCACATGCGCCTTAAGCTGTTCACGAATCGGCAACCTCGCGAAATCGGGATCAGCAGTCTTCAGCTCAGGAACATTGGGAGGGGGAGGCGCGGGAGGATCGTTCAAAAGGCGCTTCCGGAGAAAGACAGCACGTTTGATCGGATTGGAATTCCGCCCCGTCGAGTTTGCCATCAAAATGGAAGCTTGCGACAACAACCCACCTCGACGCGATGCATGATCACCTGAAAGCGCCACAGGCCGGAACTCACCTCCATAAATACCTTCGATCCCGTAATGACGAGCCAACCGGTTATTGAGCATTACAAAATCTGAGGTAATGAAATGACGTGCGCTTAAATCGTTCCGTAGGATATGAGCGAAAAGCTCCTCTGTCTCGCTCCGCATATCGTGCGACAAGTCCGGCCTGAAATCAGGATACAGTTTCTTGTCGATCACCAGCCGATCAATGGCATCCAGATCCAACCATTGAGCGGTGAACTGTTCCACGAACTGCCGAGACCGATCGTCACTAATCATTCGGCTCACCTGTTTGGCCAGTTCGTCGGGCTCCTGCAGAACGCCCGATCTTACGGACGTCATCAACACTTCGTCCGGCATCGTGCTCCATAAAAAATAGGATAGACGCGACGCCAGCTCAAAGGAGTTCAATCGCCGGGGTTCATCCGAATCAGGCTCGAGGAGATAAAGGAAACTGGGGGAGATCAACGCCATCGCTAATGTCTCTTTGATCGCTTCCTCGAAGGTCGGTGACTCTCTACGCTGAGTCTTGAAGAAATCGATAAACCGCTCTACCTCGCTGTCCATCACAGGTCGCCGCCATGCCCTGGGCAGAAACCGCTCGATGACCTCCAGCGCATAGTCTGCTTCATGCGAATGCCGAAGATCCGAGTCATGAAGGATCCGTCGATGTTGTGCGGGAGGCCAACGATCGAACAGAGGTCCCTGGAACTCCAGTGATTCAACCACCAGGGGAGGTGAGCCATCATGATTGGCATTAACCACTGAGATCACGAGGCCCGGATACTTTCCCTGTCCACGAACAGGCAAAGGAAAGTTCTCTATACGGCCAACGAACTCGTATTCCCGCACCCCATCCGCCGTGATGTCCAGTTCCGCAAGGAGCTCACGATCAACCAGCGTGTCAGGTCTGTAGCCTACGAAGACCTCCATCCGTGGCAACGCGCCACGTTCTTCAGGAAACTCTGCATGCGCCTTGACCTTTATCCGGAACGCACCGTTTTCTGGGTAATCCTTCTTGATGCGAACCAGGAACTCCTGCTTCTGCCCAAGGTGATTGGATGGCTTGATCTTATTAACCCATTTCCCCTCGGTCGATTTCTCGAAAGTATGAGTAAACACTTCCGGCTCCGGCGTCGTTAAGATCACCTGGTCGAGAGCGTTCCGAGCAGCCTTAAGATAGTACTCGAATTGGATCCCCATCATGCGCAAGGAACGACCATTATTAAACATGCCATCCGGCGAAACACCATCCGGTGGAAAATCAGCAGCGTAGGCGATATCCAGGCCGAACAGATCCCGCATCGTGTTCTGATACTCCACCCGGTTCAATCGACGCACCACCACTCGCCCTCCCTTGTCCCCCCTCAGCTTCGCGGCACGATCAATCGTCGTATTTAACCAGCTCAGAAGGGTCTCACGCTCATCACGGCTAAGGGTAGTCTCTTCCTCAGGCGGCATCTCACCAAGTGTCAATGCCTCGCGCACTGCATACCAGGCTTCGGCCGCATCCTGATTCTGGACCAAGTCGGTCGAGAGAGTGTCGAGACGCAACTTCCCCTTCTGCTTCTTCGGTCCGTGACATTTAAAACAGTGCTCCTGAAGGACCGGTTTGATGGTGGTATCGAAGTTAATCTCACGGCCGCCGCCGCCCGCAACTGAACCTACGAGTAATGCAAGCGCAAGAGTCCCTTGCGACCACCGATTTCGTATTCGATCCAGAATGTTAACCACGTCAGAAAAATCCTACTGCTCCACTCTCCCGATGCAAATCAAGAAGACGGTAATTCCTGTCTCTTATACACATCTGACGCTGCCGACGATCTACTCTGTGTAG